>Ga0058701_10000786_pt1 | contig 21337 bp, 8 predicted proteins | sample AgamicOrMae_FD_97039 | JGI IMG/M metagenome (GOLD analysis project Ga0058701, IMG submission 97039) | Agave microbial communities from Guanajuato, Mexico - Or.Ma.e | ecosystem: Host-associated > Plants > Phyllosphere > Phylloplane/Leaf | place: Guanajuato, Mexico | collected 2012-06-04 | reverse complement strand
GAATTGTACGGGGTACATTGGGGGTACATTTTGTACATTTGTCCGCCGATTTCGCCCGTACAGCGGCGTACAAGACACGCCTCTTTGTACGGATTGTACCGTACATCCACGCTATCTGACCCGCCCAGTAGATGATGCGCGCGAAACGCGGGAGCATCCCGAAACTTTTTCGTTGTGTACTTTTTTAGACAATGAACAAATCCTAATCTTTCCAGACCAACTCACAACACCTTAAGAAATCTCTGTAGCGCATTAAGGGATTGAGGTGAAAGTATCGAGCATACAATTTAAAAGCAAGCAAGGATGTCTTTGAGACAAATACACTGACTCTTAATGTTGGCAGTCATACGCCACGGGCATTGACTGACCAATGGCCTGTGAAGACAAGATGCTCTTGTCCATCGGGAATCTCCCTTTATGAGCTAGTGCATCGGCCGCTAAATCATATTCCTAGCTTGTAATGCTAAATGCCACAAGCAGAAGTCGTTCTAGTCGCGGGCTTTATAAACACGGCGCCAATGAAAGGAGAAGGATGAGAAGCTGATAGTCGGTATTGAGGGCGAAACCCAGTTCATTGATGAATTCTATCAAACCGAATCCGAACTGATAGAGGCAACTTCATTTGTTGCGTCTAAGTGAGAACTTCAGCGGGTTGATAAACGAGATGTATTTCACAGCCTTCGAGAGGAGTAGCTCTAGTGAAAGTCTATTGTTACGTATCCTGTCTTAACAATAGCCTATAAGATGGTGACGTATAGCCATTAGGAGTACCTGGACCAGGTCGTATGCTCCACAACATGGGGAAACTCCTCGATCCGGCCTCCCAACTCTGAGGTGAATCGTGCTCAGCTGAGGTCAAATCTTTGAGATATTAGGAGTAAAGAGATGTTTGAGGGTGGAACGTTGGTGAGATGGAGGAAAAGCGGGTGCACCTATAGGTGGGTTTAAGAAGCGCGATCTTGTATCGAACGGGTTGTTTGAAATAGTAAAACTTCAATTGCTACTAGTCATCCAAGACTGGGGGTTGTATCTGGTTAAAGCACAGGTCTTGGGGCGAACAAGTAAATTTATTATTTCACTACTGTTTCAGCACTCTCAATCAGGGCGCGTGCCGCATTTGATTTGCTGTTGCTGCTCTAAAGCCAATTTGCTCAGTTTACACCATAGGTCATTTCTTTCTCTCTCTTTATCTTCTTCATTTTTTAAATCCTCTTCAAATGAATTCTCTAACCTGTTATATAATTCTGAATCGGCTTTCATCAACAGATCCAAAACTGGATGGGTAGTGGTTCGTATTGTTGCGTTCCAATGATTATTTTGCGCTTTCTTCAAAGCTTTAAACAATATAGGCATTATAACTTTCACATTCTCATCAACACAAGATGATATATATTCATTGTTCCAGAAACAAAGCGCCCTCTCTGCAACTTGAAAATGGGGGCTCAATATGCAACGAGCGATTTGTTTAAATAGTGGTTCTTGTATTCTAATAAATTGTTGAAACTCGATAACATCTAATATCTCTTCCATTTCACCTAAAAACATCACCTCTTTTTGTGATGATATTTTTGGCCAGTATTTCAGTAGGCCACGTATAACATGCTCTGTTAGTGTTGGATCTTTTTCTAAAAATTGTACTACACAATAGGCCAGTTGTGCATGATATAAACCTAAACATTTTGGTTTGTGTAATGGAATGAGAACCTTGATTAGAAATTGCTTATGCTCTTGCTTCAATGGTAATGCAAAACCATTAATAATACTGCCTAATATTTCTAATAGCTCACCAACACCATTAAAATGTTCAGTTTCATATATGAACCTCAAGAATATATTATTTATTTGTTTCCTTATAAATGCTCTTAAACCTAGAAATTTACCATAAATTCTATGTAATACAGTTTTAAGAAAATCTCTTTCACGTGGATCTTCACTATCGAATAATTCTAATAATTGTAGAACAAATTTCTGATCAATAACTTTTTTACCAATCTGTGGTTGAAATTCAGGTGACTCGAGAAAGCGAAGAAAGAATTCATAGACAGGTTGTAAATGGGGCCAGCTTGCTTCTAATGTTGGATCGTCTTCTTCGGGGTCAAAATCAGGATTATCGCTCGGTGGTAATGTTCTGAATAGGTTATGTGATATCATACGGATAATTTCTGGATAAGCTTCTTCTGTTAATGCAGTTGAACGACCAAATGATATATATTCAATTAATTCCTGTAATGTTGCCCTTTTAATCTCTTTACCACGTAAATCACTAACAGCATCGACAAAATCGAATATAACACAACATTGTCGTAGTTTTCTAATAAATAACGCCTCTTGTTCGTTCTCTGGAACATCTTTCAATAAAGGCAGTTGTGTTATTTCAACCTCGGTAGTTACACGATATCTAGATGATTGTTGGGACATTCTAGATCTCCTTTTGAAAGAGGGTGAGTGTCTTATAATATTGTCCATTATGTCTGAGTGTTTAATAGTTGTTGTTATTGTGATGACTATCTTGCAAAATTAAAGTGTTAGTTTTTTTCCGCGCGCACCATCAATTTTAATATGATGATGATAGTTGGGAGCACATCTGAGAGGTTTGGAAAAAGGTCCAGGCGCGCAAGTAGTAAGCAAGCTGAAGCCGAGCCTCCAACACACGAATGCTAGCCGTCAAATCGCTTGTGAGCTGGCTGAGAGAGAGAGAGCAAGAGAGAGACACAGACAGACACAGAGGAGAGAGGCACAGAGAGCGGGCGAGCGAGCGAGCGAGCGAGAGACAGAGAACTCGAGGATGAGAAGGCCCATGAGCTTCGAATCCTGGCCTGAGATCCAAGCGTCGCACAAGGTTCGCGTGGAGGAGCCTGCGCATGCGACTGAATGGACTGACTGACTGACTCGTTCCTTCTCGGCCTGATTGCGAGCGCGCCCACTCGAAGGAGCTCGCACACACACGTTGTCCAGTCCCGATAAGGGTCCCATGGGCCACGCCTTCCTTCAGCTCAATCAACTATTTTGGCCGGCCTATTTCGCTGGTGGATACAGTCCAGAGTTGGCCAGCTTCAACTGGGCCAGAATTAAATCCTCTCCTTCCTATCAAGATCATTCGAGCCATTGTCGGGCTCGGATTGGTGGCAACGATTGTGTGTCCAAGAGAAAGTGTCAACGCGAGCAAGAGTTGCACCAGAGGGGCACCAAAATTATGAGCGACATCCAGAGTCTGGTCTCTTGTAGGGCAAAGTTTGATTCCCATTCGGGAGCGATTTTCGAATCGACTGCTCCATTGTCACTTTAATGTTTCTCTCCCAGTTCTAACCAATCGTGTGTGGTCCCTTTGGAGGCTTGTCCAAAAGGGAAGTTGAGTTGCCTTCCATTTGACCAATCCCATAACGAGACCACTCTTCTGCTGGCTCCTCCAACCAACCATTGCTCTGAAATCCTTCACAAGCGAGTCTAGGTGGCTCGCTTGTGGGGTAGACAACTCGGCAGGAGACTGGCTCGGTGAGGAATTCGCATGCGCCAATAAAATTAGAGCCACAGAATGGTAGTCTCTCTCTCTCTCTGGCGCTTTCGAAACAGATAGATAGGCGCCCTCTGCACTCTGGGTGCTAGTTAGGTGCATGAAGACAGCAGGCTAAAAATATCAGCTCCGCACGGAATTTGGCAATCAGTTTCTCGCAATGGACTCACAGAACTGCCAGCTCTGTTGTGTCAGCCTTCCCCGTTAGCCAGCTACTAGGCCTCTAAGGGAGAACTGTCAACACTCGTCGTTGGACCATTTTTGCCTCCCATGCCACACACACCGCTGACTGATATGATTCTCTTTCTTTTTAATGACCAAGATCTTGATATCCTTCATCTCCCTTATATGAAACCAATGCATTGTTCGCCCTGTTCTCCCTTGTAGATTGAACTCTCCCGAGACGACCCTTATCGTGTTCAAAATAAGCAGGCCCGGTATCTATGAGGCGAACGAAATGGCAAGGCTTGCAGACAGACAGACAGAGCGCTGTGTTTGCACTGCTGCGGTAACTATGCGCAACTACACTGAATCATGGCCAATGGCAGATTGCAAATCCTCGGCCAGACCTGTGGGATAACTCAAATTGGTGCCCATGCAGCCGAAGATGAATGGGCTGCTGGACTCAACGCCCACCTGCAGGAAACATCTCAAGCCCTCCTCCTGTGATCAGACTCTTACAACTTGCGAAATCAGGAAGAGTTGCGGAGTCCTCTTATGGCTGTCGAGCTCCAATGGTTAGGATGCGTCGAGGGGCGAGGATAACAATCCTGACTAGAATATTTCAAGGAAGGGAGATTCTCTCATCGAACTTGCGGATGTTTGACTGTCGCTTTGTGTGCCAAAGGCAACTCTCACATGGCATTGGAAATATGCATGTATTTATTATCACAAAACTCTGAGCTTTGGGCGACTGGAAAACACTCAAGGACCAGCCATATGCCGTTCACCCAGTGTGATAGTTACAAACGAGTACTAATACTTGCATGAGCTAGAGACTGAAGCCAAACTATAGAACTGGAATGGATTCCATCATTGGATCCAACAACACTGCATCAGGCCCAATTTTAGTGCCGCTTTTTTAGGCCCTTTTTAACGCGCGGCACGACCGCTACCAGCTCTCTCTGTCCTACACAAGGCCTAACTGAACGCGGCCTGTCCGCGCGCTGCCGCCACGGCCAATTGTGGGAAAATGAAAAAGCCTAGCCTATGGATCCAGGCTACGTACACCACTTCTACGTCTATCTCCCTCTTCTATCTTATTAAATCCACTGGTTGGATTCTACACAGCTCTTGCCCCAAACCGTTGTGCTCAATCTATTGACTTCTAGCTTGTCATTTTCACCACCGGCCTATGAGTTGACACCTATCATTCTTCCCAGCCCATGTGTCATCGGTATTATCAAAATCTTGATTGGTATTGCCGTCTAATCAGAGACATGATTTGAATGACAATAGCTACATCATTGGATCAATCAATCCAACTTATTCGATCACAATCAACGGTGGGGAAAAGTCTTGTCAAGAGCTTCAGTCAAGAAGGAAGAACAAAAGGAAAGTTATATAAGATAAAGAAAGATAATATTCACATGCTTTCCAAACAATCTGATCCGCCGGCAAGAGCCACTCAACGCCATTCTGAATAACACCTGGAGCGTCAAAACTAAATTCAGCTCCTACATCCCTCAGAAGACAAAGCCAATGTTCTCTCATCATCTGAAGCAGCAACCTCTCTATAGCTCAGCGTCACCTCAGAAATTATTGTAAACTAGCATCCTATTGACCTTTCGGCCTTTCAAGATTCCTTCTACAAGCGTCTATTTGCCATTTGTGAGTTCACCACAATACTTGGCTGATAACCTATTAGATCGTCGCGGGGGCCTTTCTACAGCAGAGAGTTACTTGACATTTCAGACCTTCCAACGTTGAAGTCGAGTGCCAGAGTTGCGTCTGTCAAACATCAGCGGCACACTTGACCAAGCCCTAGCTCAATATATTCTCAATATCGGATATATAATTCAATATAGAACGGCTGACTTATCTACAATATAACTGCGGAGACTGAATTTTGTCATGCCGATTGATCGTAGATCAAAGAATCGATAACATCCGCCTCCCACAGACTTCGAGCGAACTGTTGAACTTGCTACTCTCTAATCGTGCAGTTCTTCGTTCTGATCTAAAATACTGCACTGGTCAATCTCTGAACCTAAGGAAAGGCTGATCTTAGATAATAATAGATTATTATGATTCATGGCTATAGATTGCATCAGATGCAAGGTAACCAGATTTACGGTTTTCGTAAATCTGGTTACCTACTCAAAAAATCTGAGGGTAAGATGCGCGTCAAAGCTTGGAGAAAGAGACGATGTGAGATAACTGATGGCTTCCTATATATTTATCATTCAGACGAAACAAAACCACCAACCAAGCTAAATCTATTGACCTGTCAAGTGAAATTAGTACCTGGAAAAGAGAAAAAGTGCTTTGATTTGATATCCTACAATAGAACGTATCATTTCCAGGTCGAGGATGAGCACGACATAACCGCTTGGGTCTACGTGCTTATCAACTGCAAAGAAGGTGCGCTGAAAAAACAATTTGATGATCCAAACTTGAACAGTGCCGATTTCGTCGACTTTGCAGGGAATGGACAATCTCAGGCAAACCCCAATTTGAATAGCACTCTAAATAATTTAAATGATTCAGCAACCTCGGCTGCTACTAGATATCAGAATCAGCAAAGTAACGATGAAACTGTGCATCAATTGAGGGCTGAACAACAATTGCAGCAACAATTGATTAGGCAAGTCCAAGCCTTGACTGGTAATGATCGTTGTGTTGATTGTCGAACGACCAAAGATAGGCCGACATGGTTGTCCACCAATCTAGGTGTACTAGTTTGCATTGAATGCTCTGGTATACACAGAGATTTGGGTGTGCATGTCTCAAGAATACAATCATTGACCTTAGACAATATAAATACCTCACAATTACTAATTGCTCACAACATGGGCAACGACTTTTTCAATGAGATATTTGAAGTGAAATTAAGACAATTAGAATTACTGGCTGCTGATATTGTATCACCAAACAGTACATTTGATACGCCAAGATTAAAACCAAATAGCTCGATGGAGCAAAGGTGTGAATTTATCAAGACAAAATACTTGCATAAGAAGTTTTGTCAAAATAAGCATCGCGACGATATTGAGCGTTCGAATTCGCTTAAGCAAGCTGTTATCAACAAAGATCTCAAACAACTAGTACAATTATTTGGCGAAGGTTTCGATATTGCAAGCATAGTATCGGAAGAGGAACAAGAGACAAGCATACATTTGGCATTAAAATGTCAGGCTTCACGCGAGAATGCAAGCGTGCAATTTGAATGTGATTTATATATATTAGATTTCATAATTCAAAATAGCCGAGCCATAAACAAGCCAAACATATCTGGTGAGACCCCTTTGCATTATGCAGCCAAATTTAGTTTACCAGAATGTATGAAATTGTTGCTAAGATCTGGAGCCGACGTGAGTATAAGAAACTGCAATGGTGAAACAGCGCTAGATTTGGTGAAGAGCACAAAACCGGAAGGTTACATGCAGTTAATTGAGATACTTGGTAGTGCGGAATAGTGATGAGATGTATATTATTATCTATTTATTAATTATTTGATCGTCGTAACATCATGGTCGCGACTACCAATATCGACGATGATAATCTAATATGTCAAAACAATAACGTGGACCAGATGATAGAAAATACATGTGAGCAATTAAATTATCCGGGGTGACCCATGTGATGGACCCATGTGACTGCGAGATGTATTGGTGGACAGAGTAGGATTTCGTTCGTCATCAACATGGAAAATCTAAGAAAATCAAAACGAGATGTGATCTCAAGCCGAAAACGAGCTTCATACAAACCAAAGGACTATATCAAGCAAATGATCATTCCAAACTACTTACCAACTTCGAGATTCTGTTAGAAACATTTTCTGGCCTTCGGGCGAACCAACTTGTGACTTAAAGGTAGCATGAATTAGACATCCATTGTAACTGGCGAGGCCATGGTAGAATGGGGGTTACTTTCTGCTCCTAAGTTGATTTTTGAGCATTTTTCATCGTTGTGTTTGAGTAAGAGGAACAAATTTAAAGACTCACTTTCGATGGCTGGTGCCAACGATGTGTTGATGCATTCCAAGAAAAAGTCTCTTTAAAGAATGAGAGGAAGAGAGACAGAAGTCTTTGTTTGTTGTCTAGACACGCGCCAGACTAAGTATGACGAGTAAATAAATTGAAGAAGCATCCTGAAATCCACCTACACAAGAGTGTATATATTTATGCGTACGTATATAGACATCACAAGCTCCAACTTGCTAAGAATCTAGTGCTGGTGACGTTTTTTAATCAATCATCTAAATTTCATGAATGGGCCGGTGGTGGTGGCGCGCGTCGCCTCATCAATTGCTCGAATGGCCACCCTTATCGTAATGGAACCTCTTTTTCCACTGTGTGGCCGTTTTTTGCGGTTCCAAACGAGGGACAAAAGCCTCAGCCATTAGGACGAGTTCACTCTCCGAGACGGAAACAGAGACGTCTGCTCAGGTTCATCTGAGTTGCCGTCAAGGTGCAATGCATGACATGGGCATAGGGACGGCAGAAGTGGCGCCTGTGTGTCTCTAATCTATTTAGGCTGGCTCTCGAGTGGGAGAGTGAAAGCTAAGGGCCACATTGGGGGGGGGGGGGGTTGTCTATGCGAAATAGAGCATTGAGTAGATGCATATCAATGAAACTGTTCGATGAGCGGAAGTTCCATAAGGAAAACTAACAAGCACAAACAATCTTTACACCGTACCATTATAATTGTCTATTTTGGCACTGGTAGTGACTAATGCCTCAATGGTCAGTGTCCCAGCCTCTACAATCTTGATCTATCATAAGACCTGGTCCATTGGGTGGGTTCACTCGACTGATGGAGCTGATACACCTTATGCGCGCTGGAGAATTGTGGCAGCGAGAGCTTGTTAGCGGTCGTAGTAGTCGTTGTAGCTGGTGGTGGCTCTGTTGTCGTTGTTGTTTGCCTCTTAGGTGGAGATTTTTTCCGCTCCACTTCATCATCCTCCAGCCAGCTGGGCCTCATTTGGGGCGCCAGTGGGCACGATTTGGAGACTGATTGAATTTGGGTGAAATTCTTAGCCATCGATGCAGATGAACGCTGGATTGGATGGAGCTAGTGCGTCAGGAGGACTGTCTGCTTGCAGTTTAACCTTTACGTTTAGCGGCTTAGTTAGTCTAGCGACGGTGTTAGTGGGCGATCTTGTTTCCACCCTATACATTATCCTCGCCCTTTATCGTCTCCTCCATCTCTGGACTAGGCTGGGCTGGGCTGGGCTGGGCTGGGCTAGGCTAGGCTGTCTCTCCCACTGGTCGCCCCCACGGGTCGTCTCATTTGCAGGCCACCCACGACTGGAGGCAGCCATCTTCCAGCTAGATGGACACACACCTGCGCCAGTGGTGGAAAAGTGGAAAAAAAGTTTGGCATTTGAATGGGGGTCAATACTGAGCCATGTCTGGAGACGACCACAAGGTGGAGGCGGCCCTCAGTAGAGGGAGCGGTTTCCAGGGAGCCGGGGGGCGTCTTCAGTGAGCGGGAGGGGGCGGAGTAGTGGTATGTGCAAGGATTGATTCATCGCTAATTCATTGGATTCACACCTCGAAGTGTTGACCAGGTGAAGCGTGCAATGAGCAAGCCCAGACGAGCAAACGAGCGGGAGCTCTCATCGTGGGAGTACCACAGTCTCTGCATCCATTTGTCTGAGTCTCTGGGCCCCATTCATAGGACCTAGGGGCAGCTGGAGGTGTAGATGCGCAGGCGCAGCCACGGCCGCCCGCAACAATCGACCGGCCATTCTGGAGGTGGGAGGAGGAGGGTGCCTTCTTCGATAAAGATACAACCGTATCATCTGTCTGCCGGCCGCCTAGAGGTCGAGCGAACAGGCCTTGCAGCCGGAACATCAGTCTGGGTGTTTGGGGCTGAGCGGCGCTTGCAGGCTCGAAACGGAGTATAAATTGAGGCTCGTCTGGTCGAGGGGCACCCATTCTGAAGTGGAACCTCTGAGGAAGAATTGTCAACTTAGAGCCGGTTTTGCAAGAGCAGTAAATTGTCAGTGGTTAGCTAAGTAGCTAAGCAAGTGTAGTGAGTGCAAGGATTGAAGCAGCCCAACGAAGCAAAGTGTCCGAAATAGGCGAACTAGGAGTTTCTAAGAAGAGAAGATTGTTGAGACAAGACAAACGTTGGCTAATTCGTCGAATAGAATCAAAAACAATCTTTATCCTCTTCATTGAGCATAGAAAACAATCTCGCAAAAGCTGAACAATTTCTCGATCCAAGAGAGTCGATATAGCGTCGTAGTTGAAGACAAGTATCATTTATCGTATCATAACGCTTAGAGTAAACAGACCAATCATCAACCATGCTCAGCCAAGTGATCCATGGGCGATATATCTCGCAACTAACCGTTAAGGGAGCAGCAGTGGAGCGTAGTAGCAGGAGGCCGCAATCCAGACTGTCAGCGGCGCAAACTTTTGGAGGAAACCAGGCCTTGAGGATGAACCAAATCGTTTGCATTTGTCTCACACTTGCTGGCCTGTCGCTGAGCTACACAACTCTACCTAGTGGCGCCTATCCAACGACGAACAATTTGGAAATCTTTGGCTCGGACGGGGGCGACTTGTCGAGCCACTCGATGCATCTGGAAACGAGTAAGGCCGACAAATTGGGTGGCCACAAGTTGGGCGGAGCAAGTGGGCATGTGTCTGATGCTCATGCTGCACTTGAGGCGTCCGGTTCCATGGGATCGGTGATGGGAAACAATGGAGCCTCCGTGGGTGCCGAGCACAGTTTTCGCCAATTCATTTCGGGCTCCTCAAATCCCGAATCAACACTCATAGGCGAACTGAAACCCAATGCAAGCTCCCTCGAACAGATGCTCCTAAGGAACAAGATTGCAAACACCATTTCGCTCATGCAGGAGCTCGACAAACAGGACCAAATGATGAGAGAGCAGCATAATGGCGGCGTGGTGGGCCCAGCACTGCAGTCTCACTCGCTTGGCGATGAAAGCTCGGCCCACACACATCGGGCCGATTGTTACATCGAAGTGACCAGAGTTGAAAGGGTGCCTGGCCGGTGCCATAAGACGGGCAGTGGACTGCCAATTTGCCAATCGGATAACTACATGACCATAAGCAACGAGTGCAAATAGACCAGGTGGCAGATTGGAAGAAAAATGGGAGGAAAAATGTATGAGCATTATATACTACTATTAAGATATTAGTATCCAACTAGTTACAATTGCGGCACCATACAACTTCCCTCGTTCGCGAGGCAAGATGTTTTAGAATATTTGGTTACTATGATAGTCTAAGCTTTATAACATAACATGAATTCTCGTATGATTGGACACTAGGTTGGCGGCAGAAGGAGAGCAGGTTGAATATCGATTGGATCCCAAGGAGGATTGCAGATTCCCATCTGTCTGTGCTTTGTTTCTCGCTATGGTCCTTTGCTTTGGCCACTTACTGCGGCCCACCAATGCGTGCAAAGGGCGGCCAGCCGGCCAACCACCAAGGAGCTCTAGCGAGCAGATTATCATCCTAGTCTGTGGGCGATGATCATCATTAGAGGACAGTCAAAGAGGAGGTGAGATAATTTCAGCATAATTGAACTATTTTTCCGGACGACACACAAGAAGCGGAATCAAAAATCTGGAATGGGCGAGCTAAGCTGGAGCAGGAAGTTCGAAAACCGGCGCAATTGCCTTTGGAGCGCCACCGACACAAAGCTAAATATGTATCTTTCTTGAGCTTCGCCCTTTCTTGTAAAGTTCGCGAGGAAAACTTGACAAATTGACGCTCCACAATAAAGGCCGATAAGAGAACGGCATAAGTTTGCAAGTAGTTTGAGGTAGAGGTTGCGAGATTGGAGCAGCCAGCAGTCAGTTCAGTGACGCCAATCGATATTGAGTCCCCCTCAGAGCAGCTCAGTTTCGTTTATTGACATTTTGGTCAAAGAGCATTGCGCTTGACGTTTGTCTCCCCCGGAAGGGCTCACCAAATGGACAAATTGAATACCACACTCGAAGCCGCTACCTCTAATCGAGCGGGTCATCCAAACTGGCGAGCTGATGGCTCGTCTGCAACAAAGAAGCTGCCGTCTCTCCGCCACCCGCGCTATACCTCTGTATCAAATCAATCAAGCTCAGTCTGACCTTTAGGTCTACATGATCCTGGTGTTTGATAACCAAATTGAGCACAATTTCCATCAATTTATCCAAAATGGGCCCACACTTTCCATTGCAAACTGGCGAGATATTTTCCCTTGTCTCTTGATTCTGCTGCTGAATTATAGTGAACAGTTCCTCCAATATTTCTATGGTATGTCTCAGATAGTAGTCTCCTATTGATAGACTCATGTGTTTGAGTGCCAAGCGGGTGCCCTCAATGTAGAGGTTCGATCTGATTTGGAGTCTTCTGGCTTCCTGGTGCGCGTGGCAGTCGTTGGGGATAATGACAGGCACTCGATGGGGACCATTCAGCTTGCAATCTTCGCCCTCATCGTTGACCGTCAGGTAATGGTTCACGGTGGGAATGGTCACGAAAGAGTAGGCTAGACAAGCATTGAGGAAGTTGCGCCTCCAAGCTCGGCGTTTCTCTACTTTGCGTTGCTCATCGATCAACTCGAACAAAACCTTTCTAATGAGAAATTCTAAAACTGCGTTCAAATTCGACAGACAACTCCGACATTTGACATAAAATTCCAGCCGCTCCTGATGGTCCTCGATGCTAATTAGTTGCAAGTAAAACACAATCAAATGTGACAAGTGCTCTAGCTCGTCTAGGGCAGTCAAGGGGCTGAGCGAGTCATTGAGCATAGAGAAAAGACGCAATAAGAAGGAAATGGTCACGCGGTTTGTGCACTTTCTCCCCACAGACTTTCCATCCTCATTCTGTCCTGGTCGCTTGTTTGAGCACTCAGCCAATCGGATATTGGACCTGATTGTTTCCAGAATCCACTTGGAGCACTCCAACTTGTGCTCGTCTTTCCTAAGGAAGTCGAGCAACTTTTTAAAACTCGTCCACTGGAATAGGCGCGCAAAGTGCTCCAGCGAGCCGCTGGTTTTGTTGCTCGTGGTGAAGATAATCTTAATCAAATCGAGAATGTCGCAATAATAATTGGCATAGTTTCTGCGAGATTGGATTTTGCCCACAAAATTGGACAACAAATTCTTGAGCATGAGTTCAGTTTGGGACAAACTGATTTGACACTGCTCCTCCGGTGAAGATGAGCGCCCATTGGCAAGCGAGTCTGTTGCAGCATTGAATTGTTGGCCCGCAAATGTGACTAATGTTTTGAAGCACCTCAAATATGTGGGACTCAAGAGGGGGACCAGGTCTGTTCGATTTGGCGCCTTTCTTGTTGAATCGTTTAAAATTGTCGCCTCTTGGCCCCTTTGGTCATCGTTTGAGGCAAGAAGGAGAGTTTCGGATGGGCCAGATTCGCTTAGGATCAGTTTTTGTTCAAATTGGAAGAAAGTTTCCAGCATCTCGTTGGCATTTGTCATGATTTTCATGCACAATTTTTGCCTATCTTCCAGCAGTTCCAGTCTCTCGCTAGCAATTAGAGCAATGAGCAAACTGTTCAGAGTTGAGTACATTGAATAGAGAAGCAATTTGTCCAGAGCAAGATCGTTGGGGGCGCCCTGCCTTTGTGGGTGGCATTTAGGCTGAATCTTGGCACCACCAAGTGCCAGAGGGCCGCCCGTTTGAGAGTTCTTTGACTCTGAGCTGGTCATGTCATTGGTCTGGATGTTGCTGGACAGAGGTTTGACATCAGTTGTAAGTGATGCAAGTGATGCAACCATTCGGCTCACTTTCCACAGGCTAACAGTTGTGTTGATATTTGCAAGTAGATCACGCGCGTGCACAGCCACCAGGTCACTTGGAAGTGCACGACAAACTGAATAGAGGATGACATTTCGAGCAAGAGCTCGATCAGCATCATCATCGTGCCTGAGTGGCCGATCATGTGGCCCTTTAGCTCCATTGTGCAAAGCGCTTTTTGGGCTTCTCTGTGGCTCCAATTCGACCTCCTCTCGGCCACCACTGGTCGTCGCATCCTTTGATGATGAGCTCTCCGAGCCGCCACCTGCACCACAACCGCCGCCACCGCAACCACTGGGCCCAGTCTCCAGGACTGCCAAGGATTTGGCTAAAATCTTGTCCAACTTCAGCTCGTCGTCGTCCGTGCTGGAGCTCGCTCTTTCTTGGTAACCTTTAAAATGTTCATCATCCGCCGCTGGCCTATGAAACGGGTCAGGAATCATTGAATTGTGAGCGGGGGGACAAAGTGCGCCCAGTTGGGCCAAGATCGATTGTAGGGGAGCAGACATGAGCTCGAACAATGCCTTGTAGTTTGATGGATCAGTTTGGCTGGCTCTCAGCGAGGCGCACGTTGCAGCAGTGGGCCGTCTGCTGCGTGCCGTTGTGTCGCCCAAGGTGTGTGGGCCGGCCGGCTTGCTTGGACTACTATCCTTTGGCACTGTGGACTGACTGTTGAGCAGGAGTTCAATGTGTTCGAGTTGCTCCAATTGGAACAGTTTCAACTGCTTCAATTGGCCCCGCACATTGATCATTGTAATCAACTCCAGCGAGTTCTCCAGGTTCACCCCCAAGATGGTCGCCAGCATCGGCGGACACGACCACAAGCTCCCATCAGAATGCCTTTTCTCGCCCTCCCATCCGGTTGGCGCCACTCCAGCCTGCTCCAGGTCAGTTCGGGTGCCTTTTGACTGCTCGTGATGGTTGCAGCCAATCAGCCGCTCGGCCACCTTGGCCAGATAGGCTCGCGCGTGCAGCGCAACTATGGGGTCGCCCAAACCCCAGGCGGCCTTAGACAGTCTATCCAGCGACTGTGCATACAGTTGGGCCTTCAAGTTGGGGCCCCAAAGAGAGTTGGACGATTGGTTGTCATTTGGATGCTTGATTAGCACGTCGCAGGCGCGCAAAATTGCCAGCTCACAGTAGAAACGCGGAACCAACTCTCTGATTGAGGCCACCTTCAGGAACCAGTTGCGACAAATGTCCTTGGCCAGCTCGTGGGCCTGTTCTTTGCTCATTGAATTGTCGTAGATTTCCTCTCCCTCACTCACCAGTTGGCCGCCACCAATTTGATCATTCTCCTCGTTGGCCAATCTCCTTGGCGGATCGTAAGTTTCGTCAATCAAATGGATACGATTGTACATCAATTGGCCAAACTCGTCCAGAGCCTCGGTGATCAGTTTGTATTTTCTCTGATACAACTTGGCCTGATTTGAGTTGGCCAACAATTTGGTCAACTGGATGATGGTCTTCAGGCTCTTGACTCGTTGCTCTTGTTTCCAGAATTGGTGCATTTGGTCGATCATTTTGTTTATCTTGCAGAAATACTCCTCATAGCTTAGCCTGTCCAAGTCTATCAGAAGGTTTGCCGGAATGGCCAATTGCTGGCCTGCGGATGCTTGTTGCATGCTGACCGATGTCTCTTCCACCTCTTCCTCTTCCTCATAGTTGTCGTTGTTTTGGTTGTTACTCTGAGCCAAATTACTGTAATGATTGTACATCCTTCGCGGGCTCTATGCTGTTCTGCTGTCGAGAGGGAGTTCTCTCAATTCCAAAATCTCTCCCAAGAGAGCCTCTTCTGGCCCAGAGAATATCCTCAGTTGGCGCTATAACTTCATATCATTGGATTATATCATATCGTTTCGGGATGATTTTGCTCCGAAAGGGGAAAGAACAACAAATAAACAATGATCCATTGTTTTTCAGCTGGTCGCGGCGCGTCCAAGACACGCACCAATGCATCTTGCGTGGTCCGTTTTATCAATCCGTTCAATCTAAGAGCAGCACCTTGTTGCAATTGCCACCAGCGTTCAGCCCCAAGGGCATACTCAATTCTCTTCTGGTTACATGCAGTTCTCCACTTGATTAGAAGGAGGCCACTTCTAGTCCCCGCAGGAGAACCGACTGGGTGACTCTGTTTGGCTAATCGTCGGGCGAGAAGAAAGGACTTCTCTCGAGTGAAACATCGAACAGAAGAACCTGAAAATGCTCAAAAATGGCGACATTTAACAAGCTCAAGAAACGTGAGTTGGCGTGAGTTTGACGAGGCAAATTGCAAAAGGTAGAAGGACTTTCTGTTTTTGTCTATTTCCTGCATTAACTGCGACTGCTTTTGCAATTGGGTGGACCTAAAATCTGCTGAGATAGACAAAAATCAAGACCAACAAATCGGTCCACTTGGTTCGTCGAGCTTCACCCGCCCAGAGCATTGGCGAGCTGACAAATCTGATCAAAGACACGATATCAAAGGCAATCTCCGACTGGCCGAGCTTGGCGCTTGGCCGAAGATTGGGCGCCAATGTTGAGCCTGGGGCGGGGGGCGTTTCTTTGGAAGTGCTTCCGTCTTTGCGGGCCATTGTCTTGGCGAGTGCCCTTAGCTCGGGCGGGGATCGTCCAGAGAGATTTATTGAGGCGCAACGAGAAATGGTTTAAAACCAAGAGGTGGCCAAAGAGCCAAGCAAAGAAACTTGTGGACGGTCAGTTGTGTTGCCTGTTGTGTTGGTGCTTTTTTGGCCGGTAGATGTTGCCTTTTTTGCGCTTTTCGACCAGCGCCCAAGAATGAACTAACTAATGAAAGGGGCAGATAATTTATGTTGGCGCCATGATAATAAGCAGAGCGGTCCACTCGCGCCTAGTGTGAAGTGCGGCCCTGAGTGACACGAGCGTCTGGTGGATATGTTCACTTGATTATCATTCATTATTATGATTATTATTACCATGATGGAAAGAGCGTCCATCTAAGGTGTAAATTAACTGATTTTAAGCTGCGAAGGATGATTAGCTAATCAAGCGTAACACTTTTCCCGCTCGCCCGAGCGGAAGTGAGCAAGTGAGAGTGGAGCAAAAGGTGGCAAATGTTTCACTTGGCGGCGCCCTTTTGGTGCAATTTCCCTCATTGGCCTTTCTCCATTGGAATTTTTCCCTCTATCTCTCCAGCCCATTGGCTTGTTGTGGCGGTTTTCTGCTGGAACAAGCCGAAATTTGTCTTGCCCGCTCGAGCCTAATGGGCTCTGAGCGGCGCTTTCGGTTTGGGCGAGAAAATGAGCAAGATAAAAGTTCAATTTTTCGCTTCAGTTTTGCCAAAAGGCGACGAGAAGTGAACCTTACTGTACTTGCATGCTTGGGTCTGGATTTTAACTCGGCGCGTTGCAAATCAATTTGTTTTCTCGTGGGCTCTTTGCTGCTCCTTTGCCCTTACTCTTCGACTGGCCGGCAGCTCCAATTGGGTTGGAGCTAAGCATCCATTGGAGCGCGCTTGTCGCTCCTTGCAGCTCGGCTCACGAGCCCAAACAAAGGTGGCCCACTTCGGCTCATTGGCTCATCGCGTTGCCAGCAAAGAGGGGCGATCGGCACACGATCGAACTGAGTCCGTCGGCCGAATGCAAAGCTGGCCACTTGGAGCCGCTTTTGGCAAGACTGTGAGTCTTGCCAAGAGCCACCTGCGCCAAACTCTAACTCTCTGGCACTAAGTGATCGACGGAAAATGGAGAGAGTCTAATTTATTCAGGCAAATCATCTCGAATTGGCCGCCGAGAGAACGATCACGACTTTTTTCGCCCCGCCGGCGCATTGGGCGAATTGTGCCGCCCAAACATGCGCCACTTTCTCCTTTTCTCTCCCTTTCCCTCTTTTTTCGCTAATCCAAATCTAAATAAAGCCGCGCTCGGTGGACAAAAAGCGACCAAGAGGAAATGGTACGGCTTGCCTCCAAGGCGTCTAAGGCCGCCTAGACTCTAAGGCTGAGCTAAGAGGGAGAAAAACGAAAAAGAAGAAGAGGCGCAAGTGGAAGAAGTTGAGCAAAGGGTTCGCCGAGAGAGAGTGTTGCTCGGCCAGACGGCGGTGATCTTTTAAGTTGGCCATTTTGCATCTGTACTGAGCACAGGCCCACAGCTAAGCACTGGCCAGAGCCGCAGAATCGTTAATTAGCGATCTGGGAGGCGCATATTCAGTCTTGGCGCTGGGCGAGCAGCTCGCAACGTGATAGAACGCCGGCGGAAAAGCATCTGCACACTTTTGGCGAGACTAGTCTGGCCGCCAAGCTCGCACTTTGGCCGGGCTCCTCGGCGGAAATGCGGCGACGAGCTGGCGGCGTTCGCACAGGTGGGCGCATGGAAGAGACTTAGAGAGTGTGAGCGGTGCATTATTGCTAACTCGTTTAGTCAGCGTTAATCTGTTGCCCGAAGGCGCCCAGTTGAGCCAGCCAGTTGGGCCAGCCACACAGTGCGAGAGGGCCGCGTGGAGGCGGCCATCTCGAGGCGAGCCAATTGGCCAGAGTCGGTTTGGTTGGCCCGAGCCGAGGCTAAGCCGAAGAGGAAACGGAAGCGGCCGATCTGGGCGGATTTGGCTGGCTCAGCGCCGGCTGGCTTGGCCTTTTGTTGCACTGGGTCGGCACTTTGCACAGTGCGCGGCCATAGACTGTGTGCGGCGGGCCACTGCATGCGCGCGGCTCGCACACAGCCACCTGTTGCCCTGTGTGAAAGTAGCGCACTGTAAGCGTAAGTGTGTGTTCTCTGTGAGTCTGTGTCTGCTGCTAGTGGGCAGCCACGAAGCCGGGCTACCAGTGCGGCCGTCTTGGCGTTGCTGTCTTGGCGAGCGGGCGCGCGTGCGCCGCCAGCACAGTGCTGGCCAAGACACACGATGGAAGGCGAGTGGACCGCAAAGGAGCGGCCGCAAAGTGGTCGTGGCCTAAGCGGCTTGCTGGTGGAACGCCGACAGCAACAACAACAACAACAACAACAACAGCAACAGCAACAACAACAAAGCTCAAACCTAAACAAACTGTTTCTGCCCCTTTTTCAGCCGGCGAGAGTGTGTGCGCGTGTGACACAATTATTAGTATTTCTCCACATTTTTCCGGCCCAACTGCCTGAGAGGAACGAGCAACCTGCGGCCTGCCTGCGGAGAGGAAGAAGAAGAGGTGAGCCTTTTGGAGAGTCTCAGGCGAGCGTTGTGTTTCCTCTGTGTGTCTGTGTGTCTCTTTTGCTCGAGCTTGTCTGTTGGCCGCAGTTCATTTGGGCAGCCAGTGATGTGGGAAAAATTCATGGACATCAGAGTGTGGCGAGCGACAGAGAGATAGAGAGAGAAAGCATACTGCTAGTGAACTAGTGCACTGCCTCATGCACCTAAGCCATAGGAAAGCTACACCTTAGCTATAGCTCCCAAGCACAGTTTGTGCCTTGTCGCCACCAAGATTGGCCCCGAGCTCAAGCGAGAGCCAAATCTCGCCTCACTTGCCCACTCGCATCCATCGAGCGAGCAGCAAAAGAGTTGAACTAAACCACACATTTGTCCCTCGCCAGTGCCAACTGTTATCCTTGGCGAGAACTCGCATCGATTGAGTTGTTCGAAACTGAGTTGGAGACTGAGAGAGAGAGAGAGAGAGAGACTGAGATAGAGATAGACACTGAGATCGAGAGAGGAGCATAAAGATAGAAGGAAGGCAGAAGAGAAGAAGATAGAAGAATTAGAGGGAGAAGGAGAAGATCGAAAAGAAGTAGTCTCTTGAGGAGAAAGTGACACTCAGAAGCTGATTGGCTGAGGAGAGTCTGCGTGTGATTGTTGGAGAAAAGCGGCGAGATCATTTTGAACGGCCGTTCCTAAGGGCCACTTGTGGGCGAAGGGAGTTTGTGTCTGCGGCGAAATTCTGGCAAGAAGTTTGAAACAAAAAGCGAACAGATCCACACCAGTTGAAGCAGACAACGCCAAGGAGGAAGAAGAGACTGTTGGCTGAAAAGTGTTGGCTGAAAACTGGCTTGCTGGCTAGCTAAGAAAAAGTGACACAAGAAAGAGAGCACAGAAGTTGGCGCCAACTGAGAGAACACAAAGGCCAAAACAAATTGCTTCCCCTTTTCACCAGAGCATAGCCACGGGCGCAAAAGAGGCAAAGAGTGGCAAAGAGTGAGCGGCACACAAAGGCTCAGCTAGAGTACAGCTTCCGCGCTAGTTTGGCGGCTGCTCAAATTGAATGCTTATTGTCGATCCTGCGGCTTGGCCCGTCATTGACAATTGAATTGAATTTCAATTGATTTGCGAAAAGTGCGCCAGAGTGTGCAGAGAGAGAGAGACAGAGATAGAGAGCGGCACCAAGTTGACTGCCTTTCACTCCCGAAAGCTTTGCCACCTTCCTTCACCTGCGGCCCAGCATTGCTCGTCGAGAGTTGCGCGATTGTGCTCGAGGCGCCAGTTCGGTCTAAGCAAAAGCAACAAGCTCAGGCCCAAGCGTCAAGCTTCGGCTCCAGCTGCCGAGGAGGCCGCCGTGTTCGCGTCGAGGGGGGAAAAAACTCCTCAACTCTGCCAAGAAACTTCCAGCAGACAGACACACACACACACATCATGCCTCCTAAGGGCACCCAAGTACCGCTCGCCCCAAAGCGCCAGCCTCCCTCTCAGTGCAGTTCGCGTTGTGCGGCTGCCACTTCCGGTTGGGGGCGCCCAACTTCCGGCGGGGAGAGATCTCTGGCGAAAAAATGGCTGGCCAGAGACAGTGATCGGTTGGGCGTGGGCGAGTTGAGCGCGGCAACAAGGGCGCAAAGCAAACTGGGACTGAGAGTGATATGCGGCTGGCTTTTGCTGTCGGCCATCGTGCTGGCCCAAGTGGAGCTGCTGGGCGCCCAGCAGCGAGTCGACGGGGGCGCCCTTCCTAAGGTGTTGGCCGGCCAGACGCAGGAAGCGGCCGGCAGCCAGCAACAAGAGTCCAAGCAGTCACAACAGTCGAAGCGACAAGAGGGCGCCAACTCGCCGGCGGCGCCACTTCCGGCCGCAACGAGTGGGCCCCGCAACGAGACGAGCGCCACCAATGGGCCACCAAGCGAGAGCCCTAAGGAGTCGGCCGATCTGGCCGCCTCGGCGAGCTCGCTCAGCTTCGGCGCGGCCACCCAAACGGCGCCCAACCGGCGAGAGCAACAGGTGAGTGTGTGCGGCCACGACCAAATTTCGGCCCGACTTTTCCCCCGTTTCCGTCTCCCCACTCTGCTCCACTTCCGCCCCCTCTCTGCACTTCCTTCCCTCCCGAGAGTTGCGGCAACTCTGAGCCTCGGGCCTTCTGTCTCCAGACAATCCAGACTACCGCCGGCCAGTTGTGGGCCGCCAACGAAGCGGCGCAGAGGACACAGTGTTTCCTGCCGCCACACTGAGGGCCACCTCGCAAGCTGGGCAAAAGAGACTGGGTGTCTCTTTTCCTCGCTCGGCTTAGCTCGGCTCGGCTCGTTCGCACGCAATTGGAAAATCTCCTCAGTGTGTGGGAGGCGAGCGAGCGAGCGAGCGAGTTAGCTTGGCCATTTGATCGCGCGCCGTGTCAACAGGCTGCCAACTTGGCCGAGTTAGCCAAATGGGAGCCTTTCTCTCTCCATTTAATTTGTCCTCATCTTGGCCGCTTTCTGTCCGTCCGTTTGTTGCGCGAATCGCGCAATTGCAAATCGGCCGCCGGCCAGCACGACGAGCCGCCAAATGAGAGAGAGACAGACGAGCAACAGTTGCTCGAATGACGAGCAACAAAGTGGCCGCCGCCCGACTTCTCCTCCAGGCCAACTTGGCAAGCTCGTTCCCACAGGCCCGCAGGAGCCCGGCGAGCTAGTTGCAAATGCGCCGCGAGGGACACTCGTCGGGGCGGCTCCTCAACAAGCGAAGTGTTCGCGTGCTCCAATCTGTGTTGCGAGAGAGAGAG
>Ga0058701_10000785_pt1 | contig 21339 bp, 17 predicted proteins | sample AgamicOrMae_FD_97039 | JGI IMG/M metagenome (GOLD analysis project Ga0058701, IMG submission 97039) | Agave microbial communities from Guanajuato, Mexico - Or.Ma.e | ecosystem: Host-associated > Plants > Phyllosphere > Phylloplane/Leaf | place: Guanajuato, Mexico | collected 2012-06-04 | reverse complement strand
GCACTATTCAGCGATCAATCTTTTGTCAAAGTGTCACCCAAACACCTCTGCACTGGGAAAACTACATAAAATGGTCAAACACGACGAGATAATTCACTAAAACGTTAATTTAGTGACCCACGGTTCGCTGCCACAGAAAGGGAACTACTTTCTCTCCGCCAGGGTACCTCTTACAGTAAACGGACTGTACCATCCACTTCTATTTTCACAATTTGGTAATGGCATTCGTGTGCATCTCAGATTCCACTACATTGAGGCTTACAAGGTAGTTTAGCCCGCCACTTTTATCCTTCGAGGTACCGGTGTTTTGATGTTGGCAGTACGTAAGTCCATGTATTCAATATAGTTTCCTACCTTCGGTCCCAACCACCTCTCATCATTGAACCTCATCATTAGTAAAAACCCTTGAGAATATATACAGTTTACCGTGTTGTGACACAAATCCTTGACACCCCGTAGACGCCATAACTTTGACAAAACCATTGTTTGGGCACACCATAAACCAGTCTAACCTAGTGGATTTTACTTTTATGGAAGACCTCCTTTAGAAGTCATGTTTTTGGATTAGCTTTTAAGGACAAAAAAAAAGAAGGCGGCGGCCATTGTACAACACCGCTTTTAGGAGCCGATTCGTTTCGCCGATGTTAATTTTGAGCCCTATTCAGGACTCCATAAGCAAGGTGTGTTCAGCACACCATCCTGCAGCAATGTGTATTTCTATCCAACATTGTCAAAACAGCGGTATATACAGCATGTATACTAAATTAACAAAATTAGATTCTGTGTCAAAATTCTCATGTTTCTTCCAGAGAGTTTGCATGACAGTGTATTAATGCTTCAAAAATTTAAATTTCTCAAATCCAAACTCACGATCCCCTTACGAAATTTTGAATGCATGACGAAACGAACTACAAGGATTTAATCTAGACTATAACCCGACAAACATAACAGGCAAGCTATCATATGAGGGCAAACTTCGACGCACGTACCGACACCTCCTACGGTATATTTAAATGAAGGACTGTAATCTTCGTTGACTATCCACTGTGGAAACAATGTCGTTCGCGCTAAAATGCCTGAGAACTACCGAAGAATATGGAAAACCTCGCATCAACCTGAATCAGTGTGGAACGCTTGCATGGAGTTGGATGCTTCTAACGAACAATCTTCTTCCATACGACTATATTTTAAGTTCCTCATCTCCAACCGTGACGAAATGCATTCGATTTGAAATGTTATGCGAAGTATTGATGACAACGATGTCTTACAGACCGTCACGAGTGAGCTTTTACTAGCAACAGATTATCACAGGCAGCACCGTATGAGTGGTCAATGAGTACCCTTTGATAGTATCGCAAATATAACCTTTAAGATGGTTTGAAAACAAATACAGCTTGAGGTTCTCACAAACGCCCACTGACGTTAAAACACGTCACCAAGCATACTGAGTCACCGCTGAAGACAAAAGCATTGGTACATATCGTGGGGGCACATATACCCGAGAGGTACTAGGAGTGACTAGCCATCGTGCTGTGATCTGCCAATAAATAACTGAAATCGTCTTAACGCGTATTGAGCAGATTATCAAAACAGGATACACAAGTTTGACAAGGGCAGGACAACGGCGTCGCTTTAGAACAGTGACGTAGAATAAAAGAGACGCGAAGGCACGTTGTTTTTACAAGGGATATGTCGTATTCGTTTTTCACCCCATATGCAGTGATTGCATTACAACAGTATCGAAGCAATGAAATGTTAAAGCCTGGGGCCAGGATCGCATTCTGATAAAAACTCTGGGGAAGTTCCTGAAGTTCTTTCCACTGAAATCAAGAAGCATCTCTCCACCCAGGAGCTGGAGGAGGAGGTGGACAAGGTAAATACCGTTGGAAAACCGTGATGTGAAAATATTGTGTCGAAAAAGTCGATAAGTTTATTTTGTTTCTAGCCTCTAGCACACAAGCCGTTCAGGTTTTAAAAAAAATGAGCAAAGAAGTAAAAACTCAAAAGTGTCGCGAATCGTTGTCGTGGCAAGTAAAGGCTCGAGAAAGAGATGCCAAGACTCAAAATACGAGCAAGGATAAACTCATTACACAAGACTTGACGACAAATAATACGTTTTGAACCCTATGCTAGTGTCACCTGTTTGATGCAGAATTAGTTCAGCGGTAATTTTTTTCCTGTATGGACCAAACTCGAAACACGCCGCATAACATTCGGTGTTCCCTCCTATCCAAGTGAACCTCTGAGCACCTGAAACTTGAAGTTCGGGTTGGACCTTGTAAATGATTCCAATTTGCGGATAAAAGGGAGGAAAAATAATAAAATAAAAAGAATGCTGTACCCAATCGGCTGAAACGGCACACAAATTCCGCACCTGACATTTAAACATTTCCATTGCTAACGATTTCACCTTTAACTCAAGCACAAGAGCGTCCAAGTGCGCGATGGCCGCTGGCTGCCGAAACTGGTTGTTGGTCTTTGTTTCGCAAGGCTTCGGAACGCGTGAGTACTAATGTTGACACAGTCATCGCCCGCACTTTTTTAAAAAATCTGGTCTCATACACAATCTTTGCAAAAAATAATAATAAATAAAAATTTAATGACGTTTGACTAGGTTTGCGTTTGCCCGAATGGATCTAAATGATTTAACCAATCAAGGGTGCTTCTCTGTTCAGCCGATCACATAACTAAACGCATCCAGCTTGAGAGAACAGTTTTTATGAGAACGCATCGTTCACAACAAACAAGAGTTCCAAGTCTAGTCCGACGAGCTGATTGAATTCTCTTTTCGCACTCATTTGTATTTTCAATGGAACAAGTTATGCAAACGCAGCTTCGACGCAGGACAAAGTAATGCCGGTCGGAGCTTTCTTGTACCTGTATTTGCGTCGACTGTCAATTTTAGTAATTCGTCTTTGCGGTTCTTTTTATCGAACGGAATAGCGACGCTTCGTTGGACTTGTCACTGTGCTCATTTATTGCAACCTTTAACATGGTACATTTTTAGTTGCGACGTCGAGTCCTTCCACATGATTGTCCCGTCTTGTTTAGGATTGCTTCACATCCTTCTTCGTACGTAGTGATTCCTCTCCTCGAGTTGTAGGCTTAGTTTTAGACCCTTTTCGATGGTCATACACAAATAGCAAGTTTTACAGGGCCTTCTGCCTCAAAGGCCCCAATACGTCAACTTGACTCCAGGATCCTTTCTGGACTCCACCAGCAAAGTCAGACGATCCTCTTTGTCTCCTAATGCTTTACGTCTTCAAAGAAATTTCGCAATCTTCTTAATTTCCTCTATGTTCAGTCCTGCGCTAGATCCCTCAAGCTATTCTTCCAGCTAAAATGAATGAAACCCCTATGACTTGTTCATTTCATTAGCCTTCATTATTTTTCCTCCCTCCAAACTTGTAAACTTCGATGCCCTCTTTCCCCCCCCCCCCAAAAAAAAACTCTACATTTCACGCAGACCTCCATAAAATTCTTGTAGTCTCAACATCCTCTTTTAATTTTCCTAATTTTTCAATGCTCCAATTTCTTCCCCCCAAAACTGATATTTTTGAAGTTTATCCTCAACAAATCGAAGGTTCCATTCTCCCCTTTATTCTTTCCCATGTGACCCTGTCCTCTCTCACACACACTACAGAATATCAAGTCGTCACCTCTCCTCCTCTGCATTTATTTCTTGTCTCCTCTTTCACCTCCAGCATGTAGTATTTTCGCCAAGTCGTTCATTTTTCGTGATGTACACGACACCGTAAAACAGCGAGCAGCCCTACCTACCGTAACAATGACTTCGAACAAATCCTTTGAGAGCGCGGCTCGTTAATCGGGGCGTTAGAATGAATGATGCCACGTCAAGATATCGATACGACCACGGTACAATGTTCTTTCGGCTTGACCGATCATCGGAGACCTTCGACTTGCGCCAGATCCACAAGCAAAGCTGGGACGGGACACCCTGGAGCGAGATATGCCCCGCACAACACATCCGGTGCCTGGCTGCTCGCCTGCCTGCTCTGCCCCGCGCTTCCCCTCTCTGTCACCGTGAGGCAGCCGCGCTTTATCGACAGATTAATCTCTTAATGAAATCAGAACGGTTGTTTTATTTGACGATGTTTTGGGTTCTTTGGTAGACGAGGCGTAGGAAGGACTTGATGAGGTGACAATTTTCAATTGTTAAACCTTTCTCGAGGGTTTATAGCAAAGTCTTCTTGTCAAACACGCATTGAGATTTACGATCCCATGCTACTAATCCGGATTTATTCGCAACAATCAGGAGCCCTCCTTCGATCAACAAAACACACGCACGTCAGAATTTCAATGACCCTATGACGAATCAACCTTTCAAGCTTACGTTTGTTGTGTTTCACTCCTCCCCCCTAAAAATTTCTAGTAGATGATTTAATTTCTTTTTTCAAATACGGAAAACCTACATCTTACGATGTAGATAAGACAGAAGAGCACAAACTATCCACACGCACAGGCCTACTTTTCACTTATCTTCAGCGCCAAAAGATCGAGCGTGCGTCGGGTATCTTTTGTTGATAAAACTCCGAGACTGAAAATGCGCGACAGACCGTTTGCGGTAAGCTGATTCCCTAATTTGTGTCCAACATCGCTATATTTGTGAAACAGAGAAAATACGGACTCCTTTATATTTGAGAATCATGTTGTTGGATCAAGATAGGTTCTTCGATCACCCACAGGAATAGACTACGCTTCTCCAGTATTTCAAAAAAAATCTGAGAATACCACAGCAAAAGTAAGATAAAATATACACAAAGTTGTGTTTTGGACACCTTAAATAGATGGCTGGAAGCTTACGGTCGGGAACACGATTTTTGAAACACTCAACCTTCCAACCCCCCGCTTTATTTTTTTGAAGATGCGACTTGTGAAATGGGTTAATGATGCTGCTTGAAATAGATCACGAAGTTCGAAACATCCTCCTGCTCAGCACGAAAACAAAACAAGGTGTGAAGTAGCACGGAGATGCTATAGCGCTTCCAAATGGCCCGCCAAGCCGTGGCAACACACGGCGTGCAATCCGCTACTGATTCCAATACCGATATCAAGCGACGATCTTTTATTTTGCTTCTCGCCCAGAACGAGAAATTGACCAAAAAAAGGGAGGAAAAAGAGGCAAGCGCGCTGATGTAGGCACAGAAGATGTCTTGACGTTCACCCGGATCCTCGATGAACTTCAGTCTACCATAGACATCCAATCGAGTTGTGCTCAATATTACACGTGCCCTTAACATATTTATCCTCACTTTTACTGGTCCTACAAGAGCTCACCATCAATTCAAATTCCTCGCGAGAAATCTTTTCCTTTTTTTTGCCAAGACAAAAATGTTATATCCTTATAGACAGAAGCCGAAATCATAATACAGCGATTAAAAAAGTAATCTGTAACAGCTTACGAGTGCAATTTCGTTTTGACTGGAAATTCCATTGAAAATGAAACAAACATGGATTCTCGCTGAGGTGTCATGGGATCTTGTCGTGGAACCAGTTTCAGGTGAGAGCTAGTGGAAAAAATGACAGAGGTGACGACTGAGTCATTTGTAAGATATATTCCAACCTATTTTTCTTCCTTTTCTCGACGTGTAAAATTCCTTAAGAACAATTTCCAAACACTTCTTAACAGAGAATGTAATAAGTTTTCAGCATCAATGAGTAGAGGGACGTGTAGGGAAATCAATGACAGAGAAGAGCCGCAAGTCTGCTGTGCTTTGTGAATGAGTCTCCAAGGAAGAAGTGGGGGCATTGCAGTACGAAGCACGCGCTAAGGTGCCCTCGAGCCACGTTGCCAGGCCTTTGCACTGCGCTAGCGTAGGCGGCAACAGTTAAACAACCGTACCGTTGCGTCACAGCCGGGCGCACAATTCGCAAACTTCTACCCAGCCATTCCCTCTGAAGATTTTTCGTTTCGAAACATCAAGAGCCTACTTCCCTTCAGTGCATTTGGAAGAAGTCATAAACGAATTTAATAATCCTTACTGGCGGAATCAGATGCTCAAACTACATGTGAATTATTTATTTTGAAAATTTTCTTACGATAACTCTATAAGAAAAAAAAAGCTGAATAAAATTTTTTCAGGACATCATCGAAAACAAAGTGGATACGGAAATGAAAAAAAAGTGCACTTGTCAGACAGCCAGGTATTAGGTTTAGCTTGGAGGAATGCAACGGCACTTCTCCAAAGGTTTTAGTATGGGACTTATGAACTACAAGTACAAAAGAGAGTTCGAGGCATTGACTAGCTGGGAGGGTATCAAATTATCACCTTAAAATCTGAGCAAAAACGCCGAGACCTGGTTTCCCAAAATCAACTACCTTACTCTTAAAATTCATGAAACTTGACATGTGAAAACAGGAACGAGAATACTCTCCAATACAGCCATACTCCCGCGGCATTTAACAGATTCTCAATGGGAATATTTTGCTAGAGGAACTTCGTAATTACGCATCCCGCCGAAAACACAGTTCAGAACTCTCGGCAATCCACTCACACTTGAGGTAAGTCAACCCTCAAAAAGGGTCTTACAACATTTAACTCTGTCATAAGTTGTCAAGTATCAATTCCTCCTCCCCTCCGAGGAGAATGCAGGATATAGAGTACGCCGGCGGCAATTCACGAGCACCTCCCTCCTAGCCGGCCACGTCGTTGGCGCTCCGATTTATCGTACAATCCATATGTCATTTGGATTTGCATGGCAAGGCTATTTCGCCTTCTGCTGTTATCGCCATGCTTGCCTATTCGCTGTTTCCCCTAGTTATCGCTGCAACTACATTCAAGGTGTCAGAAGTGTGATTCGCTCGGAGACTTGTGCAATTTACCGTTCTTCCTACGCGCACTTCTTTTTCATCGCTTGGAAATACAGATCATAGAAGTGCACTTAACACTACCGAAGAAACTCCGAAGAAAACGACGAATACCGTAGTACTGTTAGCGTGTTGCTTGGCAGATTTTTTCAATGAGTTGATTCTTGATCATCAAGTCGCGCCTTTTCATCATAGCGAATTCGCTTTCGAGCCTGATAACAAGTTTCGATCGGTCAAATCGTTTCATTGGGATGTGATCGGTCTGATCAACTGTTTCGTCGATGGATGTCTTGGGGAAGTGGGCAATATATTCCATGACAATAGTGTATTGCCGGCTCAGATGGTTCTACAAATTTACTTAAGAATTTTTCTCTTTTTTCATGAACCAGACTGCGATAACCATGGGTCGAATTTCAAATGTTCAAACGCTGGGACCCTACGCAGACGATAGTTATCACCTGCGTGAATGGTTTAATGTACCACTGATTCAACTCCCATGCCTTTCCTATTTAGAGAGTGGATCCCATTAACCCTTTTCGCAGTTACTCTCAATAAATAACAAAGACAAACAAAATGAACAATTAAGTGAGGGACTTTTGGATCAGAAGTAGGTAGGTGGAATACAGCGTGAAACACATAAGGAAGGCCTACTCAAATACTAAAAGGTTTTTAAAATAGTCTACAGATGACGATAAAAAACAAACAGAAATGAGTTTTTTTTCTACAGAAAATGAAAAACAGTGTCGAATTAGTACCGACCGACTTACACAGGACACAGTGAACTCTGCTGATATTTTAAGTATCTTATACGGGCATACATATTATGTTCGAGCTACTGATTTTGTTCCGCACTTAAATAATAAGTGAGCCTGGGAAGACTTAAAATACATTCCACATGTTAGCCTTTAGCAAAAATTAGTCAACTGCTAGCAAACATAAAATGATTACCGACTTGACCTATTGAATTTCCCGTGGCGTCGCCAATCATAGGCACCGTGTTATTCTTGGTATAATTATGTCCAACAACTAATGGGAGCTGATGGTGTAATACACATATCAATTCAGGGCGCGTTCAATTAACCGGTATGATTGCCGAGAAGGAACGTAGGAAGTTGAAATAGCATGACGAGTGATTCATATAAGTTAACAATCTAGTTTGGATTTATTGTTTTGCTATACATCATTTTCAATGGAGATAATGCGACGTGTTTTTGATGAGCACAGAGGCTTTAGATCATACCCTATTTTGCATGGTGAATGAAAGACCTTTTTGTGTTTGTCATGGATCAACAGATGTGAGAAACCGTTTTCGAGAAGTGTCTCCATCTCTGTTGGAAAAAAAAGCTTAAGAGGACTCTCAAAGAGCTAAAAAAGGGGCAAGACAGGATATTTAAATATGTAGAAGTTTGGGAATTTCTGTGAACAGCAGTTTGCGACCAAAGGACCGGACCTGATTTAGGCTGAGATCCATGTCCTTTTTCACAACAAACAGGGTCGAATGGTTGATAGAATCTCAAAAGTGGTTCAATCAAACCAAGACAATGTATATTTGGGAATTATTATCTGGAAACAATATGATCTGGGAAAGATATCAACACTTGATTGAATGGTATGCTAGTAGAAAGCAGACCGTTCACTAATCGTCAAAATGATGGCGTTGAGGATAAGCCAATTTCGCGATGTCGAACAACCCAGAGTAGGCCGACTGCACGTTACTTCCTCGAGACCACAACTGAAAAGATGCCATTTTAATTATCACCAGATTACATCATACGATTCCTAGAATTATCAGGGCACAACGTGTTACTACGATCAATTTTAAGGAAAGAAATAGTTGGACCATTTTCGTGAATCGTTGAGTTTTCATCGGTTGTTGATTCGAATCGCAGAGCTACGGGATTGCTTTGCTTATCCTACTTCGTACTCCAAGAGAACTTGCTTCAGTGTGAAGGCAGGACGAAAAAATCGTCGCCTCGTGTTTTCCATCGGCTGAATAAAAACGAGGAGCACAATGCGAAGGTAAACCTCTAAGTAAGAATAACAAGTTTTAGGGGCTGGAAGCCTACGCGGACCTGGTGACTATCAGCGCGGATCTGCTGAGGGAAGGTGAGCTCGTACGCGACCGCCGGATCAGATTAGTCAGTGGCAGACAAATGGGAAGGGTTCTGTGCCACGGAAGCCCCTTGTTTGGCCTTCCTCACCTGCTATTATTGGAAACCGACTCACGATTCTAGTCTTTTCACACGAAGTGTTTGCCGAAAAATAAAGGAGGAATACAATCAACAACTCTTAAGATTTACGAGGATCTTAAAATATGAGTTTGAAAATTTGCGAAATGGTAGCATTAAGACCGTTGCGCGAATTGATATTTTCCCCGATTTATCTCATAACTAAATTCTTGATCTATGTTGGGATCAGGATTACGGTAACGACTGTTCCGCTATACCATGCTGCCGCACTAAAATGCCGCTTCTGACAAGAGTCGTGTGCCAACGTACAGAGGGCGATGGAGACCATGTAATGGGACGAAATCCATACTGCAGCAGCTATTTAAGTGGTATATCTGAGATTATACAGAGTCTCCAATCTTGAAGAAAACTCATTGTCAGGTTCGTCAGTCACTTTAGTATGTCTAGATGTAGTCAGTTCACGTAAATTTTAAATTATAGGATAACTGTTCTTGAAATAAAATCGTCACTTAAACGAGTGGCACGACTCTTGGTATCGAGTGCACTAACGAGTCTTAACGAAAATCTCACGATCTCAATAGGCTTGACTCACGCTCTAGAAACGTACGTACGTCCACTAAAGATGTCTTTACATGAATGTCTTTGAGACTGTTATCCTTTAACGGAATCTGCGTCCCGAGCCACCATTAGAGGCTCAGTATAAGGCAGCGCACGCAGTGACGTTTTAATTACGCCTGCCATATTTCACGGTTTGACACACTCGAAAATCCCATGCAAGTGACACTTGTAGATGGACATGGCAGGCAGCTCCAGCGAAAAGCCATAAATCGCAACTGACAATGATCCGGGCACACGTCACCGAATAATCCTATAGCGCGATACCGGCATGATTGATAGCTTGCTAGAGAAAATGAACAAGGAAGGAGGAAGTTGAAGTGGGTGTGGAATGGATACATTTCGCCCCTTAGAAGATCGCGCGCACTCTTTATCATGGGTGCGTGCTTCCTGCGAACAGGACAGGCTCCTGTGTTCCGCTTCGATGTCGACCTATCGATAAGTATCGTTTCGATAATGATCGGTCGACAAGCCCGTTGCCCTTGTTTGGGATGCTCGATCACAATGTACCCATGATTTATGCCATTTTGCAAAATTTTTCAGCCATACCGTGTTGCTTGAAGCGATTACAATCGGCTGTTGCCGCTCTCCCCCCATTCTTACCGGAAACCCTGAACCTCCAATTGTCCATAGCTAAATTTCCATTGTCCATGGCAAATACCTTTGTAAGTAATCGTGGCAATTGGGGCCGCGTGACATCGAAGGATACGACAATGTTTCTAATCAGGAAGCTGTCTGACAAAGGTTTAAGGTTTTTCAACAGGACTGTAGTTTTTTTTTTAAAAAAAAAAAACAACATATTCCACCTAAGGCATTTAGAGTTTTGGACTGGGAGATGGATATCTCCACTGCTTCTTCATGGATTTCAAAGAATGACTTGGAAGAAATGACGAAGAAGTGACATGTTGTATTTTGATCTTACAGGAAAACAGTATTCTTTCGCGATTGGTACTCTTCCCAGTTCCACTGCTTTCAAAGATTCCGCAAGTTCAGGTAGAGAAGCGGAAACTACTCTTGAACGAACTGACCGGTGATGCTAAAACATAAACTAAAAAGCAAACATCGGATTCACTTTAACAGTGACTTGAGCACCAGCGACTTGAGCGCAAGAGACAAAACAGCACCATCACTGGGATCGGAGAGGTACGATACAGAAGTAAATGGGCTCTCATGACAGGTTCGAAGACAAAAGGAATAAGTGACTGCATTCATCGGTCTGACCGGAAGACTCCATTAACATACGCGAGGACACCTAAAAGCGAGCGTTTTATATTCCAACATTTCTTCACATCATTTGCCTGACAAATTACTAATATTTGGCTTCCTCTATTAATATTAAGCTTGCTTAACCGTGTGTGACGCTCAACAGGTGACATTTAGAAATATGTTAAACACAGAAGCCGCATTTCCATTTTACCAACTTTTATGTGTGAAGTAAACAAGGCGTATTGAGTGCTTGGAATATCATTTACATTTATAAAGCCTCCTGCTAAAATCCTTCACAGAGACAAAATGGACACTGACGGACCATTCCAAGTACTCACCATTATTTTTTTTATTACGATATTATTTTTTTACGCAGTACGGCGAGTGACCAACCAAAAAATTGATGAATAAGTAAAATTAAGGTAAACTTAAACTAGTTAAATAAAATCAAAAGAAGTTGGTGCGAAGGTTCTGACGACAGACTGTTTCCGAGGGCTCCCTCTTTAAATGAATATCACAAGAATATGCATTTCAATCCCTGACAACCAGAGGTTTTTTTTTCTTCTTTCATTTTGTTATTACATGGACAAATAAGCCAGGATCATCTACTATTTTCATTTTAAGCAAAATTCAAACATCACATTGAGGTCATGGTATATTGATTACCACAGCATATCTGCTAACGGTAATAGAAAGGAATTCGATCGAGGGAGTTTGAATCTCCAGCGAGACTCCAGTCCATTTTAACAGAGCCAATGAAGTGATCTGAACTTTGTCTAACCCTTTTATGCTAATAAATGCTTAACCCGGAACAATGTCACGTAATGATCGATAAGATTCAATTGAAATTAGGTGAAAATCTGCATATTTATTAATTACTTAATTCCATTAGATAATTTGAATGTTAAATTGAATCGAACGCCCGATAGGCAATAAACTTCCGCAGAATGCAAATTACTTTAAATTATTTGGATTCTTAAGCTAATCAATACTCGCATCTTCCTCAAAAATATCACACAGGCCAGGCGAGCTCGATGAAAAATTTTATTTGTCTCTATCTCTACCCAACAGTACTAAAGAATTTACAGCACTTTAATAAAACAATGAAAAAACGTAGGAATTGATTTCCTTTGTCTTCTGCTTAGAAACCCTTCCAAACTCCTCATTTAGCTTTCAATGAAATGGCAAATGCAACTACTGATGAACACTGTTGGTGGTGACGGCCTTAAAGTTTATCATGTTGTACTTTATTACTCTCATTTGAGTAATCGTACAACCAAAATCCTGAACGCAATTCTCAATCTTTTTCCCCATTGCGTGAACTAGAATGCTGGTGATTCAACGCACTTCCATAGCTTAAAAAGCTATCCGCCGCTAGCTGCGGCGCGGTACTCAACACAAGGGGCGCTTGCCTTTGATTCACAATGATCCGGTGAATTTTCGGCCGCTCTGGTTCTGTTTGAGGGAACAATGGAACAATGCGAGTTCAATAAAGCTGTCAATACAATACTTATACAGGCAAAAAGTGACTAGGAAGAATCGTTGGGCCGAACTCAACACAAAGCCATGTCAACTGTCTACCAAAAAGGGAGACGTTTTGCAATCAAGTTTTAGATCATTGGCAACATCATATTTTCCGTAAATACTGAGTTCCAAACATAAGCTAGTAATTCGTGAGTACCAACGAATACCAAAGGTGCACGCATCCCATAACAGTATTTGTTTGATAAAGAGCTACGATTGGGTCACTTTAATCTCTTTCTGTCATTTACTAAAACTTTCATTATTTGTCACTTGTCCTATTTTTTCCCTTTTTTGTCACTTCTTTATAGTTCCTCCTTTGTTAGCTTCATTCGTTGATCTATTGTTTTTTAGTGGACCGATGACCCTCAAATATGATCGCTAATTCGCGGTCTGCCCTCACGCAGGAGAGCATCGTACAGTACGTTAAGCGCTTCCTCCAATCTTTCGGCCGTTGCAACTGTCACCTCTCTTGGTTCGTTTAAAATCGATAAATTGAGCAAAACACATCGGTTTTGATCTTTTCTGGCTTCCCTCTATCAGATCCGAGCGTTACAACATAAAGATTCCAAGAAAAAATTTGGGCCAAAAATTTTGAAAAAATTACAGGGGTACCCCTTACCTTTTAAAAAAAAATTTGGGCGAAAAACTTTTTGTTGAATTTTTGACGTTTGATGGTTCGAATTGGTCAGAGGGAACTCAAAAAGATGTTCCCCGTCGACGGTTGCTTATTTCGTCGATTTATCGCGTCAAGTGTCATATAAAATGTACCGGTACGCCTTTCCCTCCAACATGCCGGCCGTGAACTGTACCCCTATTCCGAGCCATTTAAAATCGACGAATGGGTGAACGCACATCGGTCTGAAACACATTTGAGTTTCTCTCCATCAGATCCAATCGTCGAAAGATAAATATCCCATTAAAAAAAAACGGCCCAGTTCATTCAAAAAGAAAAAAAATAGAGGTTACCCCTTGCCTTTGTCTAAAACTTAAGTCAAAAATTTGTTATTTTACTTGTCTTGTTTAAGTGTGGTCGAACACAAGAAACTATAATAACCAAAACTTCTTGATTATAAAAAAATATGCTTTCGACGATAATATACTGACATTCTTACGAGATAATCTGCACTAAAAAGTAAACATTCCGAAAGCTAGTAGCACATTAAATATTTTGCTCCGAAGAAGGAGCTGAACTTTTGCTTTTTAACCTGCTTGAATTACTTTGTTGGGAATGACCACATTGAGAGCCAACCTGAAACTTTACAGGCTATAAAAAAAGGAAGACGAAACTACGGTACGTATTAAATGAGTATAAAGCGGTAAAGACACCGAAGGCGATACGGTTAGCACCAGGCTGTCCTCTGGAGTGAGGTGTACATAAACATAGGTATATACACTAAACCCTGACATCAAGTGTTCCACTTTTTCTTGGATTCGCTTCAATACTAACATAATTTTGGGTTATTGCAGAATTGCAACCTCAGCACAGGATATGTAATCTTGCAGGGTCGTTGCGCCTTGAGCCGACTAAACCAGCCCACCACGGTATTCAACAGTCCCAAACGTCATGTTTTTTTTTTCTTTTCTGGAGAGTGTTGCACTATTTAGAGACTCTTGCGGATTTTCCAAACAATGCGTTAAAGCAACACGCAAAATCTTCAATTTGCCCAAGTTGAGCCTTCGACTGATTTTTGTTGTCCAGCCATCTGATAGTTTTACTCACGGCATTTTTAACGTCTTCCGCTGCACCCTGGTTCAATCATTTATTACCTACGTTAAATACGATAAACCATTTAATACCAAATGTAGGGGCTGCGACCTTCTGATCTTTGCTGTGACTGTGGCAAGGGCTATCTCCCTTTTCCTTGTCTTCCACTCTTCATCAAACTCCAGTCACTTCTCATCGCTCTCGGCGGTAGTAACTGTCCCCGAGAAGTAGACGCTCGGTGACTTTTGGCTTATAATTTTGTTAAAAGTTGGGCTAGGTTACTTGAGTTTTGCTTCTCTGCACTGTAACTCCGCTTGGAGAAGAAATGGGAAATCCAAGAATAGGAGAGTCCCGGTTTTCAAATTTTGAGTGTGAGATTGACTGGACAAAACAGAGGATTACGTCCTCCTTTACGGTTCTTGTCCTAAACTGTCAGGAAGTATCGCATTGCAGACGTGCGACTAAATTTGAAACGGTCTCGCGAGAAATACAACATTGTCCGGCGAAGAGATCGCACGTCAAGAAGATAGCGAGGAAAGGAGTGGAGCGCGCAGTCTAGTAGCACAGCGACCAAAGCGCGACCAAGGAGGGCCGATTATCTGTCGTGGAGAACAAAGGACGAGCGCGACTCACCCTTGACCCCGACCACCTAACACAATACAAATTAGGGGAGGCGAGAGGCAGATAGCGTAAATCAACACTGGACCTTTGGACCCGCCTTGCCTCAGCCCTCCCTCGCTCAGACTGTCGCATCGCGGAGACCTCAGACTTGGTATTGGCTCTTTTCACGGGACTCACCTTATCTTCAAACGTTCCCATCGCGGAGTACAGAGGCTGGATCTTCTTACCTGCAAACAACAGAATAAACAGACAATGAAATAAAAACACAGGGTAAGTAAATACCTTCACAAGTCTGCCACGAGCAGATCGCGTGAGCGGCGCCGACATTACTTCTCGACCGCTCAAACTCGCGTTTTCGCATTGGCAGTACAGCACCACGAGCATACACTAAACAAGACAACAGACCCATGGAGGAGAGTGGCATGTACGTGTTCGCATCCGTCATATTTCATTATGGGTTGCGTTGAACGGCCCAACTGATTTTCTTGTACAAGGTTATCAACGTCATAAATGAAGAAAATGATGTGATAAAGGAATGCACATTTTGCACCAAAATGTCCTTACACACCCAAGTTTAGTTGAAGGCAATAATTTGTTAACATTTTGAAAACAATTTTTTTTCTATTTCTAGTACTTTTATTTTTCATGTATGTGCTTACGAAATAAATAATACAGATTACGTAAGGTATGTTTTTTTTTTGTGAATGAACAATCTGGTACGAGCATGCATTGAACACATTCAGACGTAGGTCTAAGCTTGTGGCTCAAAACACTGAAAACTTACCTTGCGCATGTAAATGAGGGAAATGTCACAGCTGCACCATATAAGCGATGGGAATATCGTTGACGAACACGGCGTAACCGTAAACCCACAATTAACAGAGAAACCCCTATTAATATCTGTTGGATGCAGTATCTTTCTTGTCTTTATCAAAGAAACACTTTAACTAGACTTGTGGCGACATTCACAGATGCACAAGAATTTGGAAACAAGGAATTCAGTTTAGAAGTATAAATGAATCCACAGCACTCCGGACGAAAACAAACAACGTTCGAACCGCGACCGATCGGTTGAAGCCTTGTTGAGTGCAGATCACACCGCCGCTCTCTTGACATGGGTGCGAGAGAGAAGACGACACCTGGTGTGCCGAAAATCGTTCGGCGCGTGCCAGGAGTTTGTCCGAGCAGCGGCGCGACGGTTGACCCAGCTGACTGCGGTGGGTTTTGAACTGTTAAGAGCGCATCGACTCGTGATTGTCCGTATGCGAGCGCAGTCATATATCCTACACTTGGAGTGAGGATTTCACCGAAAAAGAAAAATTCCAGGACCACAAAGAAGCCAACATTGTTCAATATTGTTCCCAGGAAATGAATTTCAAGAACAGTATTTGCCGCTTACAACATTAGGTCGTATTATTTTGTACTTCCATGTTACGGTAATTCCTCAAGATTTTACGGATGGGATATTCGAGACTGATCCATCCCTTCCCAGGTGGAACTCGGTCTATCAAAGGGTATTTGCTAATAAGATTTCTGTAGGTCATTAGTATTATCATTTTTACTCTTAGTCTTTCTGCGACAATGCGGACATAAAACCAGGAAAATACCCATTCTGATGAGCGAGTTGCGAAGAGCTTTTTTCTCTCTTTTTAAATTGTTAAGGTAGGTAATAACTTTGTCGCCTAAACCGCTTGTTGCTGGCGTGATCTAATTGATGTGGGTATCGCGTGTGGATGAGATTTCGCTCGCAGTCCTCAAGTCATTTGCTAATACCACTCTTCCGAGGAGGCGGACAGAGCTTCCGAACGGAATTATTCGCACTCAATAAATTATTTGCAACCGTTCGGTTTTATGTAATCAAGCACATGTTCCCACGCGCGAATTCAAAGTGTGATAAATTATCGCCTTTTTTTTTTCTTCCATGCTGTGATTTTATTACTAAGATCCTCGCGTAATAAATGCCCATTAGGTACTATAAGATTCATATTTTTCTTGAATGACTTGCAAAATCGCTTCATCACTCACAAAATGATATACTTTAAAACATGGACGCTGGTTCCACCGCAAAAGGGCCACTCTTTTTCGTATTGCTTGCTGCTCCGAGAATCAAGTCCGTTGCACTTCAATCTTCTCTATAAAATGCTATTGATTTAAATTTCTTTTTGCACGAATCCTTCGGTTCGTTATTGCGACAGCGGAAGACATATTTGCTATTGCGATAGCTGGCAGAATAACCATTAGAAGTCATTCGTTTACGTGCCTTGTGCCCAGGCTAGACGACGATAGTTCAACACGAGAAATAGAAATTCCATCTTTCAAATTAACAGTGCAATATAACGCTGCAACACACCAGCTTGTTTTCTCCAATTAGTCGAGTCATGAATGCGTATTGTGCAACAATGCAACGGTTTGGATGAGAGCGCGAATTTTGGAATGGACCGACAAGTTGTCATAATTTTATCCCGCTCGAAAAAAAGGGGGTCTTTTGTTTCGTAACAAAGTCTCATTGGAAAGAGCCGATAATCGTTGAACAAAGAGGGTCTTGAAGAGGGATTAGGCCGAAACAATCAGATGGAAACAAAAGCGATGGAAAAGTATTAGTCTCTGGTTGGACTAAAGATGCCTTTGTTGCCGGCCGCTGCATCTCATAGAACCCTCTCGTAAAAAGGTACACCAGAAAAGCCTATGTTTCTCATTTAAAAATGAGACAGTTTTCACGATCAAGGTTGATTTGGCAGAGTGAAAATTGCTCTTTTAGTATGAGTGCTAAATTTTGACGATGAGTGAACGTAAAACGGGGGTACTTTGATTATTTTTCAAGATAGACCTATAATCAGTAATCAGCCACACCAATGAAAAGCTCTCAGTGAGATTTTGCATATAAACGACTGAACATAGGTCCATCGTGAAAGCAATCAACATACGGACTATCTCTACCTTGCTTTTACACCCAAAACAGGAAGGAACACCTTGCAACAGGTGTTCCTTTTTTAGTGTGGCATGACTGCGAATGCAGAAAATCTATTCGCACTCAAAATAGTTTCGTGAATGAACCAAAGTTTAGGTAAAAAGCTGCGACATAAGGCGCCAGTACCAATGAAAGGAGATCCACGTGTCGTTACTGCGGCTCACTCCGCACGCGCCTTCCGAGCGCGTGATTCCCGCTCGGCCCTCGGAGCCCCATGCCCCCCACCCCCCGCGCCGGTCCGCCTGCACAATCATCCACGTCAAAAGATCAAAGTCGCCGCTCTGTCATCAGCATTATACGGTGAGGAGACGCATCAGGCCATCCCGCGCTGCGGTAGGGGCATTACGGCCACTTTGTGTCTCGGACCTTAGCACGCCCAATCCGTGCTGTCTTTATTAGGGAAGGTGTTGTGATTTAGCACTCTTCTGATTAAATTGTGAAATTTAACACTGCGATTAAAAGCACTTTCTACGAGCCGGTTACCGTCAATTATCGGCTCGATATCAGCTGGAAATAGAGTCCAAGTGGGAATAACTCATGATATCCGGTGTATACAATTAGCTTTGATATGCGGTTCATATACTTGATATCTGATTTGTAGCTTAAATCAAAACTTCGTTGTAATTAGCAATTTTCCTGGTATTTCACTATCTGACAGCTGTATCCATTAATAGCTGGACGATAGCCATATCCAGATGATACTTTTAATATTCTCCTGCTGATATCTATCAGATACTCCATCGTGGTCGATTTTCTCTTGATACTCCTTTAGTATGCACCACTGATATCCTTGATATTCTGATATCCAGTGCTATGCCGGTCGCTGCCCCTTGGCTCTCGGCTTTACGCGATTCTACAACTTTCATTCGGTCTATCTACTCGGGTTCTCGTTGTGTTCCTTAGGTGATGCTACCCTGTATCACCTTGGTTTTGGGACTCAGAAAGTGTGCCAGGAAAACTAACTTTCGTTTCCGCATTCACCAAAAACGAGGAGCAGAAAAAAAAAGTTGTTCATTGATGTTAAAAAAAATCCCAATCGCTTTGGTTTCTTGTCTTTATGTCCATAAAACGTCATCTTATATGTTTCCAGTGTTACATCAAAAGATCGTGACGAAACACATCTTCACCTTTTTCTTTCTCTGTACCTCCAACTTCTGTCAATAATGAAAATGTTCAGAGGCGTTATTCACATTCACCGTAGTTTTATCGTTGGTGTAAAAAGCTGGACATCCTAGCTTTACCATTATTTTTGCGGCAGCTCTTGGCTAGTGACAATCTGTGTTTTATTAAGTATCCAACAGTTTCCTGGTTGAATGGTACACATGACTGCGCTATTCTTTGTGAACAGTGTATCGTAATTGTTAATCAGATACGTTGTAGGGGAGGGCCCGGGCTGAAACGGTGGTGGTGAGGGGGCGGGCATGATTACATGGGCTGTAATGTTGGGGGCGGGCCGCGGGGCGGGTGCCCGACGGCCGACGGCGCGCCGCTCCATGGAATGGGGTGTCCTTCCGGAGGACATGTCAACGCGGAGGTCCTCGGTGGGAATTCACTAGGACAAAAGCCCTCCAGAAATGATGGCTGATTTTCCCGGATTGTTATGTATATCTTTCTGCAGTGTGAATGCCAACGGCTTTTTGTGTTGAACCTTTCCATGGCAAGGCAGAACGGAGTGAGAGCAGCGTAGCTAACGCAAGTCATTGTTTCGAACCTAACCTCAACTATCATCGCAAAGTTTTGTGTCGTTTACTAATATGAATAGATTAGGAGCATCCTAATATTGCTTTGTTAGACCTCGGCCGGCTTTACGCTCGGAGGAAAAATGCAAGAGGGATACAAAACAACCTTTTTACATCATTTAAACAAGTTTTTGGGTTGAGAATGGTTTCTGCAGACGCCATCCTATCTCAATGCGCAGAGGCCGTGATCATGATCACGGAAAAAGCAGCTCTGAAGATCCTGATATTACAGTATTTGGGCTAAAAATAGTACTTTTTGTTAGTGAAGGCATTTTCCTAATTCTACTTTGACTAGTCCAACACTCAAGCACGTATCAACCACCCCACCCATGCCATGTACAGGTATTTGACATATATTATGATTTTTTTCTCGGGTCAGTGTAAACCGATTTAATCAAGAATCACCAATGTTTGCAAATACTAAAAATGTTTGCATACACTCTAAATTTGAAATGGTCATTTTTGGACTAATTGATTTAGTCATTTTGTTTGACTATTTAATTTAGTCTTTTTTAAATTCAGTGTAAAATTGTCAAAATTGACTTAGATCTAGCGGTTAAAACATTTCTACCATGTTCAGTGATAAAATTTTCTAGTACCAATATTTGTTTGGTCCCTTGGTCTAAAGTAAGTCATTTTTTTACACTCTAACTATTCAACGAGTTCTTTCTTCACTACCTAAGTAGTCATTTTTGATAAAAAATAGTCAAAATTGACTAATTGAAACATTAGAATTTAAGCTACTAAACTTTAGTCTTTGACTATTTTTAATAGTAAGCTGTAAATGACTAATTGAATAGTTAAAATTAACTAAAAATGGTCACTTTTGACTACAAAGTAGAGAAAATTGACTAATTTATATATTAAAATTTCAGCTACTATTCTTTAGTCAAATTTGACCATTTCACATTTACAGCGTGGGTATCATTTGATTCCCAGAGTTGTAATAACCCTTAAATTAATTTGTTAGACTTGTTATAAACTGTATAGATAGTTTCAACGGCGTTACCAGAAAACTGCCCATTCATTATTGACACATTGTATTCTGACCTCTTAGTACGATGTATAGGCTCGAAATAATTAATTATGAACTCATTTATTTCATTAATGTCTAAAAATGAGCTAGATGATCTACTTTAATACAACATATTAATGAGGCCTGTTTATTGATGGCAAAAATTTGGAAAGCACGCTGGAAGCCGTATTTATGGGCGGGAATTTAGCTAAACCGATATGACAACGAATACCTTATGGGTAGCTCAGGTACAAATGTTATCCACTTTAGCTCCGTGAAGAAGCTCCAAGATCTTATCTCACCGAATCTGCTTGGAAGCGGCGTGGACCACGCTGCCTGCATCGGCCCCATGCGGCGGGGACTGCCGGAGGCAGCCGGAGGTTACGACCGAAGGGTACAAACCACAACCGGCAAGGAGGGGGGGGGAGGAAGTTCGTCACCGGCTGATCCTATCTAAGCTTTTTAATGTGTTAATCAAATAAAACATTAAATTTTACGAAAATGAATGATCGTTAATTAATTTCACTTTGAGCCATATTGGCTTGAAAGAGTAAATGAAAGGGCGTTAGTGACTTGATTGATCAGAGTTTTACTTTTGTCAAATTGAAGTTATGTTCTTTTCATGTTGATCAATCGACCAGTAAGACTTGTTTATTTTGAGCAAGACTTCATAATTTTTCCTACGTTTTCCTCACTGATCTGAGATACCTCAGGATAAGAGAGAAAAAAAAGGTAATTAACGGGAATCGCTCTCACAGTATTCTACTTAGGGATCCAGCATGCTGCCCATTAAGCCACAAATGCTTTCAAAGCTTTGCAGTGAAAACAACTACTTGTCTTACGCTTACGGAAAAAACTTCGGTACCTGGGGCGCTAGGCCCTGTACGGTACCAGGTGTGACGGAGCTCCAGATTCATAGGCCTTAGGG
>Ga0058701_10000784_pt1 | contig 21364 bp, 9 predicted proteins | sample AgamicOrMae_FD_97039 | JGI IMG/M metagenome (GOLD analysis project Ga0058701, IMG submission 97039) | Agave microbial communities from Guanajuato, Mexico - Or.Ma.e | ecosystem: Host-associated > Plants > Phyllosphere > Phylloplane/Leaf | place: Guanajuato, Mexico | collected 2012-06-04 | reverse complement strand
GTTCTGGACCCCCCAAAAAGACTTCGTTGATGGTTTGAAGCAGCGAATTCCAGTTTTAATCCAACAAAGCTGGTTCCTTGGGCTGCATCCGATCAGAAATTGTTGGAGGCCTTTAGATCGGGTCTTGAGACCGCCAAGTGGCCAAGCAGTAAGCGGCAAGCGACAAGCGGCATGTCAAGTGAAGTGAACAGCCACGGAAGTGGCCTCAAGACCCACTCAATTATAGTCCTGTGTCCGCGTTGGAAGCCTCTAATGAATTCGTGCGCATTCGCGCGTGGAAAAGCCGGAGACTGGTGTTGACAAGGTGTATCGCACGCTGCCACGGAAGCCATTCCCAAGGAGCAACCCCCACCCACCCTCAGGACAAGCCCTAACCCTTCGACCCTCGCCCTGACGTATGGTAACCTTAGTCGAAAACCCTGATGCCCTTTTTGACAGACCCATAGACGTCGGAAGTTTAGCTACATCCCTGTGGATATTCAAATTATCCGAAGATAACTTTTGCCGAGGCTGGGTTAGCTCTGTATTTGCATACCTGCAATCAATTTAGTTTTCAAGAAAGCAAACTTTGTTAAGGTTTTCGGATGGCTGAGCTTAACTTAGCTCTTTCTTTTCATCATCACAAGTATGTTAGGCAGCTGATTTGGTTAAAGGTAACCGATTCTTTCAACCAAGTTGACCCGAAGTTCATTTTCTTTTTTTTTATCGTGGAATTTGTATTGGTTATGACTGGCCGCGGTAACGGAACTCCATTCTTCTAGGGCCGGAATTATACTAGTAATTTCAGAGCATCCCGTTAATCCCGTTTAAAATCGGATAGCCGAGAAGAGCATAGACTCTAGGGGGTCCGTAAATAGTAATAGTAAACCCTTCCGCGAACCCTTTCGAATAGTAAACCGGATAGGTACTGCGATGGGGAGTGGGGACAATCACACCAGCGGGTATTAAAACCAAGAATTGGATGATGCCCAATATCTATCTGAAGGACGCTATTGGTACCTTTCGGACATGTTAGAAGTACTCGCATAAATATCTTACGTTTAACGGCGTTTTTCTTTGATAATCGCTTTTTACATCCGGTGATTAGATCGGTTTCAAATTGCGCTCCGACTTGTGATCCATAAGCTGATGGGTCCAATGATGAATTTGGATCTTAGTTCCACGTTTTTGCACGCACCTACAAAAAAGAGGGTTTTCGCAGAAACGCAATTGGAGGGGCAAATGCAAATCCTCGTTAGGGGCGGACAAAAAATCTCCGGCAGGGCTTATTGACACGCGCTCAATCATCTTATTGCGCCGAAAACACTCTTCATTGGATTCATCTTTGATTTTCGAGAAAAAGGTGGACCTTTCAATGCTACAGATCTCTTTTTTCTCAGCCGCCTCTTAAAATTAGCTAACAGGGACTATTTGCAGATTCCTGCAAAGATTCGAGCTTCCCCTCAATCAACTGTTACTCCTGCTAGTGATAAATTCTTATTGTAATACGGAGTACAAATAAAAGTGCTCTGCGTAGGAGGAGTTTGATTAGGGCCAGCGCGTGGAATTACAGGTTATGGGCCTTGAACTTCGAAATCATATCGCCGGCCGATATTTGCTAGCGGGCAACGTTTGCAGTTTCCGTAGCCCCATTCGACTGGGCTGCCTCTCTTACGTAGTCATTGTATTTGGTTTCGGTAAACAAGATCTCCTGATCAACATTGCGATGTGAGTTAGTGGGTATCAATATTGCCGCAACCGATTACTAACAATTAAGTGTGTGAGCTAATTTTCAAATTAGCGCGGGAAACGAACCGTTCAGGATCGCAGTCTTCATTGGCTGCTCACTTCTCGTTACTAATCAAAGTTACTGCGTGCTGATTCGAGCTTGCATGACTGCTATTTAGGTTTGCCCAAGAGGATTTGTTTAAGAACTTGTGAATGGGGTACCTGACCAATTTACATTGCGATAGCCTTTTGAAAAGAGCTAAAAAATGACGAAAAAAATCGAAAGCAGCACCAGATACAAACAGATGATCGCTCGAAAATCCAGTTCAAAGTTGCCTGTGACTTCATAGAGTCCGTAAATTTAGCCCAATTCCACGGATTCAATGACGTCACAGGCAACTTTGAACTCGATGTCCGGGCGATCGACTGATTGTATCTAGGTGCTGCTTTTGACTTCTCTTCGTCATTTTTGCAGATCTATCTGATGTCTATCTCGATAAAAATTGGTCAAGTACCCCGGCTTTGGCTGGCGATATGATAGTTTTGACGGTTGACCCTATTAAGTAGCGTCTCTTTTAAAAGCTCCCCTCTAGGCTTGTCTAATGGAGAGATTATACACACAGTTTAGCATGGGGCATCGCCATCAAAGCTTCTAGTCGAGTGCTCTTCAGAGGCTTCGGTTAAGTCCACTCGGAGCGCGCCAGTTCAGAGAGCAGCTGAGAGTAGCTCAGAGAGCAGCTCAGAGAGCATGGACAAGTGCACTTTCATTGCCCCGAATTCTGTTTGAGTCGAAAGGGTTTGCTCTGCCTGAAATACTTGTCTTGAGATTAGTGTCTGTAATTCAATACCTTCCAGCCTCAACTTTGCTCCGTATTTATTCAGCTTAAGTTTCCTCAAATCGCTCTGATTGGTCTTCCAGCAATTAACAGCTTAAATTTCTAACCTATAACTGAGCTCCATCATTTCTTGAAGTCACGTATTATGTAGGGTTACATGAGGTGTAAAGGCCTTGTAATCCCTACATCCTATACTGCCGTTAAGGGAAAGATGTTGAAGCCACTATAGGCGGGCAGCGAGCCGCAAAATGGATTTCGAACGGGACGCGCAGAATAGATGCTGTCACGGACTATTCGCAAGGTCGAGCATTGTTTGGCAACAACGCCTCGTTGCTATACTGACAAACTAATCCGTTGGCGCGAATCGTAATTTCAGGCATCCGCTACACGACATTTTAGCGGTGCTATTTCTTTAGTCTTGTAAGTCAATTCTTACTGTATCATTTTCCGACCTCCACAAACATGATCTGACCTTTTTACCTCGCTTCATCTCGTATACCATAATACCTAAACCAATACCCTAAACCAAATCAAGCTCGGTTCAAATATATTTTATAAAGCCATGCACTGCACTTAACAATATGATAAACTAATCTGTTAAAAATGAAGTGGTATATAATCCTCTTGGTTTTATAAAAAGTGAAGTGGGAACATAGGCCTGCTAGGTGGGGAGAGATGAACACCAGTGAATACCTAAAGTCTCCTAGGGAGAGAGGCGTCAACTGCCACGTCACCCTTGCATCCCACCAATCAGCGTCGCTGGTTTCATGCATATAACGAATCACCGCACACCGCGGAAATTAGCTGTCGCATCTCTCTCGATGACGATCTCTGGCGCATCTATAATCCTTCTCATTTCAATGATCTCAGAATTCTTGGAAATCTAACCAACATCTCGTAAGTGTAGATCTTTTATAATGACCACTTCCTCAGCAAGTCCCAGATGAGCATTGGGATTCGTCTAAACAGGGTCCGTAATTCGTACCTAGGGGGAATGTGTTGAAAGAAGGAGCAAGTTAACCAGAGTTGTAACAGGATCTGTGTTCATTTGTCAGATAAAACGAACTAACAGATCTGGTTTCTGGAGTGCCCAAACTTTTTCAGTTGACCTTTATTTTGTTAAATTGCGTCCACCTTTGTGGAGGCCTGTTTCTTGTTGACGTTTCGTTTCCTCAAAGTTTGTGTTAAAAGTTTCCGAACGTTGATTGAGCAGCCGTTGGCTGCTCGTTGGCTCACGGGTCGCCCCCGGCCAGTTTGCTTGCGAACCCAGATCAGACAAATTTTCACGCGAACTTTAACAACGAACCCCCAAATCATTGTTCCCCACGAAAAAGAGGTCCATCGTTACTACGCAAACCCAAGCCTCGGCCGTCCCCCTCGCCTTATCCTCGCTTATTGTGTGCCCTGGAAAGAATGGCTTCTGAGAAACTGAAACACGTGGCTCCTGCTAGGTCATCGCAGAAACTGGCTTAACTCATAACAGCCCAAAGTATTTGGAGCGAAATTTAGCTTAAGAGAAGTTGAAAGGAATTTTTCGATTAAAATACGGAATTTCAAGCTTTGGAAAATGTCGAAATAATTGAATTTCAGGTTTCCAGAGGGGTGAATTTTTTTTAAATTGCGACAATACTGAACTGAACAGGTCCTGTAAAATATTTTTTTTCGGTTTCCGAACGGCATCGCTGGTTGGTCGTGGGTTAACCCAGTAGACATTCCTCACTGTCTTGAAAGTCCTGAAGTAATTTAACTAAATGTCAGTTCTATTCGCACGCTTATGTTAATACAAGGAAGACTTGAACTCACGGAAACCAAACTAATATATTTTAAATGGGGCAGTGTTTGAATAGTCACTTCGACCTCAGATTTCGAGTCTTCGCACCGATATGAAACTGAATCTCGATAGAGAAATCTGAGCAAGTGTTGAATAACTGTAGATAGCCTACTTATTTATGAAAGATATCTGAAATTTGCGATGTCCTGAGATGAACATTGCCCGTGTTGGATCTTGAACTGGTTGTCAGAGTAGAGTTTAGGCTTGTTCAAATTCATAGATATCCCCATTATTAGCCGTATCCCACAACGGATCATGGTAAGAGCTTATATCATTCTATAAAAACGAATATAAATGGGTCCATATCTAAAACTAACGAAAAATTCGGACACTTATTGTGCGGATAGTTTGATACAACATGTTGCGTTGATCCATAATAATATCAGGTATAAGGCTACACAAAACAGCCATTTTTTTCAGTGCTCCTGCAAAGTTGAGAGCTATGATTCCGTCACAAGTATGCGATTTCACTCTCCGAGAATCAGACCCCTACAATTATAGCTTTTCCAAAATGAATGTAAATTTAAAATAATCAAATAAATAAAGACTTTCCGCTTTTTGACGCAAAATGTTATTCATCTTCTTTGGAAAGATCTCAAACGCAGAAACACTATATCTAGGCAAGAGTTTTTGAAGACAAATCAGGAGCAGGCTGAAGAGTCGTTAAAGCTGATTTTACGGAGGTTGAATAGAATTTTAATTATCCGATTTTAATGAGGCCAGATTTGGTTCGCTAAAGTTGAAAGGTTTTCAGAAGAGATTCGTTAATAAGGATATCCTTGTGCGGTATGCGTAGCATAGTGTGTCGTCCTACCTCGCTCTGGGCTGCGGCTTGTTAGCGACAAGATGCAATTTATGCACGTGCAATGCGTTTTAATGCAGGTTCATTTAATGCAACATTTGGCCCCGAGTTGTGCATATGCTGCGTCGCTCACGTCAGACAGAAAGCCGTATTAAAAGAGAAACAAAGATTTAGCTATTCTTTCTATGCTTTTTCGTGGATACGAGTTGTTTACTGTTTCAACCCGAGAGGTAGGGGATCCGTAATTATCCCGTAAAAAGTAATGATGTCAGCCTGGTTACAAATGCCTTACACAAATTTATTTAGAAGTTCTGTTTTTGTTAGCTTGATATTTCAGGTGGGGGTTGAAAAGAGATGTCCAAAACTTTACAAAGACTCCTGAGCTGTTATGTTTACGGCTCTTTTAAAGTGTTCATGCACGGGAGAAAATGGTTTTGTTACGGCTACAAAATAAGGGGCAACAAAGATTTTTTTGTTGCTGCAACCAAATATTTTGCTGCAACTACCAAACGTTTTGTTGATAGGACTAAACATTTTGTTGTTGTACCAAAATATTTTTGTTATCCCTATTTTAACAAATCATTTTGTTGGTACAACAAAACCTTTTATACCGTGTGTTTTGAAACACGATGTAAGGCATGACCAAGAGATAGATTTCATTAAAGAATAAAAAAAAGAATAGAAATATGTGGTTTTGGACATTTTATGGAAAGTTTAGACATCTATTTATACTAGGGAAAACTGGTTCCGTTTAGAGAGGTCTACGTTTTAAGCGCATCCTCCGGATGACATTTTCAACGTTACTTAATTTTGGAGACCGACTTTATTAAACATCCCAGGCAGCTAAACCCGTGGAATTTGGATCGGGGGACAGACCACTCAATTCAGGGTCTTGAGAGACCCTTTCTGAATGAGCGGCCCTCTTGTAACCCAGGCGGGTGCGTTGCAGAAGCCAGACGACAGCCTTCGAAATACGTATAAGCGATTTCTCTGCGCGGCCAGGTTCGCCTAAGTAGATTTTGACCAAAGCGAGAAAAACACGTCGTGTCAGCTGACGACACGAATTATGACCGTCATATTTTCGAGCGCGGCCGGATGCAACGATGGGTCCACGGCCGTCTGCAAAGCTCCGCACAGCGGCTCCTCACGACCAGCAAAGTCACTTTTCTGGCTAGCAATCCGCGTGAACTTATTTTACCACTGCACGGGAAAAAATGGTTTCGTTACCACAGCAAAATTAGGGACAACAAACAAATTTTTTGGTGCTGCAACCAAAAATTTTGCTGCAGCAAGCAAACATTTTGTTGATAGAACTAAACATTTTGTTGTTGTAACAAAATATTTTTGTTATCCCTATTTTAACAAATTATTTTGTTGGTATAAAAAAAACTTGTATACCGTGTGAGAATGAATTTCAGGGATTAAAACTCCTCGAAAAAATTGTCTTACCTGGTCAGCCTTTCATCCCAAGCTGTCTTTAAAAATAAACTACTGCCAAGCTTTTACACCTTATTTATATCTTAATAACGTATATTAAGGTATAATAAATAAAGTTGAAACCTTAAAAATCTTTATTTATACCTTGATCATGAGGTTAAAACCTATTCAAATGTTACGCGTTTTTCTTATGAAAGCATCAAAAGTGTGGTATGTTTTCAAGGCTTGTTAGGCATATTTTTTGTTTGAGCTAAACTGTAAGGGTAGGAATGTGTTCTAGCCGTAACACAATGTTAAATCTTGTTCTTTTAAGAAAAAGACAGTTTTGTTTCCTTTCATTAGTTATTATTAATTCCTTGTAATATTTTAACGTCTTTTATTTATCTATTTATGTTATTTCATCAAAAATAGCATCCCAATAAACTACTTTGTAAAATCCAAAATCATACCGAAAGATGTGGCCAGATACATCTCAATGAACATCACTTTTCTAACACTACGTTTAAGTATCTTTGAATCATGATAAATTTGAGACTTTGAGAATGCGGATGTAGTTTTAGCTGAACATGTTTTCTCCGTATATTAATTTCAGCACGAGTCATTTTAAAATGTGTCGATAAAACCATTCTCGTCTGTTATGTTTTCTATAGGTGGGCGGACATTGTCTTAAGAGATTATTTTGAATATCTAAAGGGCGTAAGTGAACTGTTAAGGCCGCCGGTGGCTCTTAACTAGCCGTCACCAAAGAATCTCCTTGATAGATCGTCCCCGAAGTTCGCAACCGATCATTAGCCTAATTGCAGAGGCCCAAACTATGCTAGCAGAGTCGACGAAGAATTCCGTGTAAACCGTTCCTTCACAATTATCTTCTATGCACCTCACAGTCTGTGACCTTCGGACGCCTTCAAGCTAATTCCTCCAAAATTAGTCACTCGTACTTTTTCAGCTGAGCTTCGTCTGAGACGTAGACGTCAGCTCAAGTCCTGAGAACTCATGTCCCCATTTCAACGCGTTTGACCCATAACAGCCCAAAGTATTTGGAGTGAAATTTAGCTTAAGAGAAATTGAGAGGATTTTTTCCATTAAAATATGCAATTTTAAGCTTTGGAAAATGTCTAAATAATGAAATTCCAGGTTTCCAGAGGGGCGATATTTTTTGAATTATGACAATACTGAACTTAAAAGATCCTCTAAAATATTTTTTTCTGATGCCGAATGGCATCGCTGGGCGGTAGTGGGTTAAATTTTCACCGTTAGAGCTTTCATTGATCCGCTCGTTGAATCTCTCATCTTAGAAGTTCAAAACATGTCCAACCGGTTAGGATATCTGTAATGATTCTCCAGCCGCGAAGAACGCTTCTTGAATTCTGGTAACAAGAGGTATGAAAGATGTCATCTGGAGATTTAATAGTCGCTAGAACATCTTAATTATTTGTGTCTTAAACAGGAGCGGGATCCTAAATAAACAGGATTTCGTCCTTCCGCTGGTTAACGACTTTGTCGCCGTTGGGTTGGTACCTCAGGAGCTTCTTTGCTTTTACAGTCACCGCCAACCTTTGCGAACGAAGAATCAAAGCCAAAAATAAACCTGTCTTCTGCAATGAGAATACTGAAAACGAGCTACACTCTAAAGTTCAAAGATCTCATTTTCCACCTTTTTAGTCCCTCGTTCAACCTTGCACTCCATTACAAGGATTAACGAAATGAATCTGCGAAGGTTGGACCTCGCTCTTGTTTTAACCCACTACCGCCCAGCGATGCTGTTCGGAAATGGAAATATTTATTTTAGAGGATCTTTTCAGGAAAGAATTGTCACAATTTAAGAAATATGACCTCTCTGAAAACCTGATATTTAATCATTTAGGCATTTTCCAAAGCTTATGATTGCATATTTCAGTAGAAAAAAATCTTTCCAATTTCTCTTAAGCTAAATTTCACTCCAAATACTTAAGGCTGTTATGGGTTAAGATATCTCTTTATTTTCCAACTGTAAGCTTCTGTCTTCGGAAATTAAGCAATATTAGGCTTGGCAACGATAGTTTTTGTCTCGGCTTTGCAATGGAAGAAGATGCAAGAAAAGCAGCCTTGAAAATTCCCTGTGAGGAGTTTCTCATTTTCCGAGCACCTGGGGGTACTCGTACGTGGGTTGAGTGCCGACGGCGCTTAGCTTCGGCGGAAAAGACCTCATGTTGCTTGGCGCAAGTAAAAATTAGTCGTGTTTTTCGACTTTTCGCTTCCGGCTGCGCTGGCGTGCGGCTCGGCGGAAGAGCTGGGCCTGACGCCTCGCCACCCAGATTTGCAGTTTTTCATCTCTGACTCCCCTCTTATTACTGTCATTCCGGCGAACAGCGTTCGTCTCATACTTCCAGATTTGTTTTGTCTTATGAGGTTAAAAAATAAAAAAATCCGGAGAGCAGCCGTCTGGGATTTCGGACACCACGTGCTTGGGATCGCCAAGAGACTCGCGATGGTTTTGTTCCCGCAGAGATATGACTGTCCGATCCATGAAAAAGTGGTCCGAAGCGACTGCGCACTCTCCCTGCCGCGTGTCGTAGACATCAACAATCACAGCTCATATCCTTTAACCCATTACAGCCCATAGAAGTCGGAGTGAAATTTAGCTCAAGAGATATCGGAAGGATTTTTTTCCATTGTAATACGCAGTTTTAACCTTTGAAAATGCTTAAATGATTAAATTTCAGGTTTTCAGTGGAGTGATATTTTTTAAATTGTGACAATACTGAGCTGAAAAGATCCTCTAAAATACTTTTTTCTGTTTCCGAACGGCATCGCTGAGCGGCAATGGGTTAAAGTAGATGTTATTTTTTTAACGTTCCGGGAATAGTTAACTCATTTGAGTAGTTTACAAGAACATCCTGGATTAAAAACTAGGAAAACGCAATAAAATGATCCCAGATTCTATGAACGACTTGTTTGAAGCTACACGTGACCTCATTTTAGCTGCACCTAAAAGTCAAGATATCGTTAGATTACTGTTCTACGCTGCTCTGTTGTGACGCTTGGCTTGTCGGAGAACGATAGAACGTAAGGTTGAAAATTTTACGTTTTAGAACTGAATGGTAGGATCTACAGGGCCTTCTCGTCGGTCTCTGAAAACAAACTAGCACAACCTGTTGTATCTCCCAGACCAGCCTCCCAACTCATCGGACGTAGAGGCCTGGATATGCTGGAGAATAGGCATTGAGTTTACAAAACAATGGGCGCCGCCATCTTGTTACCGAAAATTCCTCGTAAGCTACAAATGCATTTTATGGCCATATGAACAAAATGGCCTCCCAGTGCCTCCTCTCTAGTATATCCAGGCCTCAAGGTGGACGGAACTCCAAACTCCCATGGAGGAAATTCAATAGGTGGTGTCTTCGAACATCTCTCGCGTTCTCGCTGCCCATGTTGGTTCCATCGAAATTTTTGAGTATGCTAGTGGCCGACAACATGATTCTTATTCACAATATGAACAGAAATATAAAATCACGAAAATGCCAGCATAACGGCGCGAAAGGTATTTGCGAAGTTTCTTGTTTGATCCACAGCTAGCCACGTTGGAGGTTTCTGGCACTGACTCAATGACTTGGTTCGACTTCAGCACCCATCGTTTTGATCGATGCTGTACGTAGGTGTTAACCATGATTGGTGTGGACCACTAGCCCCGTTTTTGTTCGACGTGTCTCTTCTGGGTAACTGGGTTTTGAGTTGTGATCACAACTCAGTGAGGGCACAGTTCCAGTCTGAGATGTTCCCCTTTTTCCTGCGATGTTCTCCTGTCTCCTGGGATGTTCCCCTTTAATGACATCACTCGACACATCAAAAGGCCGGCGGAGCTTTCGCAACAAAAGTGGCAGATTAAAACCTTTCAACTTACTATGAGGGCTTTTCATTAGCTTTCCTCTATGCAAATAAACTTAAAGAGGGATAACCTTGTGCAAGTTGCTCCTGAAACGAAACACGCTTTAGATGGGTTGATCAAGAATCTCCCCATGGTACTCTTGGTCGAAATTCGTCCGGGTTATTGAGTAAAACACTGGTAGGCAGGTTCACCATTTAGTCTCTTTTAACACTTTTGGTGACTTAAAACATTCTGTCTTTATTTCTTACTTTCCCGTAAATTTTGTAACTTTTCAAATTTGAAAACCCTTCCCCAGACTCGTGCATAAGTTCGTGGTCTCAATACCTTTCATAGCGATTTAAAAAAGATATTTTTCGCTGGTATATTTTTCCGATCACTGGATACTCAAGTGTAAATATAGCCCTCATAACCAATTGGAAGGAATGTATTCACGATTCCTCTCCTTATACGATTTCTCGTTTGTTGGGAACCAGGAAAGGCTGCCAACCATTTTCCGTCGATTGGGGACAACTGACAAGAATCTGGTTGGCAGCGTTATTGTTAGTTTCTTTAGTTCACATGGGATTGAATTGTTTGTAAAAGGTCACTTTAGGATCACAACTAGAAAATTTCGTTGTCAAATTTGTTGGGCTAGACTGTCCGTTTAGTCTAATTTTGGAGATGAAACTTGACTAACTGGTATGTTTCCATGAAACAAAAACGCGTTTAACTAACTCTTATCGTAAGTTCGATGGAAAAGTATGTTGTTCTGTTTGATCAACTCTTAAAATTACCTAAACTCTAAACTGCTCAGAGCATTATACCGTTTCTGTTCCGGGCATTGACTTTAGGAAAACAATCACCTTTCATGCCGAGCATTGTGGTCAAGAATGATCCTAATCTGGAGTACAACATTGTCTAACCTAAAACCTAAATCGATAACCTAACCAATCGATTTACCTTAACCAGCCAAGAGTAACCTCGTGACACTGGTCCGTCAAAATCTGTTCCATAGATCATATAACCATGAAACACTGTACCTTATTCAAATATTGCGAGGCTAGAAGAAGGCTTTTAGTGTCATCCGTCAGTAGCACTTTTTTTTGTCTTTCCTCAAAGTAAAATTATGACGTGTCAAAAACATCCTGCCTTCCCAAATAAATAGCCGGGCTGACATCGTAGCCGCTCACATTAGCCGTGTTTGAGCCAGCTAAATTTAGGAACCACTTCCACCGATTCGATTTATTACAACTTTGATTAAAATATCGGCGACGCGTTGAGGTTGACTTGTGTGGCGGAAGGAGGTGCTAACATCCGCGCGCCTTGCGCAGCGTTCCTTGTTTGTTTCCCAACTCATTTGCTTGATAGGTACAGTACCGGGAGCCACACACATTACAAGAAAACTTGTTTCCCCTTTTGCATAACCGCTTCCGACACTTGCTCGAAACAACTGCAAGTGTTCTCCGCCGTTTTGCGAATCGGCCTGCTGCGCACTTTTTTCGAGTTTCACCAGACGACGAAATCCCCTTGATCCGGCGCTAAGGGCGCTGTTTCTACGAGCTACGGCGTATATTTGCAGATTTGGGTGTAATATTTGTGAGTTATTTGGCAAGAGTTTTTTCTTTATATATATTTTTTTTATATATATAAAGAAAACTGTTATTCCTACCATATAGTGAATACTCCGTATAACAGAAAAGAATATGCCATTATCTCTTGAAAATTCCCTTTTTTCCATTTTCTTTTATTAAATAGAATAAGAAATGGTGTTTTCAAAAATCACCCCACTTTCTTCATTTATGTAAGAATGTATAATACATTGAATCTGTATTGATGAATTACTTTAAAAATATAATATTAAAGTCATATGCAGTAAAGGTTAAATCATTTATTTGAAAAAAAATGAGTTCAATTATTTACTAAACTTCAGACATATATGTTTAATTTCTATATGCTCCTTAACGATGTAATTTAACTGAAAGTCAGTAAATATTTGGATAGAAATATTTTCTGATGAGTGCCAAGACTTTTGTTGCATCTGAATTTAAGATTTTCTTTTTACAGTGTAAGTTCGTTGATTAATGTAATTCCTATATTGCTGAAGGAATAATTATTCCTCTTACTTTAAATCTATAAGCAGCATAACTTACTGTTAGTTTCGCACTCAGAAATTTCGGTCAGCTTGTGTGTTGTTTATATAAAGTCGTAAGCTTATTTGATAAAACCAACGCAGAAAAGTACGCGACTTGAGAGGCAGATTTGTTCAACTTTAAACTGTTTCACAAGGAAAACCTGATGGGCGTGAGTTGGCTGTAAAAGCGCCTGTTGTCCCCTCGCTTCTAGACAATTATGAACACTTGTTTTACAACTGTTGCCGTTTTGAATGATAGAGTACTCCAACTCAGGCCGAGTTAAACGGGCATTTTTGTAGATGGAGCGCATTAAACAACTTTATTATTCGCTATTACAGCTTGGCCAATACCACTTAGCTCGTAGCTCCTCCAGTTTTGGACTCCGGAAAGACTTTGGCCTAAATTTCTGGGTAGCTTCTCTTCTGCTATCATTTAGTTAAATCGTAACAGCTATCGATTCTGTTTGAGATTAGTCGATAAAATGGCCATCACTTGAATTGTCTGCTTAATGTACTCTATCAAGCTGAGCGTCCGGTGATAGTCAATGACTAACGACATTGAATGCTATTTTCAGGAGAGGTACCTATAAGGGTTATTTGTATCACTTCACGGCGGGTACTGGGCTCGCGCATTTTGAGGTAATGTACGAGTGACCTTTGCGAATGGGATGTTTTTGCGCTTAATTTGAGGTCAGGGACATCCAATTCAGGAGATGATTGTTAGGGACTTGCAATATACATGATATACGTAAATATGATTGGCTATCATCAGAGATGTTTCAAAAACGTATTTTTTTAAAAATGACGTTCTGAGTCATTTCAGTGAAGAGTAAATTAATAAAAATTTGTGACTAAAAAATTATCGGGGCATTTTTTTTTAACCATTGGTGATAACACAAAACAGGAAGGAGGTTGACAGACGTGAAAGTTCTGCTCGAACAAGGAGCAGACTTCTTCAGTCGATGTGATGTCTAGCTGGTGAAGCTATTCGCAGGTCCCCAGCGTAAGAGTACCCCATCAGTACATGTATAGCAAAAACACTTCATTTTCAGCAGAACGTTAAATATCGTCGAGAAAAGAGGCCACTTTTAATTTACAACACTCCTGTTTACGACAACCATAATTTTTTTAACGTTGAAGACAGGTGGGTTTACGTCGCCGTTTACGTTAAGTGGCTTTTGGGATCGCGTAACCAGTTCGATTTGTTGCGGAAATATTATTCCCAGGAGACCAAGTAAAAGTTTGTCTTTCAAATAACTAATGATGCAAACTCAGCAGCTGTTGCGACTACAGTCCCGGTCGTGAAGGTGTGTTCCCCATCACTCATATCGCCCAAGAATACTCTTTTGGCAGTTGAAGGTTACCGCTGAAAGGATTTTGACAGCAAATCAAGATTTAGGCGGCTGCCTTTAAAAAAAATATACCGCCTTAATACTCTCTCTTCTGTGTACAAGTTTAACTTCCGCAAACTATGAAAGAGTTGGCTTTGACTTGGGGAAACTAGTGAAAGTTCGAAATGTATTTTTATCAACTATTTTCTGGGTTCAGTAAGCCGCAAAATCAACGTATTCCGCATGTTCTTGATTTTTTTCGGAGAAAGCACAGTTGGAAATGAAGCATGAGACGTTTTGAGGACTTTAACGGTTCTGTTTTCTCTGCGTTTTGTCCAGCGTATTTTACGAACTGTAATCTTTCCGATTAAGTGATTGTGAACAAAAAAAAATACAGCATTTCCATAAAAAAGTGGGAGTATTATTTTGCATAACACTATAGCTGTCCCCGGCGATTCATAAAGACCAATCGGCAATTCACGCAAATTTAGATACATTTTTATGGAATGTGTCCCAGCAGCTACCGCGTTAGTAGAGTTCGACGAGCTATCAGCTTCCTGACGGGAGTCATCAAGATGATTTTAAAAAAAGCCTGACTTGCCCCGGGCAAGCTGAAGCAGTGGTAAACGACTTTTGGGAAGGTAGGAATCCTTTCTCGAGCAAACATTGCGGCTAGAATTGAAAAGGTGGGGCGACTTTGGTGGCTATATTTCAAGTGTGAACACGTCTTGACATTTGACAATATTGTCGTCATAGCATTGAGATTTATATCCAAGTTTGCAGAGCTAAATTTAATTTCCTCCTCATTTAACTTCATTTAAATGCATGCATCGCTCGCAACGCGTGTTTTATTTCTGTCTTACGGAGGAACGCGGTTGTAGAAATATTCAATTTGCTCAATGAAAATTCTGACTTTTGCGTACGTTGCTGAATTTAACTCTCTAAAAAAGAATGCTTTTTCGATTTTTTTTAAAGGGAATTTTGAAAGTGGTGGCAAACCGAAGTCTTCACACGCATTTCAAAGAAAAGGAAATAGTCACATTTTTATATTTTTTTTACGTATGGTGTTTACTGGGACAATAAAATATATTGGTCATCTGGTATGGTTGCAAATGACGCATAAAAAGCTTTTCTAAATTAACTTTAAAGCAAAAACATCAGTTTGGAGGTATCGATCAACATTTTTTACAACTTTTCTAGCTAGAATTTTTAAACATAGCGGCTGGGCTCTGATTGCTAATGTGAATAATATTCGCTCTATTAAAGCGATGTCCGTTTATCGGTTAGGGTGCTATAGTACACTGATGAAACTGTTTCGTATTGCCTCGCACATACCGTGTGTAGAGGTAAAATGTCAATACCACGTATTCAAGCTAGTCTTAAATATAGACTCATGAATAAATGTATCAAACAGTACAGTTCGAAGAAAGCTCTCCATTGGCATAGACGGGGGGGGGGCATTCGATAGCGCCAAAAACCACAAGCGCCAACGCCACAAGCGCCAGGCCGTAACCACCAAACGAGAAAAGTCGCAAACGCCATAGGTTAGGTTAGGTCAAGTTAGGCTAATTTAGGTTAGGCTAGGTTAGGTTAGGCTAAGTTAGGTTAGGTTAAGTTAGGTTAAGTTAGGTTAGGTTAAGCTTGGTTAGGTTATGTAAGGTTAGTATTGCGGTTAAGACCTTTGGCGTTTGCGACTTTTCTCGTTTTGCTGTTACGGATTGGCGCTTGCGGCGTTGGCGCTTGTGGTTTTTGGCGCTTATGACAGCTACCCGCATAGACGAATCTTCTTCAAAACTTGCCGCGTCTTATTAAACCTTTAAATCACCTTTAGAAATCATTTTTAAAATTTCCAACGGTATCCAAAGATTCCTGTATCCTTTGTGAAACCCTGTTTAATCATTCATTTCGATAGCGATACTTAGTAATTTGGCTCGTCGCCGCAATGGCATTTGGCTTTCCCAAAGGAGAGGGCCGACTGACCACAGCGCAGGATTTTGTGTGATACGCAAGGGAGTGGTCAGGGCAGGCTTGTTTATCAATGGACGTGGACTCCTTTGATTAGAATGAGCGCCCCAACTCCCATTTCCCTTTCTCATTTCCGGCCATGTATGGTTATTAATTACTGCGTGAAGCCATTCACTAATTAGTTCGATTAACAGGGAACCGCCATTTTGGAACATTTTTTTTTTTTGCTGATACTGTGATCCGCAATGATAAAAAATCATCGCTTCAGGGGTTTGGGGAAAAAAAACTTGGTTTTCGAGAACATCTTATTAACGGCCATAACGGATCGGCCATCCATGAACTTTTCTTTGGCATAATTGTATCCAATGGGAGACCATCGATACCGATATCCAATGAAAGACCATCGATGCCCATATCCAATGGAAGGGCTGGGTAAAAGCTCTTTTTTGGTTCAGCGATAAGTTTTTCTTGAAAAGTACCGAAATTCGTATCTATTTTCGGCTACCCATAACATATTTAGCAGTACCACAAACAGATGTGTTAATCTGTATAGTCTCGTTTAAGCGTATCTGCAATCTTTTCTTGAAATTCCTTCCCTCTATGAAAAAAGTGTGAATTCTTTTTAGGTGATATTTTTTTGTATATCTTTTCAGTCTATTGCATCCTTATTAATGTTGTCCTTGATGCATTGCAAATATGTAAAACTAAACCCTCTAGTGGAAATTCGCATTCGATTGGAAGTTGAATCTCTGTAAATCAAAATTTTTATGAGGTCTAGAAAATCGTTTTCTGGAATTTTGAGGAGAAATTTGCGTTCTGTTCAGATGTCGTAGGCAAAAATCGTAGTCACGTCTATACTGTAGCGCATGTTTACAATGACGCGTAAATGGGGAATTCATTCCAACAATGAGACCGTAAAGTACTCAGGAAGGGGCACAATTACGAGTGAACAAGGAGGTACATTGCTCGCTTACCAGGATCCGGCGGGGAGCCAACTGCGTGCCGATGTGCAGCTCGGGGCGGCACGCCGACAGAACGTTCTTATTCCCTAAATCAGGCAGACGACGATCTGCTCGCCGACAATGGTATTCAAGTCGACTCGGTGCTCGCTAATAAACTGATTCGCCGTTCCCTTGTGATCGCCCAACAAGCCCAACGGTAAATCTCGTCATTTAAGAGTCACAGTAGAAGAGATCGTTGGGTGTTTCGGATAATCTCTTTTTGTGTTGTAAGAGGTCCAGAGGAAAAGAATGAAACTATGAAGTTCTCCAAAAAGAGTGGGTCTAAAAACAGACAGAAATCTACTGTAGTTGGGTCCTTGTCATCGATAACTCGATTTTCATATTGGACCGAGTCGTTCGTTTGAAATGGTTAGGAAATTTTCATCGAAACGTTTCTTGATAGTCTTTGAAAAATTTGCACAAAATATTGGAATGGATTTGATTCTTGTTTGGGTCATCGGTTATTTGGGACATCGCATCAATGAAGGTCAAATATCTGGCTGAAATACATACTTTATGTAAAAAATTATGTTGTCCAATAGTTGTTTGCTGTCAAGAACAGCGCGCTGGAATGCAATGGCTTAAATGCCATTGTTTTATGTCTTTCATAAAAGTAATTCAATTAAAAAAAACGGCATAGTGTTATCACTTGATAGGCTCACATAATGAAAAATTGAAGATATAAATCTGATAAACATAACCCTTTAAGTCACTCTTCATTGGAAGTGGGCAAATGCTAAAAATGATCCCAGCGAAGTGAGAACAGCTGGCAAGTCTTCGATCACAATATCGTTCCTGACCTGATGGCTTTGGAACAGATTCCGATCTGTTGTGACTTTGAGACCCAGTCCCACCCCGCGGATTCTTGTCACCACAAAATCTCTAATCGTCGACGTAAACAAAATTATTACAACATTCCTGTGAGGTGACTGGAATTTTTGTCGTGCATACCTGTTTTTAAGGATCGTATTAGGTGAGAGTTTAGTAGCGATAAAAATATGAGCGTCGCTAAATTTGACGCGCTGAGAGTTGTGGTCGGATATTTACGAACTCAGCGGTCGCTGAGGCGGTGCTTTTATTGGCGCAATTTCATTTCATCGATTTAGAGCGACAATGTTTCAGCCCGCTATCAGATTGCTCGATGCAGAAATGTGATCTTTCTTCTCTGCAACTGCTGCTACTGCTGATCTTGCCACTTATTCCCCCTCTAAAATTACCTGCCATTTACTATGACTTCAAAGAGTTACTTTCTCAACCGCGCGTGTATCTTTTAACGCAAAGATGAGCGTACTGACAGCGGAGCAACGGTCAGAGCACTTAATGGTCACAAACGTCATGCCTGCCGCCTCTATTCGTTGACAGCCTGATGCTGAATAGTGATTGGTATCAGGTTTGGCGGCAGCTGAGCAAGGCGTTAACGCAGGCTGATAGTATCTAACCATCATGGTTGTATGACGTTAACCTTTTTTGAATGTTACAACATGTTCGTCCAGACAAGGATGCTATAGGAAGAAGATTCAACCTGAGGCTCCGAGTTTTGTATTCCTCGTGGTATCGAAAATTGGTAGAGAAGATTCGACAAATTTTGATGGGACGGTGAATTTTTTATGTAATATTCGAAAATGAGGACGAGAGCGAAAATACGTGACCATTGCGAAAGCACGTTCCTGTCAACTGTGTGGACCAAACAAGGTTTTGTCCATCATACTGTTCCTTTTCTCTTGTGCTGTCCCGGAAACCAAAACCAAATAAGCCGCTGCAAGGTCTCACGTGCTGGGTTAAGAGGAACTTGGGTTACCCTCTGGGCATACACTCGTAACGCAACCCCCTCCTCTGGCGGAGGGGAGGGGTACCTTACCTAACGCCGGCCATCCTCAATGGATTCTATCAAAAGAAGGCGTGACTTCTTTGTCACCTCGACGCAAGATTCCTTTCCTCAGGGAATTCCCTTTTGCTGACCAGGCGGCTCTCTTCATACTTCGCAAATACGGAAGCCTTTCTCTTAATAAGACTCAACTCCGAACAAAACCCTAGAGCTCGCATTTTTCAGAAAAAAACAATTGCTTAAGTTGGAAATTTGTTTATGAAGTATTTCATGAAGCAAGGAGTGTGAATATTACCTTTATAAATTTGAATTGAAAGTCATGCTAAATCTTCTCTAGAGCAATTTTTTACGAGCTTTATTTCGTGTACTTTTGAATCATCACTTGAACACATCAATACATTATATATAATATAATCCTGGTCACGGGACAATTCAAACCACAAAATACGAGCATGATCCTGGTCATAAGGCACTCTAATGTAACCCTAGTCAGGCTCGTTTCGGTTGACGCTCATAATGTAATATTAGGGTAGATTACAGAAAAATCCCTCATAACTGAATTTGAAGAAAGTTTGAAAGGTATTTCGGGGTACGTGTTTACAATTGATAACCTGGCGTTTTGTCCAAGGAACTCTAAAGTCTAATGATGTTTGGGAAGCGTAATTGGGTTGGGTACCATATCGTCCGGCTCCAAGACGTGTTGTGTTTATTCTTTTTATGGAGAACGCCGCATCTGCTTGTGTTGACTTCGTCGGCCGTTTTTATTTTCTATTCCGTCTTGTCATGTTTACATTCAAATCAATGCTGGTTCAGCAAAGATGTACCTCTCCGCAGATCAAAAGCCACTTCGCTTGCTCTTCCAAGAAGAAAGGAAACAGGAAAAAAACAAACACGACTTTCTGGGGAAACACTATTCAATTCAGTGGGCCTTTTTCAGCGTGCCGTCGTGTTACGTAGTTTGAAAGTTAACTAATGCCTGCATCCGGAATGAAAAGTCCACTAAGTGTACATAAAATATTAATTTGATAACTTTACTTCTCTGTTTGCAAACGAATTGGTGCTCGGAAGTCGTTCTCTTGACTTGAAATCTGAGCAGTCCCATTCTGTTCATGATGAAGTTAAGAATTTGTCAGAATGAACTTGTGAGGCATGAATCGATTTCGGTAATCCAAGATTGCCCAGGTGGTTCTTTCCGTAAGAGCGTTTAGGAGAAAATAAAGGGAATTCGGGTGCTGAAAAAGCCACTTACTCGGTTCCACTTCGACTTCATATTGAACACAGGTTATGGGCCTACTCTTAATGAAAATGGTTTTATTTGTCATAGCAAAGAAAGGGGTTGAAGTAAGGCCGTCTTATTGTTAGACTAAACATACTGGGCTGTGGATTCTAACAGATCGATCAAAAAGTTATGGGGACAATCTTGTTGGAGTTCGGAGTCCCCCCACGAGGGCCTACCATGAGGCACCTCAAGTCACTCCCAAGCGGGCTTTCCTGACCTTCTTCGTCTCACTCAAATATACCGGCGGTTTCTATCAGTTGTTACATCGATTGCTGAAATCAGAGAAGATTCTCAAACCGTACTTTTTGTGCCATTTCTTTTGCCACGCCTGGAACGCCCTCAATCGGAGAGTATTTGAATAATTCTTACATAGAGATTCGAGGGAATCCTCGTTGGCGCGAGAGAGACTCGGAGTCTTGGAGAGAACAATATGGGAACTGTGATTGTTCGCCCGCGGAAAAACCAGCCTCTTTCTGAAATAAAGTCAATGTTTTCATTTTAAAGACAATTTTGCATGTGGAATGAGTAAGATTATCCTTCTGTGTGGGTTCACTGCCTCCGAAAATAACGTCGCGGCAACCTTTTAAACCGTCGCATATTTCGACATTCATGTGGTTATTCACGAGAATATTTTATTACAACTTTACATCTAGTACTAATGAAAACCATCATGAGCGCCCATGCCAACCGAAGGTACTCCACGTATTCAATGTTGTACTACGAGTAGCTGTTGGCTTGTTTTATAATCGTTGGTAGTAACGATAAGATGCACTGTCGGATTAAATTTAGGTAGGGAAGTTCATTGTTAGTTCAGCTTAGCTTTATTTCGACAAATCTAATGAGAACTACGTTAGGGTTTCCTTGTACCGTCGTAGAGCAGATACCATGAATAAACAAAGAACTGTTGTATGTGGATCATAAAGAACATATACTGAATTGCTTCGAAAACGTTTTCAAGCAGTTATCAATTTCATTGAATATTTGAAAGTGGTTAGGGATCACTATAGCCGACAATCCAACCTAAGGGAATTGTCTGTCATAATTGACATGAGCTGACTATTAGGGGAGAATCCACTATGTTTGATGGTAGGGTCATCCCTTATGGCCACCCCTTCGTTTTGCTTCTCCTGTCAAAGATGCTTGTTTTATTTATTTCTCGATTGTTTGCAGGGGTCTTTTACTTGCGCGGTGTGTAACAAAATTTCGCGTACTATACTACAAGCATATTGCTAATCACAATTGAGATAGTCCTTGACGCACTTTTAAATCCAGAAATAGACCTATATTGTGACAATCAATCTCGATGAAGACATTTCTGCGAACCGTTTCGAAATTCTCTTAGATATAGATATCTGTAACATATTTTTTCCCAGAT
>Ga0058701_10000783_pt1 | contig 21367 bp, 21 predicted proteins | sample AgamicOrMae_FD_97039 | JGI IMG/M metagenome (GOLD analysis project Ga0058701, IMG submission 97039) | Agave microbial communities from Guanajuato, Mexico - Or.Ma.e | ecosystem: Host-associated > Plants > Phyllosphere > Phylloplane/Leaf | place: Guanajuato, Mexico | collected 2012-06-04 | reverse complement strand
TTATACCTCTGATATCCTTGATATCCTGATATCCGGCGTACAGATTTCCAGCAAAATGTTACCCCTTGACTGGAACCCTTCCTTCCTCCGTTAGGAATAATAAGTGCTTTTAATTTTAGTGTAGTGAGACTCACTCGATTGTTGGACAAGGGAAGAGCCTTGCGGACTCTCAATGACTTTGTTCCATTTCGCATTGCATAGTTGCGTGACCTGGTTGCGAATAAGTCCGGATTAGTTGAACAGCCGCTCCGTGTTTGCAGGTGGCGGGCCATGGACAAGGAGAATGGGGACAAGGAACGCGGCGACAAGGGTGCTGCCCTATCGAACGAACCTTCCGGCCTCCTCGACGCCGCCAGCCTCTTCGGTGAGTTGCGTTCGGCGTTCGGCCTCGGCTCTTTTCGGAGCGCCTGTCGCCTTTGAGCGCCAGATGGCGCGCAAGGCGGCCGGCCCCAGCTCCAAACGGAAGTGAAGTGCGGCCGCACCGCGCCCGCCTTTATTAGCCCGCTTTTACTGCAGGTGAAACTGTCAAACGCACGCTGGCCGCGTCCAATCGCAGCACCGCAAACGAATGGCGTTGTGCCGACTATTCTTTGTCATTTTATGCTGCTTCATTATTCAGATATGCCATCCTTTTTTAGCTTCTTTCTTCTGTTCGCGAAGAACAGATTCGGACTTGGATAATGACGTTGATTTGCAAGGCCCCGCCCGAAACCTAACCCATGAAAGTCAAACTAAAGAGTCCCATGCTCGGGTCTTTTGGTAACGTTCGCGCTGTCTATTGTTCTTGGCTACATGAAAATCTGTGGCAAATTTTAGATCGAACACTCGTATTGTTTTTCCCATGACGGAGAAATATTGTTACTGCTCTACAATTGGGGGGGGGGGCATTCGATAGCGCCAAAAACCACAAGCGCCAACGCCACAAGCACCAGTCCGTAACCGCCAAACGAGAAAAGTCGCAAACGCCAAAGTTCGTATAGGTTAGGTTAGGTCAAGTTAGGTTAAGTTAGGTTAGGCTAAGTTAGGTTAGGCTAAGTTAGGTTAGGCTAGGTTAAGCTTGGTTAGGTTAGGTAAGGTTAGTATTGCGGTTAAGACCTTTGGCGTTTGCGACTTTTCTCGTTTGGCGGTTACGGATTGGCGCTTGCGCCGTTGGCGCTTGTGGTTTTTGGCGCTTATGACAGCTACCCCTACAATTGATGCTATAACAGAAGTAGAAGGCCCAACTAGAATAGTGTGAGAAATAACTATTATTTTTTGGTATTGAGTAAATATTAGGCGTGCTTTGGCTGTCGGAAGCTCATTTCTAGGAAATCCCCTGGAGCATTTCGTTTTTGATTGCGGTCGTTCCGCTATCCTGATTGCGTTTGTTGTTTTGCAGCCCATTCTTTGCTGATGCCCGGTGGCTATGGGAACCACCTGGCCAGGCCGTTCGCGATGATGGGCGCCGGCGGGCGGGGAGGAAGCGGCGCGGGCGCGAGTAGCGGCGCCGCGGCGACGGGCGCGCACCACGCGGCGCATGGCGCGCACCACGGCGTGCCGCCGGCCTCGGCCTCGGCCGCCGCCGCAGCCGCCGCAGCGGCCGCCAATCCCTACGGCAGCCTGGGCACCCTCAGCGTCGCCGCCAGCCAGGCCGCCAGCCTCGGCATGAACCCCTGGTGGACGGTGGCGTCGCAGCTGGCCGCCCAGGACTACCTGGTGCGCCTGCAGGCGCAGGCGCAGGCCGCCGCCTTCGGGGGCCTCCCGGCCTACTCGCCGCTCATGTCGCCGCCCACCCACGCCGCCCACGGCGCGGCCGCGTCCAAGAGCAAGTCGAAGAACTCTGCGGCGGCGGTGGTGTCGGGGTCCGGGAGCAGCCATCGGAGGGAGCGGGAACGAGAAAGAGAGCGGGAAAGAGAGCGCCAGCACATAGAGCGGGAGAGAGAGCGGGAACGCGAGCGCCAGCGGGAGCGGGAGAAAGAGCGTGAGGCTGAGAGAGAGCGGGAGCGCGAAAGAGAGCGGGAAAGAGAGCACTCGAATGCGGCGGCGCTGGCGGCTGCCGCGGCCCTCACGGCGGCGGGTCAAGCCTCGGGATTAAGGTAAGCTTTTTCCAAGATTGCTTTTCTGGTCGGTGGTTGACGTTGTCCTAAGGTCCTCTCTTGGTTGCAGTGATCCCGCCAGCATACTGAGCGGCGTTCGTCTTCCTCCCGACACCGAAATTATCAAATATACTTCGTCCATGGCGGGGCCTAAAATCCCAGGGAACACGAATCGAGGCAGGAAGAAAACGATCTCGTTGGACCCGCCGTCCGTAAGTGTGACAGCGACACATTCGTCGACGGGGCTGCTCATAGATAGGAATCGAAGAAATGATCGTGCTAGGCCAAAAGTAAGTGCAAAAGCCCTACCCTCGCATGCTACGAAAACAATACAAAGAAACGGCATTTTTTACTTGCGGAACCACGTTCCCAGGGAAAACATTCTTATCGATATCCTTTATTACTCCTAGTTATTTTTCAGGCCATCCGCTATTTGGAGGGTCTGAAAAACAAAGACTGTGTCGAGGAATACTGTAATAACATGAACGCGTACCTCGCGCTTTGTTAAAGTCGCTCCTAGCGAATTAAAAACCAAGAGACGTTTTCTAATCGACGTGTACGTTGCAGGAATTGGAATCGGATCGAGATCGCGTCGAGGTGATAAAATTAGCGCCGTACTGCGGCACCAGCACCAGCAACGGCACCGTCCCCCTCTCAGCGCCGACAGCCACCATGGCGTCCGTGCCCGGCGCCGCCGCCGCCGCCGCCGGGGACTCCGAAGATCTGCCCCTGGACCTGTGCACCAAACCGGGCGCCCCCCGCGAAGATAAGGACCTGTCCACCTTGTCGTCCCTCCAGAGCAGCGTCCTGAGCGGCTCTCTGAGCAGCGTGCTGGCCGGCTCTCTCGGAGCGCCTCCGCCGGCGCACTCGGACCGGCTGTCGCGGCGCAAGCCCGGCCCCAAGCCCCGCCGGGTGGCGCCGGCGGCCACCCCGCCGGCGGCGCACAGCCCGTCGCTGGGCGGCGCGCCCGGGGCGCCCAGCGCCTCGCTGGCCCAGCTGTTCGCCGCCGCCGACATGCGGCCCGAGGACGCCGAGAACGCGGCCGGGGCGCCCCACAAGGACGGCCGGCCCCGGAACCTGGGCCGGGGCGTCAGCAAGCCCAAGAAGAACACGGTGGCGTCGTTGCTAGCGCAGAGCAGGGCTTTGGGGCTCAAGCCGCTACCCCCCGGACTGGACAGGCTTGACGCGGCGACCTTACAGCAAGTTTCTTTTCTCAAGAGCAGTTTGGGCATGGATTTTGCAGGGTTTGATAAAGGTGATTACGCTATTCAAATGTTCCACACCGAAATTTTTATTTCTGTATTTTTTTTCTCTTTATTCAATACAGGTTGGCCCTGTGGGTTCAGTTTTTTTTTTTTAATTATTTATCCATTTTATAAACAAGGTTGTATTCTCTAAAAGCAAGCTAATGCTTTAAGGCGAGAACACAATTCACACAGAGAACACAGAGTTTTATGAATTTAGGAGAGGCATTTCTAACGTTTAAAATTTTACGATTTTGTATTACCGATAGTAATAAGTGTTAAAAAATCGAACATCTTTTGGAGGATTCGCCCAGGGTTTCAAATAATTTGCGTGAATGAAATTGTGAATCTAAAAAAAATGTATTTTACTTCGGAAGCATTGCAGTTACCAAACGCGAAGGTGCAAAATTTTGTCATTTTTCAATGATAACCTATTTTAACTTGTTTCTGCTGAAAATGTCGTCTGTTTTTTTTATTCGGGTAAAACGCCTCGGACAATTATAATTCTGTCAAGCAAAAAGGTCATATCTTAGGGCGGGAAAAGCTGTAGGCAATGAAGATCTTTACTATCCTGCCAAAAGTGGAGCATTAGTTAGATGATTATGCGGTGTGAAGTTTGCAGGCCCTTGAAGACATTAATTGGTGTTTGTTTTTTTGACAGAACGGGATGACAATGATAGAGATCACGATGCCGAGAGCATACGGAGTCACGAGGACCACGACTCGATAGGTTACTCGGCTGACAAAGATAGAGACCGTGATCAAGATCAGGCGGCATCGGAGGACCAAGACGACCGTAACCATGACGACCAGGGACGCTACGCCGAGAGGAGCACCGACGGCGAGCGCAGTCAGGACGAGGAGCTAGCCGACAACAAGGCGGAGACCAACGGGGAGAAGATGGACACGGATGCGGAAGCCGATGGCGACGACGAAGCGGTAAGATTCAAACCCGCCCGCTAGCACGGTGCCGTCCCGATAACAAGCTCGCTCATAGTCTCACCGGTTTTTCCTGTCATGAGATTATATCTCGGGCTTAATTAGTAGATTAGAGCAGGTTCCTAACCATGCACGATAGTAGTGCTGGCCCCATCCTCGTGAACAAGATTTAGGGGTAGGCTGTTATTACGTACTATCATAGGCCCGAAAAACGTCCCCGCAGCAACCACCTGGACATCCGTGCGTTGCGGTTGCCTACCTTAGCTCGGAATCAGGCAAGTGATTGGCTGATGCCGAGCTTAGGTAGGCAACCGCATCGCGGCGATGTCCAGGTGGTTGCAGGGAGGAAGTTTTGTCTATGATAGTACCGTAGGTAAGGACAGATTCCGAGTGTGTATTTTAAGTAAAGGCAGGTTTTGTACTTGCTCGGTAAGGGCAGGTTCCTGATCATTAGCAAAGGGACGGGAAGGTTTCTTACCTGTGGGTGAGGTATGGTTATTCTCTCATCCTGAAATGTTTCAATAACGAACTCACTGCAATAGCCACGGCTTCACGGAATGTTCAGCTGAAATCCAGTCAATTATACGTTTTTGTATTAATTTTCGAGGGTTGGCAGTGCTGCGTATCTTGATAATGTTTCTTTGTTTGAACAGATGGACGGGCAGTCGCGCTTACACGATTCGGAGAACGACTGCTCGTCGGATTCGGACGACGGGCAGGAGCCGGCCGCCAAGAAGGCGCGACTGTCGCCCGCCAGCGAAGCGCTCCTCCGGGCGCCCCTGGAACGCGGATGGAGGCGGGAAACGCTCATCAAGGGCCTCAGTTCCAGTGGACGCCGGATTCGCGGGGAAGTCACTTACATCTCTCCTTGCAACCGACGATTTAAACAGTATCCAGAGCTTGTGAAGGTAGGCTTTACCAGCCGTTATTCAAACGTTCCCTCAATACATAAACCTCTGCGTACCCAGAGGACCCTTGGAAGGTCCCCGCACACGGTGTAGGAGATCCGCTCCACTTCCGTCAGTGTTGCCAGATTTCGCGACTTCGTCGAAGTTTAATCGCGATTTACTCAAGAACCGTTAGAGATAACCAATCATGTCGGGTATGTTTTGGATCGCTCTCGAGCTGAGCAATTCAAAAATGTATTTATCTGTAGATTATCTTTACCGGTTAAAAAGTTAACCGTGTTTAATTGTAACGGAAGGTCGAAATCTGGTAGTTTCAGTCCCCTCTTGCCCTCTCGTTCGAGCGCAATGCTCACTTACGTCTCGTCGATTTGCGCCGATATTGGTCATAATCTCAACAAACGATTTTTTTTTTGTAATCGATGTTGGCGTCAAACTGAAGCGTTTGATTATACTTTTATCGACACTGACGTAGAGCCAAAATACCCTTATACCGTGTGCGGGGTCCTTTTTTTATTACGAAGAAATTATACAAGTAATGGGTCTTTTTTTTAAGAACTTCGGCATTTCGAAGCTGGCGAAATTCTTGTTAAGGCAAATTTAAATATGTATTTTCATTTAGATAATTGTTATTAAAGAGAAATTTTCCTCGTTGGGTGAGCACTTTCAGAGGGCTGAGAACAGTCCAGCGCGAGGAAAAGTTGTAACGTCGTATGCGTTGGTTTATCGGATGGAATAGCTTGCGTCAACCTAGATTTTGAATAAAGGTCAAGGTTAAACGCCTTAAACACGTATTTAACGGAAATCTTTTGCCTGAACGTTTATGTTTTTCCGACGAGTACAAGACTCATTTTTATTTTTTCGCGGCACTGTATTGGCTTTACAGTACAACTGGCAAAATTCACCTAACCTTATTAAAGATGACACGTTAATGGCAGTTCGAGTCAGAGTAAGAACGATTTCTTTTCAGAGCTCGTGCGGTTTAACCCTAAACTTTTTTAGGGTGTTAAGCGACCGGGAAAACCGGGAATAAGGCGAGAAATTGAATGACCCGGGAAAAAAACGGGACATTGCCGGGAATTTCGCTAAGAGAAGGAAAATCCAGGAATTTCCATTCAGTTTCATTATTTTTGAAAAAGAAAAACTGTGAAGTTCGTTTTTGCCTTTTTTTTTCAAGGACCCCCCCCCCCTTTTTTTTTGATTTCAACTCACAAAATATATCTCCTAAACTGTATTTCTTGGCGCGGAGGGTCCAAGTATAAAAGACGCTTAATTTAAGTTTGAATTTGCGAGTAAAAGTTTGGGAATTTTCGGAAAAAGAGATCCGAAAAAAACCGGGCATAAACGGGAATTCGGAAATGGGAAATAGCTAGACACCCTGACTTTTCGGTATTGTTACAGCATCGCACGATTTTACCCTAACTGTTTGGTATTGTTCGATTCTTCTCAAGGTTTAGTGCTCCCCCCCTTCAAGGTGGCCAATTTTGGTAAGAGTCACCGTGTCTAAAAACGTAGATTGGCTTACATGTCGTTTCTCTCTTAAAATGATCCCCGCTTGTTCCACAGTGGTGTCTTAGTTTGCAACTCTTTAGACGTTGTGTTGTTTTTGCAGCATCTGGCCGCACTGGCAGTGGCCGCCGACCAAACTTCCACCCCGCACCAGCCGTCCCTGCCCCCTCTGCTGCGCGAGAACTTCAGCTTCTCGGGGAAGGTCCTTGTGGGCGACTTCCTGCAGCCGACGGGCATGTCCCCCGACCAGGTCGTCCGGCTAACGGACGCCGAGGTGGCCCAGCGACTGGAGGAGCTCCAAGCCCTCCGCAGCCAAATTCCCCAGAAAGAGCGCGCCAGGTGAGGATCGGCGCCAAAGAGATTTGGCGCATTTAAGTTTCTGGCGCTGGTGTTGTTTGCTGAACGTGGTTCACTTCTTTCCTGTCTTCTGGTGTTGCGTGTTTTTACCCGTCAGTTGTGCATGCTGGGTTGTACGATTACATACAAATGCACATGTATTTTTTGGCGATCCGTTTAACGCTGGGATCTCCTGTAAATGTTTCAAACTAAGGGGAAAGTGCTCTGCAGAAAGCGGGTCTTAAAATGGGACCAATTGACAGAGGGAATACTGCTTAAAGTCATTTCGTTAATCACGTATTAAAATACGACGTATGTATCGTTTCTCGTTCGCTGTTCTAAGGTCTGTCATCTCAAGAGCACTTTAACCATAGTTAAAGATACCAAACAAACGAAGTAATATCAAGATCAGTACTATAGAGATGGGGACCTTACCTGAAGCATGGTTTTCAATTCTGTGTTTTTCTTAACGTTGTTAGTGTCTTCAGAGTTTCCTTTATTTTTTTTCGTGTCACATAGTCCAAAGACGCATATTACTAAAAGGACTGCTTTTGTTTGCTACCCACGTTTTACTTATACCGTAATTCTTTGCACTTTTTTCTTGTAATCTCTCATTGTAAACGTAACTCTGAGCTACTAGTATTTAGAGTGCATTAGTTCATTTTACTGTTTCTACTGCATGTATTTTTCTTTTGACCGCTGGTGGACTGATAGATAACTGAAAATGTGGAAATTACGCTCGAGATCTGGTGGGAGATGCGTCGTCAGGCTTTTATGGCCTGCGTATTAGTGATTTGGCTCGCCTTAGTACACAGCTGCTTTGCGAGATGTCTAACCAGCGATTTGCAGGCGCGTGCCAATTATTAGTCCGAGAAGAAATTACGGAGTGTTGATAGCATACATCGACGCGATTACTGATTATGTTCATTTCTTTGCTATAGAAAATCCCTCGAAAAGATAGTTCGATTTATGAGCGACAATTTTTTTGAGTGCATGTTTTGATCGTATTTAATTTGTACCTTGTGTTAAGTTGCTTTTTGGGTGGGGGATTTGAATGGCCGCTAGTCGAATCTCGATTTTCACATTGTGTGGTGAAAACTAAGGCGGGGAAAGGTTACTTACAAGGACAGGAAGGCTTTTGAAGGAAGATCTTTTTCTTTGCTTTAATGAAAAATCACATAAGTTTATCACACGATGATTTACGTCAACTTTTAACCTTAGTCGACAAAGCAAGCTTCATTTTGAACACTGTCATCAAAGAATCCAATTGATTAACTTCGACCCTTCTGAAATTATTTCCAGATCAATGAATGGAAACAAGGCATTCCATTGAAAAAATCCTCTTGTAATCTTGTAGAATAAAGATTTTTGCCGTAAGATTATCTATACCCGAGCTATACCAATTAAAAACTGCTTGTTTTTTTTTCTTTACGAACCAAATCCAAACTGCTTATCAAATGGCTATTACTTGTTTGTCGTCTTTGTTAAAAGCATGTACCTAGATCTTTGTAAATTAAGTTGCACTGTTGTCGCTTGTTCCTACATAAATGTATGACCGACATGTATTGTATTTTTTTATGAATATATACACGTATTATGCAAAAGAATATGGAGACTAGTTTTTCCAGCCACCTTTTGCAGTTTCGTACATTTCGCGCATTTCGACTGTCCTTCAATAGTCCGAATTTCCGTCACAGATTTCAGCGTAATTTCTCACACAACAGCCTTTCAGCGGTTGAAATTTATTTTCGCTTAACACACAGCGTGTTAACGGACGAAGAAATTAATGCTAATATTATTTCGAAGGAACAGAACTAATAAAGTTTGACAATTAAACATAATCGATTGGTCGTTATTATAGGTTCATTCATTCAAACTAATCAGTACCGTGTACAAAGAAATTTTCACCGTACCTTGAGTGTACAGTCTGCACCGTAAGCTATGCACTGGTATCGTCAACGATAAGGGATTAACCTGTATTCGCCTAAACGGTCCATTCGTACTGAAATCCATACTAGAGATATTTGCGCCGAGTTTCGGAAAGTTATTGACGTAGACAAACAAGCAGGTGTATATTTCATTATTATGAATAGGTTACTCAAGTTATCGATAGTATTTTAGAGAGGTTACGTCAAAAAGTGCTCATTTGGGAAAAAACCGCTTTCGGAGTGATTCTTTGAAATAACTCTGATTTCTTGGAAGTGATTCTTTGATTTTCCCTTTGCGAACGGGATTTAATTAAGATTTAAATGTGCAGGATGCAGAAAGAACTGGAACGGAGTGAGAAGGCGGAAGCGCTGAGAAAGGAAAGGGAACATGAAAGGAACGAGAAAGCAGAGGCTTTAAAGAGAGAACGTGAACAAAGGAGTCAACAACTGCTGGAGGTGAGTGCGATTTTTCAAAATTCCCGCCTTCTTTTGAAGTTAACCTAGACTTTAATGAAAAGTTTAGGTAAAAGCGGGATGGTAAATGATGTAGTAACCGTTTTCTAAAATTCATTCTTAACGCTAATTGATGGACTTATTTTCGCGAATATTTTTACAAATTTTAACCGTTAATTTTCACTACCGCACTATTTATGAATGAGTATATATTCTTCTACAGTGCGATTAAAGGGCGTACAAATCCATACTAAGATATTTAAAGTAACCAGATGTGCTAAATCTTTATCGCAGGCTTGAAGTTGTTAATCTAAGACTCAGTTCTTTCAAGAACGTAGTCTCCTGTTTTTTTGGTAGGTAAATAGCTTGATGAGATTGTTTTTTAAAGACAAGAACTTTGCGCTCACGTCGCAACAAACCGTATCTGCGCCGATTTATTAACTAAAAGCAGACTTAAAGTGTTAGTATATTTAAAAACTTAAATAGCGGAGGGGATTACGTAATTTTTCCTGAGTAATCATTTTTACCCTTTTGACAAGTGTTATTGGCACTAACACCACAATGGCCCCGTGCGCATTGCTGTGTGCGATTCAATTTTCACGACATTTCTTTTCTATTCTTTTCCACCTCTTTTTGTGCTAGTTTTGAATCGTTCGTTGTGTTTGGAGATTGTTCTGCATGCATCAGTTTCGATTTCCTCTTTTTCGAGCATTTTTAATGTGTGCATGCTGTTTCGTGTTTTTCCACGTTGAGTGGCTATAGCCTTTCTCTGGTAGGTATGCCAGCCCCAGCCAGTGTGGCTCCCGCCAAAATTAATATCGTTTTGTGCTCCTCATCCTGACCGCGCCTCGCTTTTATTTGCACCATAAAATTTCAAGCGCTTTGTTGTCACTTCTTCAGATTTTATCGATCATCTCAACAAGAGTACCGATTTTTTTTCTGAACTAAAATCTTACTCCTAGGCTCATGTGTAGATATATTTTATATATATTTATATATTTCCGCTTGTGTAGATATATTTTTAAAATACTGATCAATAAAATATTCTTGTAAAGGCTAATATGATTGGCATTCATCCGAATCGGTGGCTCAGTTTCTTTTTTTCTATTCAGCTGCAACAGGTTGAAATACAACATCCCTTTAACTGCCAAGGCTGAAATTCAGCGTTAAAGGTTTTCCGTGAAAAAGAGTTGGCTATCGCATCCAGAAGGACAACGTGTGTGTTCAGTCCTAGGTAGTTCTAAATCGGGATCGGGTCAAGGCACGAATTCTGACACAAATAGAACATTACCCTATTCTATTCTTACTTAGACGAAGCAGCGTTTTGTAATTGAAGGAATAAACCTCGAGCTCGGTATTGCCTGTTTTTCCATTCATGCCTTCAAATCTTTGGTGACCGACCACTCCAACCTCCGTCCCACCTCGCTGCTGCTAAACCTTCCTTTTCACTGAAGAAGGGTGTTGACAAAGAGACACCTATCCAGCTATGCCGACTTATGCCCCAGGGCCGCAAGCGTCTAGCCTTCACGGCCGAGCAAAAATTGCACATCATTCGCGAGATAGAGGGCGGCCGCACGAAGTCGGATGTGAGCCGGGCCTTGGGCTTGGCCAGCTCGACCGTCGCGACGATCTGGAAAAACCGGGAAGGCGTTTTGAGCGCGGTGGAAAACCAGAAAAATTGTCTGGCCGACACGACGATCACGACAGTACCACAAGAGACGCACCTAGCCGAAGACGTGGTAAGGCATGAGGTCTTGAGGGGACGGGGTAGGTAGTCATCATCACTCACTGCCTAGCCTCGCTACTGGCCTCGCCTGGCCTCGCCCGATCGCTGGCCGTTTTGCCTCGCCCGCCTCGAATCAGATCGACAAACCTCGCCTCATTCGACGATCTCGACCAATTCATCATCCCTGCTCCTTGTCTTCTCACTAACTCAAAGAATTGAAGTGCATGAAAGGCTCAAGCTCGGCATGGAATCGGATCATCCACCTACGTGCAAGTCTCTCGGTTCCATAGACATCATCATTTTTCAGATTCGTGCATGTTTTACTCTTAGTCTCTGCTCTGCGGCCATGTTTGAAAATTTCGTCCCGGATTTCCGTGAAGCGTTAGCAAGTCCCCCCAGCATGAAGTTAGACCAGGCGGCAAACTTTTGCACCTGCCTACTCATCCAAAACTCGAACATCACCACTTTCAGCCTCTTCCACGCAGTAGATCACATTACAAGAAAACGTAAAAAAATCTAAAATTTATCACGATTTGTAAGAGTGGGCTGGTGGAAAAGTTTGCTGCCAGGTCCAACGATAGTTTGGAGAAATGTTGAACTTAAATTGTTAGTCGGATTTGCAAGGAGTGAAATGCCGAGTGGATTTGAATCGAACCTGTAACCATTGTTTTCTACGTATACTTCAAAAATCGCGGGACTGACCTCAGAGTGTCGTATAAGCTATTCAGAGTATCAACAAATATTAGTCTGTAGATTGCAAACTAGTTTAGACCGGAGCTTTTGAAAAGCTTGACCAATATGTTAAACGTGTCGCATATTGCATGATGTGCAGTGAGAATCAAAAGTCATGAGCTTATCTCATTTGAGAGGAGCCACAACTTCTGCTCTCCACTGTACTTTTTTCGGGTTCTGTCGCGTTTTTGTCTCGGGTAAGTTGTGCTGGCATTACCTAAACCCATCGGACATTCATCGGATTCAATTGGATGTGTTGGAATTACTGTAGCATGTGCGTGTCAGTAACATTGGTTTGTGCTGCTAATAAAATGCCTGTTTTAAAAGAAAACGTCACTGGTATGTTGTCCATTGAATGCCCTCGTCATGTTCTGCATGCATAGATTTAAGCTGCTTGAATTTGTGAACGTTTCCCTAACAGTAATAATTTTGATCCGAAACCACGCCATTTGTGGATTTTGTATCCATTTTGGAGGGTTTTAAACGTGTCTCTGTAACGACGTTTAGAACAAGTGACCGTTTTTGGAAAGACGTTGGAGCCTTTAATTTTTTTTTCTGTTTTGCAGGCCCGAAGAAAGCGGCAGGAGGAGTTAGAAAAACAGCGACAAGAGGATGCAGCGAGAAAGCAGCAGGTACGCGCCGCCAACATCTTTTCAACGAACTTTTCCAAGAAGCACGCTTCTGTGTGTAAACAGCGTCACACAGAAAAACGATATTCGGTGTATGTGCACGAATATTTCTGGGGAACCGTTCCTTTACCCGTCTATCTTAAAAAATGACGTGAAAGAACTACGATCTTTCTTAAGTAAATCCGTGATCTCTACTCTTTAAAATCACAGTTAATGTAATGTAAAGGTCGCATTTTAGTCTTGAAATGTTTGCCATCGGTTTGAAAAATAAATCATATTTGATGTGTTGGTAACTTTGACCGGTAATGTTTTCATATCCTCCTTGGAGCGGCATTGTGTGCTGTGGTAGTTTGTGCATGTAGTCACTAATGACTCTTTGAGCCTTGCTGACTTTACGTGTTCTGTCTGCCACCAGCTATTCATGCAGGAGCTGACCAAGCAGAGAGAGTTACTTTATACAGTGGAACTGGTGAGTATTGCACATGACTGTCAGTACTGGCCCCAAAATTATTTTTTTTGCTTTAATTCGATGGCAATTAGTTTACTTGTTTTTCTTTTTAAATTGTAACGGGCGTTTACTTTCTTGGGACTCGGTACTTGCAGTTGGCAATACTGCAGGGTATGAAAAATTTCGATGCATCACACTTAATCTCCAACTGAACGAAATAAAATATCTTCTTCGAAACAAACGAGGGGCTGATTCAAGCTCAAAACTTTCAGTTAGAAATACTGCAAGATGAAGATAAATTCTTAACATCTTGACATGTCTTGAACTGAGTGAAATAAGTCGGTTCTTTACCTCGGAACATCAAAGGAACTGGTTTGAGCTTACCTGGCCGGCGGTACTTGGAGTAGGCATTGACTCGTGGTATGGAAAACTTTGAAGCGCTGATGTAACGATTGAACGGGTATTAAAATTTGAGAAAAAAAAATAATTGAGATTTATCTAAGGGGCTGACTTTGGCGGATACCTTCTCATTCTTTAATTGTGATTTAAAGATGCACAGTAGTGAGATCAAAATCTTCCATTTGTTGATTATTTTGCAACGTTTATTTTTTCTTCTTTTGGCGGTAAGTATTGTTATTCGTTTTGTGTGTTTGTGCTTGCAGCTGAAGTAGTTCATCGCATGGGGAAGAATTTTACATCAAGTAAAGCCTCTGTTTCATTTAGATCTTTTCCCTGGATCGTTGTCAGTTGTCCTGTAAACTCCCCGGTTGTGAACCGGCTTCCATATCACATGGTTTCGAAATAGTTTTATTCGATTGTTTAATACGCAACTCTCTTTTGTTCAGGAGCGGGAAAGACGGAGACAGCACATGGCGTTAGTGAGAGCTCTTGAATTGAGGAAACGACTCGAAGAGCGAGAGCGCAAGCGACTCGAAGTGAGAGCAGAGAAGATAGCAAGTCGCGAGAAACGTCTGGAGCAGAGGAGGATAGACTTAGAGCTGTTGACCGAAATCCGGAAACCAATCGAAGATCAGGAGCTCGAACAGAAGACTCTGCCGGACATAAGTCGGGTCAAAGACTTACGCCTGGACGGAAAAGCGTTCGCGGATACTCTTATGGTTTACGAATTCCTTCACACCTTCGGCGAAACTCTTGGTTTTGGTGAGTTCTCAAAGTCACGATGATTATCAAACTAATGCATCCTGCCTCCAACAACATGAGTTGCAGGTTGTGTTTTCAAGTTGACAGTTGGTTGTTGAAATTTCAATGGACGGGTGTTCCTTTTTACAGACATGGAGAGTTTACCAACCCTCAACAGCCTTCAGATGGCGCTGATGTACGATCCGGAGGCCGAAGACGAGTTGCTTTCAGTCATGACTCATCTGCTAGTGTGTGCGATCGAGGACCCTGGTATTCCTAACCCTGCCAGGCACATCACAATCCTGGGCCAAAGCCTTAAGCAGGCTGACATCACCCACGCCAACATTTCCGAAATTCTCCGGATTTATTTATACGCGAACGCAACCGGCGAAGTTAAAGCGCTTTCGGGTAAGTCCGCCCCTTTGCCTCAGATTCTCTGTACTGGGAAAGTCCCTGGTAGATGAGCTAACGAGTTGGTTTGGTGTGATGTGCAGGGCTGCACTTCGAGCGAGACAGAGAGAAGCGTATGTCGGACCACCACAACAGCTACGAGGACACGTCGCCAGCTTACGGCAAGAACGCCGCATTCTTCGCCCGTCTCCGTGAGAACCCGACCTGGGGGATGTCCGAGTGGCTCCGAACACACCCCTTCCTCGCCCTCAGCCCCTCCCACAAAGCAGCCATTTTAGCCTTCCTCTGCAACGAGCTTCTACAGAATAAAGCTGTGATCCGTCAAATAGAAGTCGCAATAGAAACGGTGGGCCAGCACCGCCGCGACCGATACGTGCTGGACAACAAGATACGCAAGCTGCGTGTCCTCCACAGCAGGAAAGTCCGCATGGCTCAACTTCAGAATACGGCCAAGCCTGAGGCGCACGTCAATGAAGAGAGCAAGGAGGTCCACGAGGCGGCCAACAACGCGGACGCCGCGTCGGCCAGGTCGTCCACTCCCGACACCAGTGTGAACGCTGCGTCCGTGAACGCTGCCACCAACTCCAACGCGCATGCGAAAGATCACGAGGATGACGAAGATGACGCGGAGGGAGGGGATAGCTGCAACGAGAGTGAAGGAACGCTTCCGGAAGAAGAAGAAGACTTGCGGCTGGGAGTGGACGAGTTGGCGCGCAAACTGGAGAGGCTGACGAAACAGGCGGAGGCGAACCTTCAGGCTCTGAGCTCGTCCACCTACCAGATGCGGGCGACCCCCTTGGGCCAGGACCGCTACCACAGGAGGTACTGGGCGCTCGCCAGGGCAGGAGGCGTGCTGGTCGAAGCCGTGGAGAGTGCAGATCCGGACTTGGCGCAGCAGCTGAGCTTGGAGAGGAAGCAGCAGGAGCAGGGCGTCGAGGGGAGCGGCGACGAAGGGAGCGAGTCAGGAGATGAGCCAGGGACGTTGCCGAGCGAGGATGAGGAGGAAGATGAGGAGCTGGCGAGCCTTGCCAAGAAGAGCGAAGACCAGGAAGAGGCCAAGCTGGATCCTCCCGTGGAGCAGGAGAAAACGGAACCGGAAGTGAAGATGGAGGTTGATGGAGAGGCGGGGGTGAAGACGGAAGAGCCGGAAGCCGAAGTGAAAATGGAGGTGGAGCCGAAGGAAGAGGTTCAAGCGGAGGTGAAAGAAGAAGTGAAGGAAGACAAGGATGTAGAGGTGAAAGCGGAAGCGGAAGAAGCCGTTGAACAGCCCGTCAAGTCAGAGGAGAAGCCTGTCAACATTGAAGCCGACGCAGTCAATAGCAAAGAAGAGAAACTGCCAAGCCAGGTGAGTAAAGCTCGTAGAAAAGTGCTCGTTCTTTTATTCGTATATTAATTTATCTACTGAAACACATGACCACAACGAGCATTGTTCATTACAAAGTCGCAAGACAAATAGAAAAAATGAAAAGCTGTGAAAACGGCAGTAATAAAATAGAACCAGGAGTAGTCAATAATATACCCATTCGAGATTTGATTCCTCAAGAGGAAACAAGAGGGGAACAAAATAATACAAAATTAATCTTTCATAAAGGAAAAGAAAATGTTCGTGGCTAAGTAAATGTGTTTCGATTTGCAGGAGAACTGTGATACTAAGAGTACTACCATTGTGAACGGCGGTGCCACTGCTTCGTCCGCTCTCAGCGACAAGACTTGGTTTAGTCTTGTTTCAAAGGAACCATGTGATGTTCGGTAAGCATAGCATAATGAAACTTACCCTTAATAAAAATCGGACATCTAGCTGAAGGTGGAATTTTTTCCCTCTTGAGTATCACCCTGGTACCATGCTGGTACTAGCCTCTCATTAGCCCAAGCTCCATGACCAATACCCGGTACCGGTAGCCGCCCAGAAGTGACGCTTGCCCAAGGAAACGACATCTCCCTGCTTGAATCTATTATAACATTTTGAAAATTAACGACATAGAACCGCGTAGGTCACGTGCTTTATGCCTTGATTCGCTACCGCTCCGCTCGGCTCGGCTGCTGCTGGTTATGATATCGTTCACTTCCCGTCGATCTTACCTTCCAGAAGCAAGCGGCACCAAACATGGCAACCGTTGGGATGAGTCAACCTAGAGCCCTGTAAAGTAGAGAGGCGCGAATGTTGACGCCTGCCATGGAAGCCGCCATAATAGGTCCAATGTATTTCTTACGGGAAAATGGGACAGCATGGCGGCTTTTGGTTTCATTTGCGCCTCTCGACTTTTCAGGGCTCAAGGTCAACCATGGTGACATTAGGGCAAGTTATGTGCGTTGAGACTCGCTCCTCCCGGCTTTGGCTGGCGGAATATTAGAAGTGGGTAGCTCCACCTCTCCAAACTTACCGTGAACTGATTGAACTAAATGTTTTGTTTATTCCGCAGGAGTGGCGAAGATGGCAAACCGCCCCGCATGGCGTCGCCCGTCCCCCCATTGGCCCATTGCGAGTCGCCTCCCCCGCTTGTGCTCACTGCCGAAGAAATGGCGCAGCTAGAAGAGATGAAGCTGTCCGGAGGCCTTCCCCCACCCCGCCCGGCTCAGCCAATCCCAGAGGAGATGACGAAGGGCTGGTGGAGAATCAGCCAACCGGAGCAGCTTCAAGAACTGATCGACGCTCTCAATCCCCGCGGCATCCGAGAGAAAGAACTGAAACACGCGCTGATGGCGCATCTTGAGCACTCGGCTGAGGCGGGCATTAGTCCTTGCCATGGTTCCCTCGAGTTTACTCCCAGTGAAGAAGAAGAAGTTGTTTTAAGAGCGGACTCACCTCTTCCGTGGGCTGAGTCTGTGGCGCTCAGGGTTGATATGGCGGTCCTGGAACAGGTGGAAGTTATGGAGGATAAAGTCGCGAATGCCAGTATGCAAGTTAAGGTACGTTGTTTGCCGAGTATGGAGGACTAACGTTTTGTTCGAGTTTTACGTAAAATCAGCGAAATATTTCCAGGATTCGTTTAACTCAAGAAAATCAGGGAAAAGTAGAGGAATTTCTAAGAAAAATTGTTAAGTTTAGGGAAACTTGGAGTCGCGATTTATTTTCATAATTTTTGAAATAATGTTCCAATCCATATCGGTTTTCCAAAATCTTCTTTAATTTTTTTCCTTATGTCCTCAATGCGGGAATAAGTCTGATTGATTAGTGAAAGTCGGGAAAATGAAGGACTGGAATATTTGTGCTTTCCTATTTTGTTCGAAAGACTTAAATAGCTTTTGAACAGCCTAGTTTGGTTTTCAGAAAATTTGATGTTAATGTTTTACAAGCTTGGTCTATCCAATTCCTAATAATATTCTAGCAAGATTCTATTCGCTAGAACAATATTCTAGCGATTGAAATACTTACTCTTGCGATAGGACTTCGTTTCACTGCACGGTATCCCCACTCGTGACTCTAACCTTAGCTCTTTTCCCATAGGTTTTCGATAGTCCATAGTCCACGTAATGAAAACGATTTTATATCACGTCAGATTCAAGTATTTTGCTTGTGTGTTTTCAGGGATGGAAGGTTCCGGCTAGATTATCGGCTGAAGAAAGTGGCTTAAATTTCCGACCAGCGTGCCTAGAAAATGATCCTCGACAAAATCCTATAATGCTTGCCAAGGATCGACTACTCTGCCTCGAAGCAGCTATTGAAAGACGGTACCTCAAACCGCCTCTTGGAATCAGGTTCGTTGAAACAACCTGCAAAAAACACTAGATAAAGCACCGCCCAGTCTACTGACGAGAGAAACCGTCTCCTCACTCACTTCGACGCGATTAAAATCTGTCAAAAATATGACCATAACCTAACCTAACTTTCCTTCCATTTTGCGTGACCAACCTAACTTATCTCAATGTCGCGCGATTCAACTTGATGTTTGCCCAGACTGAAGCGGCGATTAGAGGAAGTAATTGATAGACCCACTACATTGACTTATGAATATCGGCGAAGTGCTTGATTGCAGAAGACGTTGTTTTTATCGATTGTATTTTGTTTTCAGTATTGGCGACCTGAGCTTGATGGGCTTGTCTGGTGAGGGCCAGCCGCCGGATCCGGACACGCTGCCCAAAGGGCTGGTCGTGTGGAGAGAGGCGGTATCGAGGGCCCACACCGCTGCTCAGTTAGCAATGGCTCTTTATATGCTTGAGTCCGCCATTGCTTGGGACAAAAGTATTATGAAAGCTGTAAGTACCTACTAAAAGCGTTTCGTTTCCTGTTTGTCTGAAAAGTCGTGCGCAGTTTTAAATACCTAATATGGAGTCTTTCCACTTTCAGAATTGTCAGTTCTGTCATTCTGGGGATAATGAAGATAAGCTGTTGCTTTGTGATGGCTGTGATCGAGGATATCACACGTATTGTTTCCGACCCAAGATGGAAAATATTCCGGAAGGAGACTGGTGAGTGCAAACGGAATTTTCTGATGTGGCCTCGTCCTGTAACCAAATCTAGACTAGACTCTCTTTGCAGATGACCTAAATAATATTACACCAAACCTTAGTTTACCTATCTTTCCTGCCCTGACCCTGACCAATGTTCCCACAGAGACGTATCGTACCTCTGGGCCTGCTCTTCCCCCCCACCAAGCCACCTCGTCATGAGAAAAAAAAAGATGGGACCCCAGTTTTAACTATTTGTTGTGATTTCTTCAGGTATTGTTTCGAGTGCCTGAACAAGGCCACCGGTGAACGTAACTGCATTGTTTGTGGAAAGAAAGGAGGCCGAAATTTAGTCATGTGCGAAAGTTGCCCCCGAGCTTACCACTGTGACTGTATGCATCCGCCCCTAACGAAGGTAAGTCAACTTTTTGTTCCTTATTGAACCTCCCAGAAACATTTAAGGTATTAGACTCAACCTCGATCGTGTGATCAGAATCGCTTCAAATTTCTGTGGCTTGCTCCTTAGGACATGCCAAATCAATTTCTAAAGAGAAAACCCACTGTCACCGAACTCAATTTTGAAATAAACAGGATTAAATTATACATTGTTTTTATGTGAAAACGCATTTTTTTTCAATGTGATTTTTTTGGTGTACGCTATGTTTGAGTGATCATAATTTTCTGTAAAATAAAACGAAACCTCTTTTCAAGGTGGAAAATAATTTGAAAAAATAAAATGTGTGTGCCACCGACCAAACAATAATAACTAGCTTTAAAAAGCTTGTTTTAGCCATATCTTTCCAAACTTGGCGTTATGCGTATGTTTGGAGCTCGTGAACTCGTCCGCAAGCAAGGGAGGGTGAATTTTTAAGACTTAAAATGATAATATAGACCCTTCGCAACACACACAATAAATTTTAAGGGTTTTGAAGCATTTTTTTTTGCCCGTCCCGAGGATCGGGCCGGTCGCGAGTCCTCTTCCTTAACGAAACAGATCCTTAGTGACAACGAAGTATAGTTTTCATCTTTTATCAGGTTGTCTTAAAGGGCAAAAATCGGTTCCACAAGCGCCCGCTGAACAGAGCGTAGGCAACATGAGGTACACTTGTGTACTCCGGTTGCCTATTCACGGGTTGGCAGGCGCCTCAGTCAACACTCAATTCCGTGATAGTGGATTTTCTGGTAGTTTAATTGCACTTTAAGTGCAGAGAGACGCTATCAATCGAAGTGACCCTATTTTGAAACCTATCTCGTTTTCCCGCTTTTCATCGGACTTTCCATCTTTCTCCAGTAGTCTGATGTAATTTGTCATTGAATGCGACTTTCCCAAAGAGTGTTATTCTGACCAAATAAACAACCCTAGTAATGGATGAACTAGCGAGTTTTCGTCGTATAAATGATCCCTCATAAAATCATAATATCACCCTCAAGGGTCAATTTTATTCGTTACTCGTTTCCTGCTTATAAGAACGCTGGAAGGATTGAGCCTTCTTGTGGTTAATTACGTAAATTTTTTTCAACAACATCGGTTTTTTTCTGAGGGAGTCACGATTTACAGAGGCTTTGCAACTAGTTCGTGATTTGTCGACTAACATGTTTTTGTGGGCCGTTAGGTTCCCCGAGGCAAATGGCATTGCCCAACCTGCCAGTCAAAATGCCCAAAGACTAAGAAAACCGGAGGAAGTTCCAAGAAAACCACTCCGAGCAAAGCGAAGAACGAAAAGGAGCGAGATAGCGAGAGTGATCAACCTCAAAGGTAGGCCTCCACAACTTACTCTTATGTTTCTGTTTGTAGGCACATGTGCACTGTGTGCATGTAATGGGTTTGAGGCACAATTCACTCTAAAGATTAGTCCGGGATATTTAGAAAGATAAACGCTGATTGATCTCAGCTAATGAATCCCAGTGAGAGAATGAGACCAAGTGAATGCGCGTGGCGCCATCTTAAGGCATAGGATGGAACTAACCGACGCTGAGAGGTTGACTGCAACGTCGCTCAGGAGGGGAAACAAAGTTTCTTCTCTTGCTGCGAGACGCAGGGAGAAATAAAACATCGAAAAAGCGTTGATCGACTGATTCTCGACGTCGGAAACACATCATTCGACGCGCTTTCGCTGTTCTTTTTCTCGCTGGGACCAACGCCTCTAAGTAAAGCATATTGACCATAAACTTAATATCTACATCGTTAGCTTGTATGTTTGACCAACTCCATCGGGCGGTCAACTTGCTACGGGAATCTACCTCAAAAAAAATCTTTTTATAAGTCTGTTAAGGCTTTTGGTGTGGTTTCTGATCAGTTGCTTACCAGTTTATATTTGCGCGACCTAAAATTACGCCAGCGCACTGGATAATTGTAGTCAGACTTAATCGCAAACCATCTTACAACGGATAATATTTTCAAAGATGCGAGCATAAAAACCCCATTCTCTTTGAGATTAGGCGTTTTTCTGTTCGTTAATCCTGGGCTACGAATGTTTGATGCCAAGCAGTTTTATCCGTCCCTGCT
>Ga0058701_10000781_pt1 | contig 21376 bp, 9 predicted proteins | sample AgamicOrMae_FD_97039 | JGI IMG/M metagenome (GOLD analysis project Ga0058701, IMG submission 97039) | Agave microbial communities from Guanajuato, Mexico - Or.Ma.e | ecosystem: Host-associated > Plants > Phyllosphere > Phylloplane/Leaf | place: Guanajuato, Mexico | collected 2012-06-04 | reverse complement strand
TTCTAGAATAGGGCACATCTGCTCTATTTCATATTCCTTCGACTGACATTTCTATGTAAGCGGCAAACTTCTTGTTTTAAACGTAGGGTGTTTAACCTATGTGGTCCACCCTGCTTCAACCTTCCATCCATTTCACGGATTTAGTACATAAAAGCCATTTTGGTTAAGTTAACCAATATTGTATAAAGTTAATTAGTGGAATTTAATAGTAATAACGTAATTAATATTGAACATCAAAGTAATAATGAGTAATATTTTGTAAACCTTTACATCGTTTCCCTCGCCGTCAAAATATCACCAAGTATTATACCGTATTCTTAATCGGAATCAGTAACAGTCTCTGAGACTCAGTAAAAATCGACTGAATTTTCACTGAATATCAGACACTTACTGATTCAAATTTGGAGTTTACTGACGCCGAGAGCAAGGGTAGGCTTAGACATTAATATTTTAGGTGCTTTGTGCCTCGCACTATTATCTTTCCACTTGGCTTGCTCACATAAGGACAGGGATGAAACTTCGACAAAAGAGGAGGAAAACTCGACCTTTTTGAATGTACGTTTATTTTTTGAACACTAAAATTATTTTTGTTTTTGCTCAATTTAATTATTAGATTTGGTAATTTACCCGATGTTTACATCAGCTTCCTTAAGAATAAGAACTTCACCAGGAAGGTTTTTTTTAAAAAAAAATATTGTTTTATAATTACTTTGTAATTGAACACTGACGAATACTTTTCAGTAATATTGTTTAAAATTTGAGTTTTGTAAAATTATCCCGACTCAGTGATCGGTCCTCCTTATGAATAAGTAGGCCTGTGGTACACATGAAGGCCTCGCAGTCGTGACGTACCTCAGTGTTTCACGGTATCCCCGTGAGAAAACGCCATTGGGGCTTCGGCAACATGCAAACGTCGCCTTTCCCCTCCTCCACAAATAACAGCACATTTAGTCTGTGCCGTAGAAAAGCTTATCAAACAAAACACCATTGCTGTGACAAAGAGGACCCACCACTAAGAGTGCTCTAGCAAATAGGACTAATCTACGAACTGCGGCTACAGTTTTGCTCCCAATGGAGATCCGGTTTTCATTCAGGGAATAATATTCCGAACCTCACTGCAATTTTTCAAGGTGGAAATTCTCGCTTTCCTTCTTTCCTCGCTAACATGGGTGGAGCGATTTTGGAGCGAGCCACAAAGCTTATTGCTGATTCTCTTCAAGCGTAGCCAAGCACCGTCGCAGCATCTACAACGTAGAGGCCTGGATATTCCAGAGATGAGGCATTGCGCAGACATTTTGTTTCTGATGGGACCATCAAACGCATTGTAGCTTACGGAGAAACTTCGGAAACAAGATGGCAGCGCCCATGTTTTAGCATCCTCAGTGCCGTCTTTAGGCGTACTTTTCTGTTATTCGTCACTGCATTATATTTAGTGCAGTAATGAGTGATTTTGTAATAACAATAGAGGACAGTGGAACATTGTAATAAAATTGATCTACTCTTTAACGTAGGACCTGCTTAGCTAACAGCTTTATCTGTAAACAATGGGATACTAGATTGTGTTCGCTGAGGCAATGGTGGATTATGTTTGTGAGAAGAGGGGTACTAATGATCTTTACGGTATAGTTTCACGTTTAGTGCGTAAGGGTGAACGCGTAGAAAGGATGGTCGGAGACGAAATTATTTCGACCGAGTAAGATCTAGACCATTTTCAAGTATTGTGGTTCAAGGCGAAAAGAAGATTGACGGATATTTTTTTCGAAAAAGGTTCCTTTTATAACAACAAATGCAGTTTCATTAACTCGTTAAGGAACTGTACTGGCAAATCAGTTAACTTCAGCGCCTGTGTGTCGTTATTTGCTATCGAAGGTCAAACCAAATCGTAACACAAAATGAAGAAACTAAGAATAACTCGCAGCTCGGTTCATTCAATCGAATGTCGGAAACGAATACTTCTCTGATGTTCTGTAATGCAATTGCTTTTGGAATCCATATTAATAGCAGCAAAAATTTGCCATAAAAAATGTTGAAGCTGGATTTATTAAAAACCAATCGAAGGTATTTTAAAGACAAAGCAGGTTTTCAGTACTCTGTGTTTCATTACAGTTTACTTAAAGGTTTTACTGCTTTTGACAACAAGAATCTCCGTTACTGTGGCTCTGCGTTTGAAACTACGCATTTATATTTAAAAAAAATAACCTTTCTGAACGTTTAGACATATTTTCGCAGGGTTTAAGTTGAGACACAAAATAGGACGCTGTTTGGGCGTACCTTATACGAAGACAATGATCAGCATGTAACCAATCTTAACTTTCGGCCGCATGTATTCTTAGGTATCAGTTACATGCCAAACCCGCCTCGCTTCAGAAGTCGCAAAAACGTCAGAAACTACAAAAGATGTTCGCCTGCGTAAACGACATCTGAATTATATCGTTCCAAGAATTTTCATCTGTCTTAGAATTTTTGACCCAGTATCTACCCCAAATTGAAAATTAACCACGTCATCAAACAAACCAGAAGTTGAACCAATAAAATAACTCATAAAACTGAGCATAAGATGGCAAAGCCAATGAGAGCCGCGGGTTCGCAATATTCAGGTTATTTTGTGGTGATTTAAAGTGGGAGGGGGTCTCCCGAATCGATTCATTCGGCCATTGGACGCGAATGGTCTCTCCCGAGCACACCACATAAAGTGTTTAACAACCCCAGAACCTTTCGGGGAGTGGAGGTCCGATTACTGCGGTCCTGGGCTTCCCTGCATTCTTGTGGACCTCCGAGATTTCAGATCTTGGGACAAGAACCCTTAGGCAACATTTAGAGGCTTCCGGCGTTTATAAAGCGAGGCTTTTCCTCTCAGCGATAAACTAGCTAAAATCTGTCTGAAGGCGTGGATTGGCCAGCTTCCTATCAAAGCCGGTTTGATTGGTTCGATTTGAGTGACTCATTGCAGTTGTTATCTGAAACATAAGCGTTGGAAAAATCGCGGCGTCGTAAATGAAGAGCAGGGAAGGAACGCGAGGCCTAGCGGGGAAGGGAGGAAATCGAGGCAGAGGCGGTGGTGGGGGTTAGCTGCGGTAGAATGAAGCGAGCGTGTCTAGCTGGAACGCCGGAAACACGAGGTATCAGGGGTGGTGGAAATAGTAGATAGTAGGGCACATACGTACATTGATACGAGACACATTTCATTTCACACAGTTTGCGTGATCTGAGTCATAGGAAGTAACAAAAAGTTGTTTGGTTACCTGAAAAAGTTTTTAAAAAATCACAAGAAATACGGTTCATTGTTTCGGCGGTGCAGTCTGTTAAAATTCGGATAATTCCACCTGATATTGCTCTATCGTAGAATAATTAATCGTCAAATATTATTTTTTGTCGTAAGTCGTAATTATGGAATATGTGGCTCTGATTTGGTTTACTGAACTTTACCTTAGGGCAACCCTCCGAACTATAAAGGCAAGTTTGTTTGAATTTAGTACCTCTGGAACACTTACTCACTTGCGAATGGCGTTATAATTATTACCTACAGGTGTGTTTGTCTTTACGGCTGTCATAATGTAAAGTACAACTTTTTTATATTTTACTGCCGATTGACGAAATGTTTACTGCCGTTGAAAGCGTTGAATTTGTAGATGGTGACTTTGAAAGCTGAATTTGTGTTTTGCCTAATTCGCCTACGGACATCGGATGGCTGACTGATGGCTCTTCGAAACCACGCATTTTTATCACAGTACACAAGAGACCTTCCCTGTTTCTGTGTAAGTCATCCCAGTGCTGACGCGAGTACATTTGCTCTTCAGAAACGGCTAGCATACCCTTTGTGCATAGTGCTCCGGGTCGGTGCAGGTACTGACGATGCAAACCTTCGCCATTCCGTGTATGAATAATCATCTGAAAGCTACATAATGGCTTTGATATTGTTCGTATCCTAGGAGAAATCTCCTTATAAAACTTAGCACAAAACTCTCATCCTCTAAGGCGATTGGGTATCTTTAACGTGTGAAAACAGAACCTCCGTCTGCAAATCCACTCCTCTCCCTGAGATAAACTCCCTTAAGCTGTGGTAAAATGAAGCGAAGATATGAGAAGCGGGGAAGGAAGGAACACGAGGCAAGAGAGATGGTTGGGGGCATGGTCTTGCAAAGAACAACAGGCATGAGTAGCTGGAAAAGAAGACTGTGCATTTTTAACTGGCATAGTCTTCAATCACTTACAAAGTGAATGGGTCACCATTTTTTCAGCCCTGGAGAACAGGCTGTCGGTAGAGGACAGCCCAAACAAAAACTCTTATTATGCGATTCAAAGTAAGACAAGTTGGAACCTTACGCGATTTTCTTGTCGTATCTTATTTTTGACCTTTTTGTCATTGGCTCTCGAACACGTGCTGTGCTTAGTTAGTGGCTCTTGAACACGTGCGGTACGGATTGGGCTGTACGCTTGGTTCGTACATCCACGCAGACTGAATTGTGTGTAGGTTTCCTGACCTTCAGTAAGTCGTAAACTCCGAGCACGTGCCTGCCTTTCGCGCCTTTACAAGGAGATGTTTCAGTAAAGCATGCCTGCGAAGAGAAAAACTCATTTTGCGAGGGCGCGAAGAAATCTTTATATAGTTGCACCAATGACAAAAGATCGCTATTGGGTTGGTGACCTTGAATATCTCCACACAGGCCGTTGTCCTCTGGCTAAGTCCGAGTTTTGTAGAAACTTTTGTATTCTCTTCTGATAGCTGAATGTTGATTGGGCTCTGTGTACTGTCAAAGTGACAGTTCCTACGCCGAAAACCGCTGCTAACCGACGATTAGCGAGAGCAATCGCTGTGCACCCATAGACCTTCGTGTAGCGTTGTTCTCTTTGAAATAGCGCGTGAAAACACACACATCATGATCAAATCCAAAGTAATTAGGAACGCTGTGGTGCGATGCTTTGGCTTAAAACAAAACCCTACAGCGCGTTTTCAATCCTGGGCAAACATTTCCATGAGTACACCTTGTTTACAGTTCGTCCTTTTTAAGTGATAATAAGGCCTTAATTTAGCCGGATAAAAGAAATCATTGGGTATTTCTCTTCACGCTTTAGGTTGTTAGGAAAAAATGTCTAGTAGTTTTTAGTTTTTTTCATTGTAATAGAGTGGCATAAATGACTGACAGCGGGTATTTTTGAATTTTCAGTTAATTTTGTATTCTTGGTTCTAAACAGATATTTTTTTACATTACCCCTGTTTTGGTCGTTAGCATTTATTGATGAAGGAACCATGCATTGCTATCGTTACAAATTGGGAGGTACAACATCACCGCTGTCAGCTGTTCATGCCCTCGGCATAAAATTGTTGAAATAATGGGCTTAAAGTTAAGCTTTGAGTAGAAAATGGAAGCTTCACCCAGCTGAAAAAAATCACTTAGTCTCCACTGTTCTAAAGAGTCTCAATCATGTTCCCGATTCCGAGCTTTTTTATTATTACATGTGGCTTGAAAGGGAAACAAAAAGACAACTTTGGATGCCATATTTGTTTGTAGACGACATCATTAGTCGCATATCGAGTCGCTTTAATCGTTTTGCGATTGAACGTGGTTTTAGCTACAGCTGATGGCATGCCCTGAAATCTTGCGACGTTCTGGAAGATGAGTCGTCTGTTTCTACCTCCAATGCGCAGAACGTCATCTGCTCCGTGGCTCTTGAGACCGAAGCCATTAAGAGTTAGGCCTGTCTTTTCTACCATCTACGGCGATATTTCACCCAAGAAATATTGTCCGTTGCCACCTTTACCCAATTATGGTCCTGGTTCACTGAATTAAGCAGGTGGTTCTTGATTTTATTCATAGTATTCTTAAAATTGCTGGAGGTCTAAACAAGAATAATTTTCCGGCCGCTGATTCGGCAGTCGTTTTTTCGCAGATAACTTTCGCCCACCTTGAGTTAGAATTTCAAAATTTGCTCTTTCTTGTGCAAAGACTTGCCATTTCTGTCCTCAAGGAAAAAGTTTTCTCATTCCAAAGCCTTTTTTGGAGCAAATGGTGATCGACAGATTTTGGTAACTAACCCATTCTATCCAGACTGTTCTCACCGCATTTGCAGTATTTTCTACAAAACGAAGACAATCGCAAAGTGATACGTTACTTTTCCAAAAAGCAATTTTCACAAAAACCTTTTTTTCTGTGAGAAGTACTGAAAGAAGTGAACGCAACCATTGTATGAAGTTATCTGGTGCTTGCTTCAATAAAGGTAGGATTATGCTAAAGGAAAAAAATCTGGTATTACACTACGTCGTTTAAGTGCTTATTTTCAGTGCCCCGTATTGATATCCTGGAAAGGAGGGGGAAAAAATTATAATGAGCCCGACGCTGTTGAGACTTTATTGCGCTTCAAGTCTGTAGCACAGCTCAGAAAATCTCTCAAAGCTCCGACATTCGAAAATCCTGCGGTTGGAGATTTAAGTTGCATTGTTGCAAGTTTTTTTTTTATTTTTATTTTATTTTTTATTCGTGTGACGCGTTATTGTTAATCCCACGGTTTGGGGAACGCCAATCCCATTTTTATGTCCACTCGCCCTTACTTTTCTCCCACACTGGCCATCACGCAGAGCGCTGGCCATAAAAGAAAAATAGCCCGCGTGGCCGTGTCGCTAGCTGGCGCTACTGTCGCTAGCCGTAGAGAACGCTAGCGCTGGCGACGTGGCGCCCGCCTTTTGGGCCAGTGGCGACAAGGTTCTCGTCAGCACTGCACACTTTACTGCGACGGCCTCAGCCAATAGAAACGGCTGCCGGAACACTGCTTAAAAAGTTCGAGGATTTTATGACCGGGTTTGAAAAACGCCCTTATGGACGGGGTTTCTAGTAAAAAGGCTCTACTGGCAAGGTTTTCTGAATGATCACTGAACGTCTAGTAACTGATTGCTGTCATCACTGACACGTTTTTAAGCAGTAATAGCCATGGTAAAAACAGAACCACCGGTTTGGGGAATGCTATACCTGTTTTGGGAATGAAACCAAAACGAGAGTAGTGCGTATTTTGGTAATTTTTCAAGATAGATGTGTGTTAAGCCACCTCAATCGAAAGCTCTCACCGGGACCTTTTGAATTATATGGCTGAACATAGAATCATCTTGAAAAATAACCAAAGTACGCATTACTCCCTTATTTTTCAAGATAGGCCCATGTTCAGCCACATCAATGAAAAGCTCTCACCGAGACCTTTTCAATGATATGGCTGAGCATAGATCTTGAAAAATAACCAAAATATGCATTGTTCCCTTATTTTTCAAGGTAAACCTATGTTCAGCCAGATCAATGTAAAGCTCTTGCCTAGACGTTCTTAATGATATTGTTGAACATTCGCCTGTCTTGGAAAAAACTACGTAACACCTCCATTTTGGTTTCATACCCAAAACAGGTATAGCATTCCCTAAAATAGGGGTCTTGTTTTTTACTGTGAGTAAGATTTGATTTCTTTTTCGTATTCAAAGAAATGCTTTCACAGCTTATCATGGTCTATTAGAGAGGTATATTTAAAGACATATGAGATTGAAACGATGGACTTTCAAAAATAGCTGAAGAAGTAATTGAGTAACGAGTTCGGTCAGGTGGGGTAGGGTAGGGAAGGGTAGGTTGAGGTCAAACAGAGTGAGTAAATCAACGCAGCAGCCCGGCAGGTAGATCAGTGAAGCGTGGCATTGAGCTTATTTGCATACCACTGACGGAATCCGTGATATAATCATCGCAATATCCGCACTCTGACAGGTGTGGCCTGATGCATCTGCCGCTAAATACTCTCTCGACCTGGGTGAAATTTCTCCAACTCAAGTGCCAATATTTTCCGACACATTTTTGTGTTTATTATCGATAGTAAATTTTGAGTTGAAGTAACGTCGCATTGGTATGGTGGAGGTGATACGTTGTTGATTCGAAGTTAGTCAACGCTTTTGTCTCGTCTCATAATGAAATGACCTGGCAAGGATTGGTTACACAATGCAAGTTCTCAGTGAGCCTCATTTTAAATAATATTATTTACAGACAGATATTGACTTTTTTCAAAACAAGTCGTACCAAAAGCCGCACGGCCTCACTCATCAAGATTAAGTTTCATCTTAAATTTGCAGTACCTAAATAGAAATACAATCACTGATTTTTTAAAATTAATTTCTTTTAAATTAGAATTTTCCAAAAATGACTTGAAACGAATGTAAGGTCTCTGAGAGGTTAATATTTCTACTATTTTGTGCACTGAAATATTTTTTTCTGTCTTTTACTACGTTTCTGGGCGGCCTCGAAGAGCGATAATGAGTTCTCAAAATAAGATAGGTCAAGCGTAGGATCGTGTCTCTCGCATTAATTTTGAAAAGAAAGATTTACGAAAAGCAATTCAAAGGCTCTCGCGCGGCCACCGAATTTTCTGCCCGGCGGCAACACGTCATATCCACCTAAAATACGATCTCATTTGAGCGTTTCCCGCCGAAAGGGGAGACTATCCAAAACATTTGCTTAAACGGAACGGGAAAAGGTATAAATCCTCCGTCTCAACGGAATATATGATTTAAGAAAGATTTTACTGATCCTCCCGACAGGTCACGTGCTAGTCAATCAGGGGAACAGCCACGACTGTAAGTCCTGTGCGCCTGTGTGCCTGTGCGGCTGGTGCCTGTGCGGCGCGACGACCGCCTGTGTCCCATTTCCAGATGGTCCCGATTGCTTCAATTCGATTCGAAAATGGCCGTAGCGCCATCTTGGCGAAATGCTGCCCAGCCACTTCCCCCTTTCTAGTCATTGTGGCTCGTATTGCCAGTTTACTTCGTACTTTGCTATAATTCGATAACAATCCGTTTGGATTACTCAGCGTTCGCCGATCCGAGAGCTTGTCCCATTTTTATGACAACTTTTAGGTGCCGAGTTTCAGGCGCTCAACATGAAAAGTTGCTTTTTCCAAGTCTACTTTTTGTTGCCATGCTGAGCGATATATGAAGAATTAATCACAATTATTCCTTTGCTGACAGGCGCAGATTGACTTAGAATATTGATTGACGCAACAGCGTTTAGCATCACCACATGCAGAAGCTACTCATGATTACAGTTTGATTTCCAGACAGGAAGTTTCTCTGCACAGAACAACATGCTTGGTTCACCTACCGAGCAGCGATGTCACACGATATGATTTGTTTACAATTTCCGTTCCAACGACATGGATTACAAGAGGATTTTCATTTTTTGATGAATCTATTGATGTGAGGATGAAGGTCTTCATCAACAAGTGAGAGGTACCTAAGTTTTTGAGTGTCAGTTCGACTACATTTTCGTCTTAATTTTGCAGTGTGGATATTATTTCACCTCAATAAATAAACCTGCTTAACTCTAACTACTCACAGAGATGTCATGGTTTTACGACAACATAAAAAATTAACAACCCGAAATAAACGACGGACATGTTTTGATAACAGTACTCTCACATGGATGCAATCATCACCCTCATGTACTTTTACTGCAGCATCTTGCTTTTATAGTTGGCGTCAATCCCTAAATATGAGGAACCTGTCGTCGTAATACCTCTTTATGGGGAATATTAGAGAACATCTCTCTTGCAAGGAATAATCAGTCCCTGAATTACACTCGAAGGGGCATTTTCTTGAATGCGTCAAATGGATGACTAGTTTAAGATCAGACGTTATTCCTTAGGATTACAGTACTCTCCGTAATACGGAATATTGTTTTGCATTCTCCTCCCGTTGTGTTACTAGTTACATCATATCTTTTATTCGCGTGTGTTGAGCCTTTCTAGCGTATCAAGTATTTTTTGACATTGCCCTTTGTTTGTATGGCAAGGTGAAGTGTGATCAAATTGTGCTGAGTAAAATTAGTATGGGTAAGTTAAGAAAAAGCGATTCGCAGAAGTATCGTTATGTTTGGTGTGTAGTGGAAGCTGGTTTGGGGGGTTTATCTATTTCTTCATCATTCACCACTTCATCATCCGCTACCTCTTCATCATTCTCTGCTTCTTCTCTGCATCATTCACTACTTCTTCATCGTTCACTGCTTCTCTTCGTCATTCATTACTTCTTCATCGTTCACTACTTCTTCATCTTTTACTACTTCTTCATTCACTACTTCATTATTCACTACTTCCTCATCATTAACTACTCCTTTATCATTCGTCATCATTATCTTTCGACAGAAAGGCAACACTCTTGGCTCGTCTCTAGGGAGTACCGTAGCTCATGTTTTCAGACTCACTTTGATCAGATCAAACCACAATCCTTCATTGGAAATTGGTCTGATATGATTGTGTATGGTATTTTAAGCCGGTGTGTTTCAAGATCAGCCTCTTTGTAGTGAAAATGTTTTGAGCTTTGGCTTTCATAACAACTTCCTGCTACCACTGGAGTGGGATCACGCGCACAACAATGCGGAACTATCGAGCGTCTGCAAAGGAGTGTAAAATATAGCGAATGAATTTAAGCGCGTCTCGAGAAAAACGATGATCTTACATAGTCTTGTTCAAACAGTCGTAACTTTGCATTAATCAGTTCCTGTGTTGATCTACTTAAGCAGCGTAATTGCAACATTCCTCGGCGGTCGCTGCGCCGTTTACTCTGTACGCGCTTCCAGCGTTTTGTGTTTTAATGAAAAGTCGGATGTTTTCTAAGTTACGGTACGTCCCCTAAAACATCCCTCTGCTTATCATTTCAGCACGAATATTGCTTGCCAATCTCCAGCAAGGAAAATCTTGCAAGGGTTCGTGGAACAATCTGTCTTATCCTTGTCTTCCGTTGTTTAAACGTGGAACAGACAACCGTCAATTTTGCGTACGGGATACATCTTATGTGATCAATTACACGGAGGAAACTTGTAGCGAACGGATGACTTGGCATTATGAAATGAATACAAGTGGAATACACAAAAGCTAGATTAAACGGGGAAATATATACTTTTTTACAATATTACAAGTTCTGAAAAAAATGATCTTACCTGTATCGTGAACATAATGAAATTTTGGACTGAACTGAGTTGCAGTTTTGTAGATTTAAACGAGAAAATGAATATTGTTGGTTCGTCAAATTTTTGGACGTCCTGCAAGTGTTTTCAAATTATTCAGATCAAAAAAGATCTACAGTAGAAATCGTTTATAACGACATCGGTTATAACGACGAACCGGATATAACGACGGAATGATGACCAAAAGTTTGGCCCGCTATGACAACACATGCGAAAAAAAATCGGATATAACGACGCGTCTATAACGACGAAACCGCTTATAACGACGCAATTTTAGAGTTTTTTGATCGGTTATAACGACGAAGTTCGACGATGACGGTCAAACCGCGCGCTTCCATCGCAAACACATATAAACCGTGGTCGCAATAGTGCCATGAAGGAAATAAAGGCGTATCTAAACGCAGCTGCGCACAGAAGGTACACTAAGCAGTCCAGACTCACCGACTACTTCACGCAGAAGTAGCCGAAATAGGCCTACAGTCTTCGATTTTAATTACTCTGTTGCCATTGTATGAGTTGGCGGTGCAGTACGTTATGTTTCATTACATCGTTACTAAAAATAGGTATTTTTTTTCGATTTATAATAATACTGTCACAAGACTATAAGCAAATAAAGCGTTTGCTCCAAAACTCCTAAATTTACCGTAGACAACACCCCTGCTTACTAAATCGAAGCAAGAGAAAGCGATAGTAGTGGCCAGAGTGGGAATCGTGATATCGGTTATAGCGACAACCGGATATAACGACGAAATTCTTAGTTCCCTGACCGTCGTTATAAACGATTTCTACTGTATTTTCAAAAGATTTCGTGCAAAGATTGTTAATCCTAATACATACCAGTCCCTAGCCACCCGGAGGTAAAGTTGATAGTTGATTATCTTTGAATAAAGGTAAAACAAGACTAGCGTTAGTACTGCCGAGCGGGTCAGGTGTGACTTAGGCCTATGTTTTTGATTTTATCGAAGAAATATCGCGTGTTTGAGGAAATCCTTTGAAAACGTGACTTTGTTCGAGAAATACCCCGAGGCTCAAACCTTGCAAAACTGGAGCAAAACCCATTTTGCATAATACTCTCCACAACGTCGCAAAGATCCTTGCTCTTGATTCTCAGAAATCTGCGATCCCACCAATTTAAAGAAAGCTTAACGTTGACTAGTCTGCAGGATCTCTCTTCTTTCCATTACGTTATAAATTGACTCTTTTGCTCGTCCTTCTTCCTTCAGCTGGACACTTCTTCAATCTCCCGTCAACGTCTTTCTCCATTTCAGTGACGATGCACTTTTGTTTCCGTCCTTTGCTCCAATTTTTCTTCTGCTCCTGAGTCGTTGAGGCCACTTTATCGTCGAGATATAACTTGGGCTTAAGAATTTACCAGTCTATTATAGAGAGTATTGATGAAGTACTTTCGAGTTCTAGCTGACGATTGCACGTAACGCTTCAGATGTCGCAGTGTATCTTCCGTCTTGAAGTCTGTTACCCTCACGAGCATTTTCTATCCTATTGCCGATATGTGCTGAGGGGATATTGTAGATAATTAGAGATTATCATTTAAAACGTTTCGATGAAATTCTTGCAAACTGGCGCTTTTGAAGTGGCAAAAATTATGTTAAGATACATCTTTTCAAAACAATAAGTAAAAGACAGTTTTCGTCACTGTGCAATTATGTGCATGATGAGTGCCCATTCGTAAGACATTAAGATTTTCTTTATCAAGATTTTTTTTCTGAGAACTCTTACCTCCAATCACTAATGCCCTCTTCAACTTTGTCCGCCCTCAACCCTTTTATGCGAGAAATCTCTACCCCGCCAAATCTTTACCCTACCACGCCCCAACCCCGCAAACTCTTTCTGCACCAACGACAATGGAGTGTTGACTAAAACTGCGGTTAGGAATGACATTTTGTGTGCGAATGTATACACTTACCACACAAAAACTTTTATAAAAATTCGCTATCAAACAAAAGCATATCGAAAAAGATAAAGCCAATTACAACTGCCCGCTTCTCCGTACCAATCAACGCCGTATTAAATAATAAAAAATGATATTGTCAAGTTTCTTTCACCGCATTATTTCTTATTTCTCATCATTAAACTATTCCACCCCAATGGACTGTTATCGACCTTGGGAAATGTATACTCAAAGAAAAAAATCTCTACCTGATATATTTTTGTGAATAGAGGATGTGGAACGTACACTGCGTCTTAAACGAATATCTGATGGGTTGCTTTTTTTTTACTATTCCAGCGGATTATTTAATTCAATCACTACCTAATCGTTCCAGAAAATATCTTCTCCCCCTCTGTTCTCAATGAAAGAAGAAGGGAAAAAAACACCATATCGTCAAATGTGTTTGCCCATTTCTTGTTGTTCCTGCACTCTAATTTTTAAGGTAGCAATTTTAACCCTTTGATTCAACCTTCGATCGTAAAACCAAGCGGAGCGACAGTGCTGCGAGGCAAGAGGCATCTAACCTAATTTATCCTATCATAACCAAGCCCCTTGTCGTTTACCAACATTAGTTAAAGTCACTTGTGCCTCGCTGTCGCTCCGCTCGGCTGTCGCCAAGCCTGATGCCGCTTAATTCTCGGTGGTCCTAAATCGGCCGCCGAGAAGTAAGCGGCATCAGACTTGGCGACCGTTTAATGAGGTAACCCTAGGTTAAGTTAGGTTAGGTCACGTGGCTTTTGCCTCGCACCGCTGTCGCTCCGCTCGGCTTAACGTCGTAGGGGTTGAACCAAAAGGTTGAAAATGCAACCTTAAAAATTTAGGGTGTGTCATGGTCCGCCCGCGAAGCATAAGTGTAGCTTGTAACGTATACGCGCGTGTAGAAGTTGTAGCGGGACCTTAAAGTGTTGCAATAGAGGCGTTTACACGGCCTGCCTGGCTACAGCTCAGTATAGGGGCAGTGCCGTGTTGATGGCAGACGATGCAATGAAGGGATGCGGTGGGCCCGCAGAATGTTCAAGCAGCGAATCCGCCGGATAAATAGCACAGCAAAAAATAATGAGAAATTAAGCTCGCTCGAAAACAATTTGTTGATTCAACATTTTTGTGCCGCTGGCGCGGCCTGCCTTTACTCCAGCAACTTTTAATTCCATCACAAGTATGCTCGCAACTTAAATTATAAAAGAAACTCTAAAATTTCTAGCGCGGGAGTCAAGCTCCGTTCTAAGAGGCGCCAAAGTTGCATGAGCTAACTTACTTCATGCCAATTACGAACGTATTGAGTAACTCTTTCCTGTTTAAAAAGTCCAACGACTGTTGGCTCTTGGGCCTGCAGTTTAGGTTAGAACAGCTTAAACTAGGTTAGGTGCGCTCAGTAAAGCTTACAGGACAGGAAATATGGGCGTAGGGCAGATTTGTGAAGAAAGTTGTTCTAGAAAAGGTCAGGTTTGGGGAGAAAGTTGGGCTGGAAAAGCTCAGGTCTGTATAAAAAAAAGTTAGAAGTACTTGTCAAGTAAACCAAAGAAGGAAAAAAGGCAATATTTGTAATTCAAAGTGAGTTTTTAAAACATTGCATTGTTTTTTGTTTTTTTAATTCATGTCGTTTCTGAATATGAAAACGAGATTAATGATTTAGTTCAAAAAGACGGATGGTTGGCCTAGTCGTTTAGCGGTATTTGATGGTCCTAAAGTCCTCAGTTCTAATGTTCCGATCACACCTCTAAATAATGCATACCCTGGCTCAACATTGCAGTTTGATCATCGGCGATTTCCTTCATTTTATTCCTTTTTTTTTCTTTTTAGTGATTAGTGTTGTTATTTTGATTAGTGCTTTAGCTTAAATTAAATGCCCTGTGCCTCGATTTGCTCTGGCTCCGCTTGGATGCTGCTTGCTGCATACCAGTTAGCGTCAAGGACTATCACCAAATGTTAAGCGACACCACGCTTATTATTAGCGACTTATAGTTTGTTACTTTAGGTTAGATAACTTGCCGTCACGCCACGTGGATTGCCAAACGAAAGGTAGAACTCAAGGCCCAAAATTCCACCACCCCACACAGTATCGCTAACCGATTTGGCTCATTCCCTCGACGATATCGGCTCATTTTCGTGCATATTTGACAGCTGTGTCGCTCTGCCTGTTTTCATTATCACGTTGTGAGCTCAACTAAGTTTCCGAGACGTCTTCCGCCCCCATAAATCTTCCGATGCTGTGTTTTAAATTTCCCGCTCACTATCCTTCCGTCGTGACGGCATAATACCTCTGGATTTGGCTCAAATTACCGGTGCGACGGGAGACACAACTGAATACAGAGCCTCACAGAGTTGAGCTTTATTTCTGGGTGTGAAATAACAAGCTTAAGTGGCCTGTTTGTACCATAACGATGCTGTACAGTGGTTATTTTTGAAGGTCGAGGAAGGTGAGGCCTGGGTGTGTTGCAGCAGCAGGCTCCTGTCACCACGGACCCGCGTGTCTTTCCGAAAATTCATAGCTCTTTCCCAGCAGCATTTCATTTCGCCTCTCTGGAATGTTTTGCTGTGTTGCCGCTTATGTGAAGGACTGTATCTTAACCTTGACTCTCAAAGAAAACTCTGCTGGATTTCATGAAAATGGATAGCTGAATGGCATCAGTAATTGTCTATAATGATTTTGCCAGCGATTTTTCTACTATTATTATTTTATTCAACGGAGAGTCATACAAGGTATGTTTGGTGATGCTTAAATGTTATGGAGACAATAACAATCAAGCATCCACCTCATTTATGTATTTTTTAAAATTAAAACTGCTTTTTTTTAAAACGTCAATTTATTTTCCTTTGATATAAATAAGAATGTCTTCAGAGATGATTTTAGACTGCACGAGTTAGTGACAGCGTTTGCCTTTTCTACATATCGTGCTTTACTTGGTTCTTCTATAACAATGCATATAATATCACCAGTATATAACAATTTATATTATTTCATAATATTATGAAGATGACATAGTGTAGGTTATATTTTATGTCCTGTACACCGCTTCACTATTCCTCCGCGTAGAAACTGCACCGATCGCTAAGGCAGTGCCGCTAGCGGCAGTATGACACGTTGACAAATATTCAAGATTCGCAACAATATGTAAGTTCAACGAAAAAGTTAAAAAAGTTGCGACTAGAGAAATTGGCTGTGTCGACAATTTTGGAGACTTACATCGCATAATGACGTGAAATGCTTTCAGTTCTACATGCCAAATTTTCAATACAGCACCCTTAATGATGAACGCAACTTAATTGAAATATAATCTAACAAACCGCAATAACTAACATGGTTCAATTTAATTAAGTAGAGTCCATGATATTAGCTTAATAACCCGAGATATATGGTTACTGAGAAAGTAGTCGAAGCACGATGTTTGACTTGCAATGTAAATTTGAAATATGAAATTTTCCGTTCTAATGTTGCACCATTCGCCTCCAAGCGGAGCGGAGAGGCATACAGTCTAACTCAGCCCATGTTAACCTAAACTGGTGTTTGTCAATCCTGGTACCGCTTACTTCTTGGCAGTTACTCCTACTGAGGAGCAGATGGTCTAGGAGTAACAGGCGGACGGATCCATAGATAAGAAAAAAGCACGTGACTTATCTAATCAAGTTACCCTAATCTAAGCGGTTGTCATTAACCATCGTTATATCGTGAAATATTAAAGAACAAAATTAGTGCAGGATTCCAATTGCGCCAAATTTACTGGGTAGCCTTATACTTCAAGAAAGGGCTACTGGCAGACTCGTTATTAGGAAGCAGTTGACAGACTGCCTCAGTATCAAAGTCGGCTGCTGATGGTCGCAATGGGAGCAAACAGTCCCCCAAGGATCTGTTGTGGGTTGGGCCTGATGGCTCATGGCGACAAGGCCCTGCGGAGGGCGGCACCTCCGCATCGTTCCTCGTTTTCAATTTCGGTTGAACGTGCTTGCGGAAGAAAGGCGATGATCCTACAACTGGCCCGCAACGTGAGGGCTTAAGTACCGCCAACAGCTTGACAGACGAATCAGGCTATAAGGCTGGTTTTCGCCCCAGCGGATTGGCTGCCTCCTTATCTTTGAATAAAAGTGAGAGCTCATTTTGAAGATGACAGTTGAGTACCTAAGGAGATCCATTACAAATCTGCCAAAAATCTTTTTTTTTTGTCCTAAACGTTTTTTTGTTGCTGTTTTTTTAATTGATTTATGAGTGTGGAGATAGGTGTCACTGACATTTTCTAAGCTGGCTGTCCTCAGCAAATCTTTTGAAGACGTACTTAATCTAACGTAACCTAACCTTGCGGAATGTAACTTATCTTTTAACCTTGCTGAAGAAGATATCATATACGCCTACAGTTGAGATCAAAAATGGTGTCACCTAGTAAAAACAAAACACCCGTTTTGGGAATGCTATATACATGTTTTGGGTGAGAAACTACGGGTGTAGTATGTATTTTGATTAGTTTTCAAGATAGGCCAATTTTCAGCCATAGCATTCGAAAGGTCTCGGCGACAGCTTTCCATTGATGGGGCTGAACGTATTAAAATTACCAAAATAGGTACTACCCCTGTTTTATTTCCACACCCAAGAGAGGTATAGCATTCCCTAAAACACATGGTTTGTTTTTACTGTGCTTTTATACGGGCTATACGATGTGTAGACGACTTTTGATCTAAACTGTTCAGTATCTCGGTAAGGAAGAATATAGCGATCGCGATCATGCTCAAAACGAAACGTAGGTTACAACGCGTTGTTTTGATCTACAGTACCTTGTTAGCATTCCACGTTGCGGATGACCAGTACAGGAGACCAGCGGTGCTTGTCTGTATTGAATATTTCATCGTGAAATCCGTGCGTTTTGCGTCTATTCAATGTTTATAGTATCGTATGGCTGTAATTGGACTCGATTTTTGAGCTGCACGCAAAGATGATTTGTTTCGTGCATCGCATCGTGAGGCGACGTCGAATCGATGCCTCGTCGATGTCATCTTGACAGTAAAATCGGTCATAATCACAACGATCATCTCTTGTCAATCTCATCATGACGGTTGGAGTTCAGTTCAACGACCTCAGTACTTTCTGGGACCGAAAAATGAGATCGGCAGGGTAGACAATATTTTAATGGGCCCAAACAATACCTTATCACTTTTGATGTCCAAACGCAATACCGCCTAATGATTATCACTATATTCTCTCTCTGAGTTGTGATGATTGTGCTTCCAACCTTTTTTTTCGACCTTTTATCGATAATGTAGCGTTTGATAAAGTTTAAGAAAGAACGTTACAATAATTTTGTCGTAATTAACGATTTCTTATCATTTTTGTTTCAGGTATTTCCAGATAGAACAACCTCCTCGATTTGAAACAGTAAGTTTACCTCGCTTTGGCATTACATCGTCCCTCTGGTCTGCCAACGGCAAATTGGCCTATTCCAAAGAGTATGTTTTAACTAGCCTCTCAAGGGCAGTTCCTTGGCTGTCCGCCCCTGATTTTTTCGAAACTTTCAGGACTTCAAGGGTGAAAGACTTCAAGACTTCATATGTAAAAATATACAAGACCTAAAATTCCTGCCAAAATTCAATTTTACTTACTTAAAAAGTTTTAAAATAAAAGAATTTTTCTTTTTCCGGAATGATTTAAAATCGATAATCATTTCATATAGTAGAACACCAAAAAGTAGCGTCTAAGAATCAATTTTTTGGGATTTTGGTATATTTCCAGCCGTTTTTAAGTTGTGCCATGAGAGTAGGGCGCCCTACTCTCATGGTTGTGCCACACGTTTTTGTGTTTTAATTTTTTTTGTCCAATTTTTAACGCAGTTTTCAAAGTAGTTAATGTGAATATTGGCAGCATGTCTTTGGCTTCGGTATTCTCCTATGCCACTACGTGAAAGTCCTGAAAGTTTCAAGAAAATCGGAGGCGGCAAGTGAAGTTCTCCTCTTGTACGTTCAAAATGAAAATATTACCTTTTTTGGTTGGAATATATATTATCTACTCTCTGATTTGGTAACGTGGAGTTTTTCGTTTCGGTTTTCCACCAAGCCGAACAAAATGCCCGTGGAACGACCTACAATGCACATAGCCTAACCGAATTCAGGTCAATCTACCACTAGCTTAGCGGTCAACAAGCCCGAGTCGGCTTTCTCGTCACTGCTAGAAAGTAGGTGGTATCAGAATTCGCTACATCCGAGCGGAGCGTTAGCAAAGTGATGCCTAAGTGACTCCATGTAACCTAAGTTAATAGAAGTTTTAACTAGGTCAGCCTAGCCTACTCCGCGCTGTGATACGTCTTCCATTCTTTCAATGTCACGAAATTTCAAACCAGCTGGGAACACAAGAGGTACGATATCCAATTAAAATGCATTGTGCGGTTGTAAAAAAGCGTTATTAAGTTGACAGACACACTAGACAATGGGGGGGATTAGAGAACTGTTTAGCAGTTTCGATTTTATACAATGAATCATAGCGGCTTAGCTGATGGAGGAAACCCAAAACAATAGCATAGGCCTTTCAGGGATGTAAAATGAAACATATTTAGTCGATGGAATGAATTATCGCTAGCGACAACTGCATAGGTTCTTTTCTCACGACCTTTTGATCTATTTTTCATGTTGAGTTTGTTCTGTGAATATCTTTTGAAATAAAAATAATCTCGGCAAGATTTCGTAGCTAATAACCTATCCAAACTATCGTAGACCTAACTGAAGTATCTTCATATTCGCTATTGATGGTGTATGCACGCATATTTTCCATTGTTAAAAATAAATAAACTTCTTCATTTGTATTCATGATTGAAGAGTCTTTTATTTAGAAGTTTCCTGAAAAAGCAGAACAAGTTAACAGTATGTTTCTGAAAAGACTCATGGCAAAAAAGTGAAATTAAAAGATTTCATTTTGGGTGTTGTCTGCCTCAAAAGCTGATACGAATTTCAATGTGAAACTTTTAACGAGATAATTTTATGTTGCAAAAGTTGGAATTTTTTTAAGATTTGTCTTTCATCGTAGATGTTTTGTTGCAACGAGAATCCGCTGTAGAAAAACAAAGCTTGTCATTTTATTCTGAACCCTTCTGATAATATGAGGTTTCAAATGTTTGTATTTTCTTCTTTTTTTTATTCTACTCTCTTTTTTACAGGGAAGTTCTGGTGTTAATGAGAAAACTAAAGTTAAGAGAGAATCCCATTGCTTTACTTGTTTTTCTTAAGAAAGAGCTAGAATTGACAAGAAGAAGTGTCTGAGAGTGAGAACCATTGACTCTTTAAGATGTGTTCCCAATTGGTTGCTCAAGATTATGTTAGTGCGCGTTTTAAGTGACCAACAGCTTAAGTTATTTTATTTTAAGGATTAGTTAAGTTATGCTTACTAACTGGAAAATCAGGGATAGGTTTCGATAAGCAAGGTCGAAATCTTGAATAAGTATTGACACGTCAAACAGCCATCGATAGCTTGGCAGTTTGTTACCTAAATTGTTCGAAGACCTGAGTTCCAATTTGTAAAAGAAAAGTCATTGCTCTGAAGACGAGAGATTGAAAGCCAGGATAAGTTTGAAAGGTGACGTGCTCCCGAAACAAAAGTGTTTCAGAGAAAGTAGAATTGAACCAAAGAGTTCACTTTTATGCGTCCAAGTCTCAGTGACTGGAAGACTATCTTGGCATCTGCCCAAGTTTTGCTTCTAGGATAGAAGCGGTTCGATGTGATCCATGGAACTCGGATTTATATTTAGGGGAATCCGCTGGTGCAGCGACCTCTTGTGTGTTCAGGGTGATGTACTGTAATAAGAAACAGATCTCTACAGCGGATTCCGTTGCATATAGGGCATGGGTATGACTGTGGAATTCCAAATCCCGAACTTGGCACCATCTAGCGGCAGCAGCTTGAACTGGTGACTCTGCTGCTTGCAGAGGGTTGGCATTTTAGATTTCTGCCGCCAGATGGCGCCAAAGTCAGGGTTTAGGATTTGGTAGTTTTCCCCCGCGATATCAACAGAGGCGGGTGCTCCATGAGCTGATCACCGGGAACTCTATGGAAACGATTACTTTCTCCCCGAATAAGTTTTGGCTTTGCGAGTTGCTACAGTGTTTCATTTATTTATGGAGAGTTAGAAAGTTCTAATAGTACCTAATGTTTACCTGGTGTAACTCAACCCCAGCTCATCCTTACTGTATTGCAATCCGGCTAAACAAGCCAACCTACAGTATTTCACTCTTCTTTGACTAAAGCAAAACCTATTGTATTTTGTTCTTTTTCTAAAAGTATTGTTTTTTTATTTTTGTTTTTTTGTTTCTTCGCCGTGATAAGGCCCTATAAGCCTCTTTGAGCTGGAAATTCGTTCCCAACATTTGACGAAATACAGACAATTTTTTAAAGGAAATGTAAAAAAGTTAACCTGGTGAAAAAAAGAAAAAGAAAAACGTTTGAGTGTGTTGTATAGTCAACACTATTTCTGATTGAAAACTCGGACAT
>Ga0058701_10000780_pt1 | contig 21408 bp, 12 predicted proteins | sample AgamicOrMae_FD_97039 | JGI IMG/M metagenome (GOLD analysis project Ga0058701, IMG submission 97039) | Agave microbial communities from Guanajuato, Mexico - Or.Ma.e | ecosystem: Host-associated > Plants > Phyllosphere > Phylloplane/Leaf | place: Guanajuato, Mexico | collected 2012-06-04 | reverse complement strand
CAAACTGTTCCAAATGTTCCTGCGCGTTCCTGCGTGGTGAGCGGGATCGCTCGGGAACGCGCGGGAACACAACACGCCCATTTGTTCCCAATGTTCGGAACATCCACGCTAGCAGCAACCGAGTGGGGATAAAACTTATTGTTGTTGCGCTGGAACCGCTGCGACAGCAACCACAGAATCACAACAACAACTAAAAGAAAGACGACAACAACAACAACAACAACAACAACATAACAGAAGCCCCGATTTAGTCGATGGACTCAACTTTCCCGATAGTATCCTTATTAAATTGAACTATCCACCATTTGAGCAAAAAGGCGACATTTAGGTAAAAAAGAGTTCATCATACGCTTGGTCAACTGTTGAGGCCTGCCTATAGAACGTAAGATAGAATAAAAGAATCGATCAATTCTTTTCTTATTTAAGGGTCCACCATTATACCCTTACCCTTCTCAGGGAAAATGATTGATGTAAACTATGTGACCGTCACAATAGCTATAGCCAGCTGACACCTTCTACTGTTCAGCGATAAGTGCAACCTCTAAAGGTCGCAATCACGTCTCTTCAACTTCATTCACACAGCTACAATGTTCAGGTGTCCTCAAAATCATCACTTGGAATCATGGTGAATGACAATTTCTCTCTCTTTTGATACAGACTGCATCAGAGCGGATGCCAAGATTTTTCCTCTCGCTGGCTGATGACAGATCAATTGTACCTTGTTCGATTGTTATTTGTCCAATCGCACTATCTCAGTTACGAGGGCTAAGAGAAGCCTCGCGAAGTTTGGCCGAGCCCTGAGATGCGAAAGAGATCCGGTGTGGCAAGAATGTCATACAAAGTGATAAATCTTTGGACTTTCTCCGCCACAGAAGCTGCCGTCTATATAGTTAAAGACTCGGTCGGATTTTACAATTTAATCGCATTTCCGCAAGGGTAACAGTAGATAAACACAGTCAACGTTCACAGTTTACCTGTCCCTCCTAGACGCTCAGAGGAGACCAGGCCGAAAGCACTATATAGATCATCTACGAGTCGTCGCAGCTTTCGTCGCTAGCGTCGTCCCCATCATCATCGTCGTCATCATCACTATCCTGGTTGATCTTTTGTGGTGGCGGTATCCGCATGCTACCTAAACTCTGTCTCTTCGAAGCTGCTTGGTTTATAGAATTTAGCACGTCTTGCTCTTTACCTTGGTTACAATCTTTGTAGAACTTATTTATCCATTGAGCGTTGTATTCCAAACTTCCATCTTCGATTAATGTATCGAATTCTTGATTGACAATCTCAGCGAGATAATCCTCTAGATCAATGTCTTTCCCTGAGACCATAACCTCTATAATATGTTCACACATCCATTCCCGTTTCTGCTTTGCCTCTTGTCCACCCATTCCATTCTCTATAGCAAAGTTCAGGGATGGCCATTCTGTGAGGATGTATTTGACGGCAGTGGCAAAGATGTTTGCTTGGCTTTGATGAAGCTCGAGTGAGACACCGTTTGATGTACTCGTGGTCATGACGATAAGAGCTCGGAATGCATATACCCGGTTCGAGAACGTATAAGATTGTCACGAGGTTGCGAGTTGAGAAGCCTAAGACTCAGCTCACGCACTTTGGCAAGTGCGTGACGATGAAATGGACTTCGCGTGCCACGCGTTTTTTGGGGCATCCATTCAGTTTTGGCGAGTTACAGATGACGGAGATGCGGATCTGAGTGAGGTCTAGATTGAATATGAGCTAGCCGAAATAAACTTGCTCGAACTATCAAAGTTGTCATGAACCAATGATGGATACGAATTTTGTCGGGAACTCATCTATAACCCGTGTGATGCAACCCAATCCTTCCCAACCCAATGGCAGATTATTGAAGAAAATAAATTCGGAGAAGGATGTAATCCATTTCAAGACTCTAAGTCCGGCGTATAAAAACGTTCAATCTTACATCAACGAATTATGCGATTTGATTTTGGGTACCGGCAATAAAATCCTGAATCACAAGTATACAATCAAGAACGATACATATAGAAGATGCTCCGACGTACTGGATGAGCTGAGTAACTTATGTGATACCACAGAATTGGAGAAAACAACAGCATCACTCAGGTTCGGTCACATAGCTTTTAGAGATTGGTATGATAACATGAAGGAGAAGTGCAGAAATTATCTCGACAAGGAGTTAGCCAAAGAGGAGACGGATGAACAGTTGAAAGAGGAGTTACTAACTTATCTCACAGAATCATTTGGAAACCGTACACGTTTAGACTACGGCACTGGTCACGAGCTTAACTTTATATTGTTTACAATCGGTCTTGTCATCGTAATCCAGAGTCAATCATCACAGGAGAAGAATCTGAGTCCGGAGATTTTAAAGAAGCATGTCAAGGAGCACGGGTGGGATATCCATGCATTGTTTGCTCACAAATACCTACGATTATGTAGAAGTGTTCAGAAGAAGTTTAGATTAGAACCGGCAGGAAGTAGGGGTGTCTATAACATGGATGACTACCAATTCTTGCCATTCTTGTTTGGTCTTGCACAGCTGGTCGATGCCAAATACATATGTTTGAAGAACTTTTACGACTACGAGCAGGTAGACATGTGGAAAAGTGACTTTATCTTTTTCGAAGCCATTGATTATATTTTGAAAAACAAACGAGGCCCCTTCAACGAGCACTCCTATACCTTATGGTGCTTCACCAGCCTTGGCTCATGGGCAAACATATACCGCAAAGTGAGAGTCAAATTTACTGAAGATGTTCTGTCGCCATTCCCGATAGCACAGCACTTACTATTTGGCGAATTCATAATGAAATGGACCTGAACAGAGACATATGGGAACTTTAGGAATAACTTTATGCTTTCATTTAACAAGAATTCAACTAACAAGACGGTCAACAATAACTATTATAGTTTCATCTCCTATGAGGTCTGTCCATAACGGATAGTTGGTCAGTCATAGAGTGTTGACCCTGAACCGGCTCGATCTCATTAAAATAAAATGCACGTGTTGAATTTTTTCTTCCTGAATGGGTTCTTCTTAGGTGAGTCATCGAAGCCTTTCACAAGGTAATCGCTGCCTTGGTGCGCTTCTATGTAGTTCTGTATTGTGTTGAGCCACAGTGAGTGGTTAGTCAATTTGTCCTAGATTTGGTCATCGTGGATCTAGTTATTAAGGCATGACACCTACCTGCAAGTCTCTGACGGCTTCGGATACCTTAATCTTCGGTATGCTGGCCTCACTCTGTAATTGTCGGACATTAGCCTCGGCAAGTTCAAGCGCGCTTGGCTGAGTTGGGCATTGAATGAGAGAGATCGGTTGGTCATTGATTAAGCTCTAGAGAGAGAGGCAAGATTCTCGCAGGAGTGGGTGTGTCTACTCACCTTTTTTCTTGTAGCCATCTCAGATATGGATTATTCCTTATAATGATATTCGTTGCCTTTACAAATGATACGTCGTTAATCAATTATTAATCCGATTATCATTCCTGAATGATCTTGGCTTATTGTTTCTACGTGTGGCGCAGAAAGTTTCTCCCTTGGCCTAGTTATTCGTTTCCGGAAATTGTAAATAAAATCTCTTCTCCTATCTTGATATTCTTCTAGCTATAAATACTTATGTGTAAATAGATAAAATTTTCTCTATCTCTCGTCTTTTTGCCTCTGCTCGGTATTTTTTCAAATGATAATAACAATTTCAATCCATATATTGTCTTGATCTAATAACTGGCTTTAAAAATGCAATCCGACCCATATGAATCAACCAGAGTGATTGTATGTTTCACTTCGTAAAGGTGCAACTTTATCCAAAGATTTGATGTAAATAAATATAAATTTCAACTCAACTGGAAAGGAATGCCTTATCTTAAAAACAAGATACGACTGAAAAATATAAAAAATTTCTGGAAGTGATTGGTTTGGAGATATTCTGTTGGAAAATATTGCTGATTGGTGGTTGTATATTTCACTATTGGGACTAATGGGAAGGTGATGCAACCGACTTTGCGCTCTCTATTTGCTAGAACATATTAGTATTGACGAGTTTGGGATTACTCCTTTGATTGTAGCTATGTCTTATGCCGACTTCTATATATGATAGAAGAGATTGACCTGAATAGCTGCTGGGAAAAATAGCGCTTGATTAGATTGGACTTGGTACCACTAAAGATGCAATCACTCTCTTGAATAGCTCTCGATGGAGGTAAATTAGTCCCTTGACACCAGTGGCTAGTGTCGAAAACGAAGACCCCTTATTAAAAGCATAGGCAGTACAACAATGGGGAAAGTTATGAATGAAAGTAGAATTTGTGAATGAAATGGCTTGTGAAGCGCGCAAGGTTGTTGCCGCGCTTTGCCATGGTCTGGGCGGCTACCTTGAGCGAGGGCGCAGGAGTGCGCCTAGCGATGTGGCGAGCGCGCATGGGCCGCTGGCAGACTGACACTGCGCTGCTTTTGCGCGCCAAGCCGGCTCGTGGCGCCCAGACCAAAGGCGCCTGCAGCACAGGCACGCACACGCAGCCAGCTAGCCAGCCAGCTAGCCAAGCACGCACACGGACATATAGTAGTCAGGCATGAGGGGGAGCCTTTGGGGGAGCAGCCAAAGGGGGGAAGTGGGACGCCGTGGGCGCTGGCACCAATCTCTTTCAGTTTTGCCTTCACCTATGTTACAGCCATGTCAAAGTCGCTTAGCTCAGGCGGAGCTCTTCCTCTCCGGCCAAGCACGCACGACGTCACATCAGTTCATTGACAAGAAGGAGAATAACCCGGGCCCGATCATTCGTGTCATTCACCAGGAAGCACTCACCGAGCTCCCCTTCTCATGGCAACCCTTTGCCGGGGCTGGCCCACCAATAGCAGTTCGGTGTGTGTGGGATCAAATCGATAGAGTAATTCAGGGCTTTGTGCGTAGGCCGGTCGGCAGTTTGATTGAGCAAATTTTGAGACTGCTTTGAGGAGAGCTACGAGCACAGCTCGCTAAGGGGAGCCTCACATCAGGCAAAGTTTCCCGCGTAACTAGAGAGACTGTTATCTCCAATTCGGCTGAAAAGCGGAAGTCTGCAGCTTAAAGAGCGCCCATCGCTTGGAGAACAGTTAAGGTACCTAGTTGGGAGATTCTGAGTTTGCTGGATGATTTTCACCACCCAAAATCAGGAATCTCTCGTGGTTATCGCGATGGCTCCAAGTTGTCTGAGTTGGGGGAGCTATTCTCAAATTTTCCAGCCGCCTCAACGCCAGCTCCATGCTTCGCCCCAAAGATTCAACCCTTCGTTATATTATTCCTCCGAGGCGAGCTTCTCGCTCTCTCGGCCAACGGCTGGCGGCATCGATGGCCGAACAGAGGAGCTCTGAATAATGGTGAATGGAAGAAGGAGGTCGACTCTACGATTGGCCTAATTTTCATTGCGATTGCGCGACATACGATCGTTCTCTAGGTCGCTGAGCAGAAACAGCACCAAGAGGAGCTGCTGAGGAGGAGGTACGTGATGAAATCAAGCGAGCCGAGGCCAAGCTCGAAGCCGGTGCTTCGAGGCTCTTCCCGCCAAGGTGTCGATGTGTGTGGTGGAAACAGAGGTTAGCTTGCCAAGTTTAGCGACCTTAATCTCGTGTGGCTTCATCGCCGCTCTAAGAGGGCCTTCCACCAATCATTGGAGGCGACAACAAGATTCTCTCTGAGGCTAATTTCTCATCGCAGCAATGTCTTTAAGACTCAGATGAGCTCCGCTCGCGGGTTGATTGTTTTATCCTAATGCTTGATGAGCTTCTCCTTAGCCTCGAGAGTTCAATCCGTGTTCCTTGAGAAGAGGAGTTATTTACATTTGAAGAGTTTCTATCTTCGCCCCTTGGATGTGTCCAAGATGAGAGGTGAGGATTGAGCCGAAAATTTGTCGCTCTCTCCAAGACAACAGTATAGAGCGGCCAGGCGTAATGGGCGAATGTAGCTTGGAGGGGAGCTTAATCTATTGCATTTCGCTCATTGCTCGTCCGTGTCTGTTCTGGTCGCCCGTGGCCAAGATTGCCTCAAACAGGGCGGGCTAGCTCTCTCGCGAAAGTGGGTCCAGAAGGTTCTGTGCCCGCTCACATTGGGCCGTGGCGCGCGGGACATGACGCGCGGGGCTTTAGCTTGCCAGCGAGGGCGCCATCGAGGGCGGAAGGCTCGTGGGTGGCCCACGAACAACTAGAGGGGCCGGCAGACGGGGAGCGGGGGGAGGGGGGAAGCGAGAAAGGCAAAGGGAAAGTTCGAACGGGACGACAAACGATCGAACGGGCCCATTCCAGTTACTAAGAATAGATTCCGATGTGCGCCACTGCGTCTGCTTCTTAACAACGTCGTTTTTGCTGTTGTTGATGCTGCACATGCCCCCAAAGGCGCAAACAGTAACACTTGTCGCTCTGGCCCAAAGCCTGTCTGTCCAATGGAACTAAAATGGGGCCCCTTGCCACTAGGCCATGGGAGTGCGCCCATGGGTGGGCAAAACCACACACCAAGCAGTTGGGTGGACTAGTGCGTTGTTCCTATGGCCTTAGGAGTTTGCGCACTGACTCAGCTTCGCGTCCCATGACCTCATTTCGCTTTCGAGGCCATTCAGCTTAGGGCCAGTCCTCATTGGGCCTATCCCATAGGGCTAAAGCTTTGTGTAAATATATTGAGATTATATAGACGCAAATATAAAATGATTAACCCCGAATATAAAGACCACTTGATAACCCTTTAACCAGGCAGCCCTACCTGGTTCTCTAGCTGTATGTTGACAATAATTCTGACTCGAATGCCTCAATGAAATCCATTTTTGGTCTAAAGAGCGCGACTATAGCAGGAGAAGCCAGTGAAAATCATCATAGACTAAATTCTAGCCAGTTGCTGTTGTTTATTTCATTCAGCGGAATCTCTATTACCGTTTATGGCTCGCTATTTGCAACCTCCAACACCCCTAGGTGCCTTCGTCTTCTCGATTCGCTTCTCTGGTCAACAGACATCTCACAGATGGCCAATGAAGGTGTCACAAAATCTCACAACCCTTTCGTAGGAGTCTTCGTATCGCTTCTCGGCTGGTATCAGTTCCACGGTACAGTCTTGGCCGCATTGTTTCAAGACAACCTCCCACTCATCTCGATAGTTTTGGAGCGCACTACACGTTTCAAAGAAACGCCCAATTATCAGGTTTCCAGGATCGAGAATGTGCTCGATAGCTGTCGCCACATCTACAAGATCCACGTTCACTTGATCTCTGAAGAGCTCTATCAAATCGCGCTTTTGTTCATCGTTCAAAGTGTCGATTGAGAAGAAATTATTGTCCGAGACAAATTTGTCACCCTTCAATTTTTGGTAAATTGCCACGTTCAGAAGTTGTGCGTCCTCTACCATAAGATACCTAAGCTCCGTTGCCAGGGCAAACAGTATCATGTCTACTACTCTTAGTTGATACTGGGCTAAATCTTTGGCTATCATCTCCTTATCCAATTGGCCAAGTTTAACCAAACTCTCATAGCGTTGAGTCATGGCCGTCAAGTCTGCATCATTTCTGCTCAGTCCTTTTAAGGAGCCCAATGCGTTGTTGAAAGGGTTTATCTTCATCAACCAGTTGCCGTTTGATTTCTTGGCACTCTCCTCGATGTATTGCTCAGCTTTGGTTCTGTATTCGTTGATTAGTCTGGTCATCTGTTGATAGAACGTATATGCCAGTGCACTTTTAGACTCGCGTGCAAATGCAAACACCAGCTTCCTTCTCTTGTCTAAGAAATCCGCATCACTGTCTTTGGTCACTTGCATCCCATTGGTCTCAAGATGACGGGCGATATCATACAAGTCCCGGAACTCTTTCTGTCTTGCCACTTGAGCCTGGCCAATGTTGACCAAACTGGTCATCAACAGGAACGCCACTCCGGCCAGTAGGAGCGGGGCGTACCTCAGGAGCACCAGTGGATGCGAGGCGATCATTTCATTCGATGAGTAGAGCTCTAAGGATCGACTTCGGAACAGATTTCAACTTTTCACTTGACTTATTGCCCTTCAGTCTATTTTTCTCTCTCCCTATCTCCAAATCACCATTCTCCAGGCTGCTAGGCTAGTATTAGTTTGGTCGAGCACAAACAATTGCTCTAGCTCCTCTATAACAATGAAAGGGGCCCTTCAGCTAACCAAGTACCCTGCAAACTATCAAATGCCTTGGGCGAGATAAAGTTGAGCGAAAGCTCCGAGACATACGTCAACAAACTAGGAAGCCATTCTCGATCGATCTGCATTTTCTATTTCTATTTTCATCCATTTCGGATTGGGAATACGTCGGGAGTATTCAGGTGCATGGGCGATTTCGTCCTGCCAAAAGTTTCGTCACAAATCTACTCCTAAGCTAGCATAGCATCAAGTGGTTGATAGAGACTGACGCTTGTCGACTTCTACGAACCGATTGCACGATGAGTCTTACTGCACGATCGTCGACTGCTGTGCGATCCACGTGGATGGATGTCTGGCGAAGCTAATAGACGAGAATCCCGTGAAGATAATCCATCCTATCAACCCTCTTCCGGGGTTAATCTCATCACTGCATTGCTCTCATCAGTCCAGACCATCAATCCATACCTGTGTATTTTCTGATTTCAACCTTGGGAGCGATATACTCAAGCCAACAAGATGGGAATCTTGGAGAAAATCTCCGAGATTGAGAACGAGATGAAACGGACCCAGAAGAACAAAAAAACCGAGTATCATCTGGGTCTTCTCAAGGCTAAATTGGCCAAATATAGGTCACAACTATTGCAACCTTCTGCAAAAGGAAAGGATAAAGGAGAGGGATTCGATGTTATGAAAAGTGGAGATGCTCGCATCTCATTGATTGGATTTCCGTCTGTGGGAAAGTCTACCTTACTGAACACCCTGACCAAAACACATTCAGAATCAGCGGCATATGAGTTCACAACACTTACTTGTATCCCAGGAGTTATTGAGTACAAAGGCGCCAACATTCAGCTCTTGGATTTGCCCGGAATCATCGAGGGTGCCGCCCACGGTAAAGGTCGTGGTCGCCAGGTGATATCTGTCGCGAGAACATCCGATTTAGTGATAATTATGCTCGACGCAACTAAAAGTGATATTCAGAAAGAGCTCCTGCAGGCTGAGCTTGAAACTGTAGGTATCAGATTGAATAAGGAACGGCCAAAGATATATTTCAAGGAAAAGAAAGCCGGTGGAATCACATTCAATGCGACCTGTCCATTGACCAAGATAGATGAAAAAATGGTTCAAATGGTCTTATCCGAGTACAAGATGCACAATGCGGAGGTGCTGTTTCGAGAAGATGTCGGTATTGACGAATTAATTGACGTTCTGTCCAAGAATCGAGTCTATATACCCTGTTTATATGTTTATAACAAAATTGATCAGGTATCGATCGAAGAAGTTGATCGCCTTGCGAGACAGCCTAATAGTGTGGTTGTCTCCTGCAATATGAATTTAAACTTAGACTATCTGCTCGAAAAGATATGGGAGAAATTGGCTCTGAATAGGATCTACACGAAGAAAAGAGGCAAGCCGCCGGACTTTGATGATTGCCTGATCATGCGAAGAAACTGCACTGTGGAGCATGTTTGTCATTCAATTCATAGGACCCTAGTGGAACAGTTCAAGTACGCGCTCATATGGGGATTGTCGACAAAGTATAGTCCCCAGAGAGTGGGACTTCAGCATAAGCTGTGTGATGAGGATGTTGTAACAGTAGTTAGGAAATAATTTTTCACTTGATAAATAAATGCAAATGTAGATAAACCGCGCCTCGAGTTGTTTTGTAAGTCTCCTCCATTTGTATGCTAACCTTCGAGACTTCCACTCTTCTGAAGCTACGATGCACGGTTGCCAGTCTTAGGCCTGAAGCTGCCACCGACTGGGCCAACTATCTACGCACAATGGTTACGAACATTCAAATAATCGATTCGACTGATAACGAGTTCAATCCGCAACAGGTGCTGAATCAAGAAGCCTACTGCCTATTGCCTATTGCTACTCCCGAACTTTTACATCCACCGAGTTAGGGGTGCCTCAAACTCGTGCTGAGCGAAGCATAGACAAAAAGACTGATTGATTGACGGTCCCCACTCAAAGAGCAAAGGAGAGAGAGAGAGGGGAAAAGGTATCTTGCGGTAAGTTCAGCATGGCTAACACAGCAGTTCGCTCCGATCAAAAGGTGGCCAATGAGGGAAACAATATAGCACTTGCGAGTAAAAGAGTATCTATCCTGAACGAAAGAGAGCGTAAACCAGCAGTGCTCCATAGGCTGCGGTGGAATTTGTCTATGGTTGCGTTTCTGTTGCCAACAGGGCGCAGGAACAACCCGAGCTCGGCATTGAGTTGTAACCTGCAAGTAAGTGTGACTGTAAGTTCATGTGGCTTGTTGGCGATGGCTTTTCATTAGCGCAGCCCCTAATTTATACTCAACTTGAACGAAAATACATTCTCTTCTGCAGGTATCATGTCTTGTAAAACTTTAAACATGTATGACGATGTTACAGAGCCTGTTAGAGGTCCACAGCGCGTAGAACCTTCCAACTATCAGTCCGACGGCCCCCCCCCCCTCCCTCCTCGGGCAAGTCTATTTTGTGTGTTCACAATTACGAGTTTCCTTTTTTCAAAATTTACCACCGAGCTTTGAACTGGCGGAAGCTCCGCCCACTGTGTTCACACCGAAAACCACAAGTGAAAGTGAGTGCTCTTCTTGGTAAACCATGAACTGAGATGCACTACGAGTTGGTTCTAATTAGAGGGAGACTTTCTGCTGCCGCCGCCTTTTCGGTCTGAGAGAGGACGACAAGAGGCCCGGAGAGACGGAGAGAAAGCGGGAGATCATGCGAGAGGGCAGGTTGGGTCTGTGAGTTCAATTGTGTGATTGAGTCTGTAAGAAACACACTGGCACACATTAGCATGACCCGGAGCCGAGCAACTGTTTGAATCTCTGGATAACGAATTAGGATAAAAATTGATGTTTGCAAGTGGAGAGCCTCTTTAGTCATGCTTCATTTTCTTACTCACTCCTCTTCCTCCTCCGTCTCTTGCTCTCTCGATTTCTCCTCCTCCTCTGTGTTTCTCCACCTGAATTTTAGTTCCTGTGTGGCCCATTTGATTCGCTATTCTTAATATGCAGACTTAAATGTGGAAACAAACAGCAGACCAGTTAGTTGCGGGGCGTGCGTTCCGCCCCCTTCGCATTTGCCTAGACTGTTTCTCGCTTATTATACGGCCGCCTGTTGTTCTCTAGCTTACCAGTAGCGAGTGGTCTCGTCGTCACACAATTGATTGTTGCACACTTCTGCTTGTTCAACAATCTTCAGCAGAACAGAGCAAATAATCATTACGAGGCATGCAAGATTTCGCTGAAACGAGAGACCCCACAAAGTGGAGGGGAAGCCCGCGCTCGTCTCGGCGCTTTGTGTCTCTCTTGCCACAGAGAGGTGAGACAAATTTAGATTCCCCTTTCGCCGATTAGAAATTCATTTCAGATCCGTTCACCCGCTGTGGTGGAGTTTCATTTGTTCAATAAGCAAAAGGAAATGATAAAATGAACACTTGAGAGATGGCCGAGAGAGTGGTAAAATAATGGTTAGCTTGTTTCTTTTTTCCATTTCAGTTAGTTACTAGAAAAAGGTCCGATCGCTGAATTGAAGATAGAGAAACGTTTGTGAGGTTGGCGGGAGACTTTTCTTGTAACTTGATCACGTGAGTTGCAAATGGTTTACTTTTTTTGAATAGTGACAACTGCATTTAGTTGCCCATTGCGTCAGAGTGGGAGAAAATTAGCGAACTGAGGAAACTGAAAGAAAAAACTACTCGCCCCAATTCAAAGAGAAACACTTTTGGCACTTGATGATATTCATTTTCATCACAAACAAAAGCAAACATATTGGCCAAAGTCATTGTGCTGTATCGCGAAATGCGATCGAGCATAGTCTTTGAAATTGGCACTCCACACTTGCAAGCGCCACCTCTTCTATTCATTGTTGCGTCAACACCTCCCATTAGCAACGTCAACCTTCTGTAAGAGAAAGGGGCCCACCTTGCTCAAAGGCCACACCACCCAAGCACCATTACCCAAACAATTAAATGAATTCAAATTCTCGTCCGCGGCAACCTGTTGATGGTTTCGTTCGCGACCATTCAGAAGAGCCGTAGCTCTGATCTAATTGATTGTGAGGAGAGATTCGAAAAACTACTAGAAAGAGGCCACAAGACTTGCGGCAAGATCTTCATCAAGGGGCCGAATTGCAACATCTCCAGTTAAGTCATGACAAGGGCGTTTGCGCTCGCTCCCAAGCTGAGCGATACCGTAGACTTGAGCAAGTACACTTACTGCGATCACCAAGATGATGAGCTTGTTGTTGAGAAGGACGATGACGCTTCGAGCGACGGTGAGGGCGAGTATCACCGGCTCATTAGCGACGAGCACTCATCGCATAGATCCGAAGGTCTCAAGGGCTCTCGCAGCTCCTCAAGTCACCAAACCTCAAGTCCAGAGGCAGCGAGACGGCTGAAGATGTCCAATGAATCCGACCATCAATCTGGTAGACTGTTGGGCCGCATGTTCCGCTACATTGCGTCACCTGGGAGAGGTGCAAACAGCAGTTTGAACGTCCAGGGCGATGTGTATGGGGCATCATTGGGGTCTAAATCATCTAGTTACTTCGTCTTCCATCCGGATTTTGCCCAAAAAGAGAGCTACATGACTAAAAACAGCCTGTCAGAGAGGTCCAGTGAGAGCCGTGCCAGTCGAACAGTGGCCAGCATGAGGAATGCAGCACAGTCGGATGACTATATGTCCCACAGGTCGTCAGATGATCCCATTGGGTCCGGCTCAGGCTGCAAACAAGCCCAGCTGCTAGTGATATTTTTGGCAATCGTTCTGGCCTCCATTGTCTTCTCCATTGAATTGTTTACCCTACTCCCGCCAAGAACCCATCCAGATGCTACCCCAGAGAACCACACAACCCCCATTGATGCCAAACAGCTACAAAGGATGCGCGACCAAGAGGAGATCCTCAAGCGTTGGCTCGTTGCCAGTCCAAAGTGCCATATCCCCGTTTTGGATCCATGGGATGAGTCGATAAAAAGTTATGTGCGTCGAAAAGACCCCATGAATTGCAGCGAAGTGATTGATAAATTTCGGGTTAAGATGGCTAAAGAGAAGCTCGACATCAAAGATTACAAACCAGAAATGCAAACAAAACAATTGACCTATGTCAACAATAATTTGCTCTATTTCACAGATGAAGCGTTGAAATTACAAGTTCTCAAGAGACTTCTCTGTTGCTCAAGACCGATTTCACGGGAAACAGGAAGCGACGACGATCTCGTTTACCAAGACACCTGTGATGTCATCGACGAGCAAGGTTATGATGTCGCAGCTCAGCACGAGTTGGTCAAAGTGGAGTGCAATGAACTTAACTATACACAAGTCCATAGGTTCATAAAGCATGACACCGATGTTGAGAAAGCCTATGGCGGAGTGGCCAAAAAGAATCTAAACTTGGATAATCATTACAATGTATTGATGCTCGGAGTAGATACAATGTCGAGATTGAATTCAATGAGACAGTTGAATTCGACGCTCAGCTATCTGAAAAAAGAGTATGACATCTTGGAATTTACAGGCTACAACAAAGTGGGCGAGAACACTTTTCCCAATTTGATTCCCCTGCTGACCGGCCTGAAGCCCGGACAGTTGACCAAGACACAATGCTGGATGGCTAGCAACTACACCGAGGACAATGATCATGGAGATGATTACTTGGACAATTGCAAATATTTGTGGTATTTTTATCAGCAATTTGGTTATATAACTTATTTTAGCGAAGATTGGCCCAGCGCCTCGACGTTCAACTATCTGAAGCCTGGTTTCAAGTATGAACCCACACACATTTATGGACGTCCTTTTACATTGGCTAGGAAATCGTTACTGTTCCCCAAATTTGAATCGATTGGTTGCGCCTCCTGCCAATTGGATAGGCCAATCGTGGAGGTTGATATGGAGAATCTTAAATCTTTCGTTGAGGGCTATCGAGATAAGCCATACTTTGCCTTCCATTGGATAAATTGTCCTCAGCATGACGACCTGAATGGGGCCTCTCAAGTCGACCATATACTTGAGGATTTCTTTCGTCAGATTAAGAATATCACCAAATCAGAGAGGACCTTTGTGATATTTTTTAGTGATCATGGTTACCGTTGGAATGATTTTGTTTCCACCAGAATTGGCCACTATGAGGCCAGTTTGCCAATGTTATATATTGCCGCACCAGATGTATTCATACAGCGACATCCAGATTTGTATGCGAGATTGAAAGAGCACCAGAACAGTTTGTTGACCCCGTTCGACATGTTCAAAACATTGATTGATCTCAGAAATATGAGCGCCAAAGCTGAATCTGTTAATTCCAAGTTGCTTGAGAGAAAGCGCAAAACTAGAGGAAACAAAGACGTGAATACAGATGTAGAGGCCTCAACTTACCCCACCGCCAAGACAACCGTTCAGCAGCATCAAAGTCTTGACGGACTCTCCTATGAGCAATCTTTTCAAAGCATTTCGCTTTTTGATAAGCATTCGCCTGAGGAACTAGACCGATCTTGCATCGAGGCTGGTATTCCGGACAATTATTGTGTTTGCCATCAGTTTGAAACTATTGAAACTAACGCGACGGATGTGCTAGGAGTTGCTTACTACTTGGTTTACATTCATTTTGAGTCACGTCTACGAGACCATTTGAAAATTTGCCACCAATTGGAGTTTGACAAAGTGCACACAGCCCAAATGTTTGACTTTACCCGATCGGAAACGACGAAACACAAGACGGCGATGAAACGCAGCAACGACCAGCGTCAACTGACGTCGACAACAAGTAAACCTGGTGCTGAGGGAAATAAAGGAGGTGCTGAAAGTGGTCGCAACAAGACTAGGGCAAAATCAACCTTGAGGCCCAGCACCACGTCGAGACCTGTGGATTCAAGAGTTGTTGAGCAAGAGAATCATGACGGACATGGCCAGTATCTACCAAACCGCGAGTACAACGTCGCGTTCTCGACAAAACCTGGTTTTGGACTGTTTCAAGAGGTGGTTCGCTTCTATGGAAACGATTTGGAGGAGTGCCAAGAGGCTATAGGCAGAGCTCGCCGAGTGGTAGAAGATCAATGGGCCAATTTCACAGATAAACACTCCTCGGTGAAGCAAATGAACCAGATCTGCCACTATAGTGTCCATAGTGACTCAATATCAAGACTTAATCTTTACAAGGATCAGTCAAAGTGTGTGAAAAACAATATCGAACTCAAGAAAATCTGCTACTGTAGGTGAAAATGTCTTGTGATAGAACCTTGTACTTATTTTTATTACCGCCACTCAAGTTGTTGAGCAAATCCAAGGAAGTTAAAATACATTCAGCTTGATATTGGTCTTTATTGAACCTCGCGGTGGGCCCACATGAGTCTCTCGCTACATAGACTGTCTAGAGATTCTTGGATTGAAGATGATTATTTTCCACTCAACAGGAATTGTACCGGCCGCATTGTGGATTTAAGTGTGATACTAGATCGTGATATTGTGAATGGGTGAGCTTGTTTGAATGTGAATACTTGTGTCATCAATTCTTGTTAAGTAAATCATCCAGATTCAAAATTTCGCCATTCCCGCCGATGTTTGTCCAGACCCGGCAAGATCATCCGACGTCAGTTGTGTCTACAGTTCTCGAGAGAGCCTCATCAAGTATAGAAGCTACAAATACTCGCTTGTTGCTTGAATATCAATCTTGCTAACAATTCATCAGCCTGAATATGCTAGATCAGACTGAGCAATCGCTTAGTGGGAGCAACAAGTTGGCCACGCTCATGGGTGAGGATTAAGCTACTCCGTGGCAGCTGGATCTCGATGGAGCCCGTTAGGTGTCGGTGGCGGCAGATAGACGAACAGATCGATTTACCTAGACAAAACTGGATAAGTTATCAGCCTTGAGCTCCGGATTTGAGCAGTGGTTCTGCACGCCGACTTGTCAGGAGCAAAAATCATGCACCTAAGACCTGCTAGCTCCGCACGAGCCGGTCGATGCAATATCTAATCAGGCGGTGGCCATGGGAAGCATTAGTACAAGTGTCAGTTACCAAGCGAGTTGTCACAGCCCAGCGACCCAGTCATGTTTGAGTGGACCGATTCCTCATAAGCGCCCAATCAAGCAGATCTTGCGATCCCTGAAGGGCACGAAAACCGTTCGCTCGCAACAGATTGGACCCAGATCTTGAGAGAGTTCATGTGACCAAGTTTTTCGATTGTTACCCTATCAAGTGGCCGATCAAAAATAGCGCCAAGTTCACACATGGCAGCTTCTGGCTGATGATCTCCCGACGGCGACGGGGGGCATTTGTTTGGGGCAACAATGAGGGGCTCATGTTTACGGCCGGGCGTCGAGTATCGGCCGATGGTGATTGCGACACGAGAGCCCCGTTAATTGATGGATTTTGTCGCCTGACACCAAAAGCGAAAAGAGGAGAGGAGGGATATTGTTCACACACCATTGGAGCGGTGTAACATTTAGCCCGTCTGGCAGGAACGTGACTTATTGCTCGAAAGCGAGCTCAGTTGATTAGGCTGCATGAGTTCAGTAGTAAACACTGACTGTAGTCACATTTGCTGTAAGTCCTGGATTCCTCTTTGCCAGAGAGCATCTGAGAGCAACGTGCCACCGTTGGGGGAACAAGTGAAAAAAGGAACTGCACGTAAGATATGGGAAGAAAAATAAAACAAACAACAAGAGCAACAACAACAAGAACAACAACAAAATTCGAGGCCCAGACACTCTCTCGGGTGGCAATTTGCTGGAGCTAAGCTTTGGATAGAGACTGATCTCTGGAGAGAGAAAATAAACTGCCAAGAGCCGGCGGCCCACGACTACGACGACTCGTTGCAGTCGAGTACTCTCGCAGTGAATGAAACTGGGCTCATGCAGAAAAACACATAGACCAACAAACAGAAACAGCCAGTTGCACTGAGCGTGTTTTTCTCCACCATTTTTGCTCCTGTTTCCTTCTCTCTCTCTCAGTCTCGTTCTCAGTCTCTAGCTGGCACTCTCCACTGCCTAGCCGGCTGGAGCAGAGCTGTGGCCAAGGTTGACTCCAGGCACTCCTCGGAATGCGAGCTGGCGCGACTGGAAGTCGTTGGGAAAAGGGAGAAATTATTACCTATTTGCGCGCGCTTCCAGCAGCCCCGAGCCACGACAGGGTTCACAAATGAAAAGCTGGAGGGGGCGAGATAGCGAACTTGCGACTAGAATTTCAAACAACAACAACAAGAACAACAACAAGTCCCTTTGCTTCGCCGTGGACGGTCAAGGACACCTGTGACTTTCAACTGTGGCCGACGGCGCTGGCGGCTCCGTGCAGCTCCCGTGCTTGCCTGCTGCTGGTGTCCAGAGCTGCTGGCTTGGGCCAAGTTGATTGGCGGCAGCTGCGCCGGAGCACGCAAGCCAGCCCATGCCCACAGGCCGAGGACGAGGACGAGGAGCTGGCCGCTCCTAGTCCCTGTGGGAAAGGGATAAGTCGAGCCCACTTTGGCCACTCGCTCGCCCGAGGCCAGCCAACAACAGCTTTCGCTCCCGCTCGCTTCCTGGATTTGTATGCCGCCTCCTCCTCCTCAGCCCGCGGCCGCCCTTGCGCCCCTTGCCGCCTTTCCCCTTCTCCTCCTCCTCCTCGCTATGCCGCAACTTCGGCCAGACTCGGCTGCCAAGACTGCCCGACGCATTGTCGTCGTCGAAGCAGCGCCGCGTGGCAAGCTCGATCGCCGACTCCGAAGCTCCCCGAACGAGCCCACTCTAGTCACCCTATGCGGACCGGCCGAGAGCTACGTGGCCTGTGGCCGGCTGAGCGTGAGCTAGCCGTCTGCCGAGGCTTCTATATTGCGCCCATCCGGTGCCGAGTGCGATCTGGCGCCAATGTGGCGTGCTTGTCCATCGGATGGGCCGGTCGGCGTGTCTAGATTGTGCCTAGACTAGCACAGGATCCATGGATAAGTCTAGCTCAAGTTTGGAGCCCTAGAGACGACGATGGCAGCCCCCTGCAACCAGGAAGGGATCTAGTCTCGGCAAACAAATTGGCTACTGAGATCCCAGCGCACAAACAGACTAGCCCTCGTCTACATAGCCTTATCGAACCCCGGCTATTGCCATGCCAGATCATTTGCCGTGATTACCAGCCAAACAGGATAGCTGCTCGAAATATGGCTCCAAACGAGAGAAGAGGGGCGGGGGGAGAGAGAGTGTTTGTGTGATTTAAATTAGCATGTGTAAGGGTCTGTGTATGTAGTTTACTTGGTCGCCCATTACTTGATTCGGCGGGGAACATTTCAGCGTCGACTTAGTGGGGCATCACATGGGCAGAGGAGCGACAAGTGTACGGGGCAGCTAACAAGCCAGTTTGGGCCCCGCCAGACTCCAGCAGGAAGAGTAGACATTAGGCGGGAGAGGCGAGGATGGTTCGTGATTGCATGTAGAAAGATCGAGAAATATCCAGAAATGCCCACGACTTCAAGTTTCACCCATTCTGCAGCATTGGGGGGGGGAAACGGTTCATTTGCTCGCCTCGACTCGCCTTTGCCGCACAATTTCCCCGAATAGACTGCTGACCGCAGGCTGCAGCCAAACAGCCAACAGAGAAATGCTACTGGAAAACTCTAGATTCTCCAACTGAACCCTCACTGCTGAAACATTGCGCACCACCCCGACTGTGCCCCCTCCCCTGCCAGTCGCAATCCCCGACTGGCCTGGGACTGCCCATAGCTTACAGCTTGTTGTTTGCTGGCCAAAAGAAGCTGCCTGCGCCCCCAGCTGCTAGGCCTGCCGCAGAATCACCTCAGAACGACTGGCCCGGAGGTTCTTCGCCAACTGGCCAGTTCCAAGCCAGGCCCACTGCCAGAACTGAGCCCTGCTCGTTCTTTTGCGCGTGCGTTAAAACGTTGCCCAATGGCCAATGGGTCCGTCTGTCTCAGTGCGGCACGTTCGCTGCCGTTGTGCTGGGCCTGCCGCAGTCGCAGTTTCGCTTTTACTGGCCCGGTCGTTTGCTTGCTCCTGCTCGCTCGCACAAAGGACTGGGGGAGGGCAGCAGTTCGAGCCTGGCCTATTTGAGGGGGCAAGAAGAGTTGTTTACAACTTTGAAGCACGAAATGCAGGCAGAGAAGCTGGCCTACCATTTGCTATCATCAGCAGAGCACAACACAGAGAGGCTCGCGGCCGCTGCTAGTTACCCTCACTCCCAATACTCAGCGGCGAATACGACGAGACGCCTTCGAAGAGTCGACGCAGCCAACAACAAAGGCTCCCTTCTCTCTCCGAGTTTTTTTCTGTTGATGCGATCTCCTCCAACCGCATTACATAGTTTCAGTTTCAACTCCTCTTTCTCCTCAATCATTAATCCGGGACAACATAATCTAACCTCACAGACATAGGCTGAATATTCTCATCAACATTAAGTTAAGAATCTAACTATTCACGCCAATTTTCACCACTGTTCAGCAAGATAAGGTCATCTTGACGCGATCATGTCTGAACAAAGCAAGATAGCAAAACAAAACCCCTCTTTCACTCCAGGTACCCACCGTCCTGGTTCAGTGGACATCGATTCTTTCTATGAGGATGACACTGTTGATTTGATGACAAAGTTTACCAACGATATTCGCCGAGTCAATCACAAAAATAGTCATAGACCACGGGGTCGTTATGGACGTGGTCTCGCCAAGAAGAACGGTGCTGGTGGACACTACACTTGGGGTGCGGCTGGGAGCGAGTTCACCGGTGATCAACTCGAGAATGGTATGGACCCTATCGTTGACAATAGTGACCCCTTGGATCCAAATTATGACTCAGACAGTGAAGAAAATTGCAAATTTGAAACTATAACACCGCCACTTGACGATGATGAAGTGGAGAAATATCTTGCTCCAGTTCTGATGGAATACTTCGAACATGGAGATACTAACGAAGTGCGCTCAACATTGGAGGAGGTCAACTTGACAGGAAATTGTTACAGGATTCCAATTGTTTTAATCTCATTGGCATTGGAGAAGAAAAGCTCTCACCGAGAACTTGCGTCAATTCTAATCTCAGATCTGTTTGGTAATTTATTATCTAGCGAAGACATCCAACGAAGCTTCGATGTACTATTGGGCCAACTTGATGACCTGGAGCTGGACACTCCAGATGCAACTATAGTGCTTGGCAATTTCATTGCACGTTCAATTGCCGATGACTGTCTACCTCCAAAATATGTGACTAATGCAAAAGAGAAACTTGAAGCTAAGCTGAAAAGCGCAACAAACCCTTCAACATCATCTACTAATGGACTTCCAGCCAGTCCGAAAAAGATTAACTCAACAACGACAACCACCAGTACCAGCGATAATATCCAAGTGGCCACCAACGGTCACTCTAATCAAGAAGTCAATGGATTCGATGAATTGAGTCCAGCCGAACAGCGAGCTCTCAAGTCATTGACTTATGCAATTTCGCTTATCAACGCCAAGCGCGGTTTGATCAGGCTGGACACCGTTTGGGGTGTAACTGGTGGCGCGCGACCAGTGAAGTACCTTATCAAACAAATGCGCTTACTACTCAAAGAATACCTCTTATCAAGAGATGTCAAGGAAGCCGAGCGTTGTCTGCGGGAATTGGAGGTACCACATTTCCTGCATGAATTCGTCTATGAGGCTATACTAATGGGCATTGAAGACACCAAGAAGCCAGAAGAGTTAACGGCCATTGCTGTTTTACTCAAAGCCCTGTCAGATATCAACCTAATAAGCGTTGATCAATTGAAGAAGGGATTTCTTCGTCTATTCAATGAAATTCCCGACATCCATATCGATGTTCCGCATGCATATGCAACCTTGGAAAAGTTTATGCAGAGTTGCTTTGCCGTTAAGCTCTTCTTGCCAAGAGACGTTATTGACAGAGTGCCGTCAAGAGGTCGTAAAAGATTTATCAGTGAGGGTGATGGTGGCCGCATCAAGGAGTGAGGTCTTCGTACACATATATACAAGCGTATATATACCTAAATAAACTAAGTTTAATTAGACTCAATCGATGAGCTCGCTAATTAGTCTACTTCTGTCCAGTATTATAGTTGATGCTCCTCATGAGGACACTCTCTCATGGGGACAGACGAGACTTTTGTGTCTTCCCTCGTTGGCGCATAGCCAGTTGACTATGAATCATATGAAAGATACAGTGTGTCCCAAAATTGCTTGTCGTCCAACGTAAACAAAGAAAGTCTTCCGGCGAATGAGATTTTCAATCCCCTGTGCGCCTTTATTCTGGCGGTGTGCGGGACCGACACCGCCTTCTTCTTCGACCCTCACGCCTCCCTTTCGATCCGTGTCCTTCTTGTGGATCAATGCGGGTACT
>Ga0058701_10000779_pt1 | contig 21415 bp, 13 predicted proteins | sample AgamicOrMae_FD_97039 | JGI IMG/M metagenome (GOLD analysis project Ga0058701, IMG submission 97039) | Agave microbial communities from Guanajuato, Mexico - Or.Ma.e | ecosystem: Host-associated > Plants > Phyllosphere > Phylloplane/Leaf | place: Guanajuato, Mexico | collected 2012-06-04 | reverse complement strand
TTTTTTTTTTTTTTGTCGCATTGGCCTTCTGATACTCGCTTATTGAGGGGATCTCTTTGGAGCTCTTGCCGAGCCCTTTGGTTTGAAATTTCCTTTCATATTCATATTTCTGTCTTAAAAACTAGCTGAAATACTTGTTTCAACCTGTATTATCTTCAGCTACAAAACGATTTCAGGTCTACCGAAAACAGACTTATTCTTGCCAGAGTCTTCACTTGAAACTTCGATGTAGATTGCCGCACGTATTTATTAACTTTTTCATCACTCTAAATTTTAATTCGTGAGAGTCTCTGAAAAAGTCCGTGAAAACTCACTGAATATCACAGACTCTCACTGATTCAAAGTTCGAGTGGTTATCAGAATAGACGTGTGGAGGTCTACAAAAACGAAATCTCGAGCTTAATCACGATTAGAATAAAAATTCCCAGAGAAAAATAGATATCGTAGACAAGAAAGATGAGGGTTATACTTTTATTAGGTGTTTATCCTGAGTAAGGGAGAGAAATCATACTTGAGTGGAGATAGGGCCTTCTTGTGTGCCTAGAGCAATATCTCATCTTCTCTGAACGTACGTTATTGGTCTTATCAGGAAAGTCCACCATTAGTCATTTAGACCTCTTTGTATTACTGACCCAAAAGTTGTTAACTTTATTTCGCGAACTGCCCTGCTACCGAGGGAACCAAACAGAAATGAGATAGTTATATTGCTGATTGTGAGGGAATCAAACTCTGCCCCGGAAAATGTCCCGGTCCCGTCCGTGACCTTCCATGGGGGAGTATCTTGACTCCGCAATTTTTCATATTGTACCGCGACTGTGTGCTGTATGTTTGGTTCCCGTTTTGACTCTCCTTTTCTTTTGTTTTCCAGGTAAGTGCTCGTTCATCTCCCATAAGATGCCTATTTTTTCTGCTATTTGGAAGCCTACATTTGTGACTAGTGCCGTAACAAGGTTTCACACTCAAGGTTGGTGAATAACTCTTGAACTCGAATTGGTCAGAAATGATTGATTTTCCAAGGACACGGTCGAAATACGCCGGCCTTGTTGGGAAGACCGAGTGTCCTAAAAAACCACAAGGTTTTTTCTCGATAAAGCGTTTGATTTCGTGACGAACTATTTTCTTCCTCTAAGGGAACAAGTAAGGTACAACTAACTGGAAGTATTTCTCTACCTAAAATTCTTTCCTGAAGTCTAGAATTTCTATGCGCAGAGAGAGGTAAAACAAAATCCCTTCCCCATAAACAAAATGCAAAAATTAAAGAAAAATCTTAAAGGTGAAGAAAGAATGTACTCCATTTTTTCCATTAGGTACTTATATAAAACGTTTTCAAACCAAAACAATCTAACATCTGCATTGTGAACGCAAAGATTAATTTTGCGAGTGCGTGTACAATAATTATGTTTCAGTTCGGTTTAAGTATTTAAATAAGTCAGCTCTATTCGCACGCCTATGTTAATCCAAGGTAGACTTGAACGAGAGGAAACCAAGCTAATACATTTTAAGTAGGAGTGACTTGACCGCACGAAAACCAGCCTAATACATTTTAAATGAGGCAACTACTGTGAATAGTTACTATGTTAATTAAATGTCTGCAATATATGGACAAACTACTCAGTTATAACTGTGTGGCCGTTCATTTTCCCTTAAAACTTGATAATGAAGTTCAATTTAATTGATGTATCATTTTCTGAAAAAAAATAGATGAAAGACATAACTTAGGCTTAAATCGACTTTCCCAAATTAATGCCAGTCCATTGGTTGTTTTTTTTCTTTTTGTGAGCTTTTTTCGTATTCTTCCCTTTAGATTAGGGAGGGAGAGTTCCGCTTAAAAGAGTGTTTCGTGATCGCTATCTTTGATTTCAATACCTGAAAGTTGCAAGTCTGCGCTGCTTGTTGGGGTCACCCCAAAAGAACGGCGTGATAGGGATTGCTATTTTATTGAATGAAAGAGTCTTCGCACTAAATGGCAAATGCAAAGCGAGGCCATTTTGAAAATGTTCCGTTCTCTTATTTAATTGGCGAAAACAATCTTCAGCATGCCCCGTCATAACTTAACAAACATTTCGATAAGTTTTGCATACGAACTTTCTGGGCGGCGACAATTATCGCTCCGCCGACGTTCCTGCGCGAGATTCTATGGTATTAGGCTTACACATTACCAGGCCGGAGAGGGGAATTCGCACTTTCAAAGAAAACACACAAAGTGTTACTTTCACGGACTTTGACGTTTTAATTGAGCGGACTTAATTTCGAGTGTCCAACTTTCTTTCGCAATCTCATTGCCCAACTTTATTAAAAATACTTCCTTTTGTCACATTATTTGTTGCTTTTTGAAGTTAGATTGGAGTGCAGTTCATCCCTTTTGGAGAGAGTATCGCTCTACTCACTGGTGATGACTGTTCCCAGACGCTTTCATAACTTCATTGGATATTACAAGACGTTATCCAACCTGGAGAATCAAATAAAATCCAGTTTCATATGGTAACACTCCATCTCTTGTGCAAATTATTTTGCGGTCGAAGGACGCCTAATTTGGGAAATCTCCGTTAAGGAGCTTTTCTTTAGACTTCATCCAACCTTCGCCGAAAAATAAAGATGTCATTTCGCTGATGAGATGTTCCGCGATGATGACTTCTCTCCTGTCAATTTCATCTCCTGTCGAACGTAAAAAAAATGAAATTCCTGATTGGACTCTGGAGTAAACAATAACCGGTATTATATTATAGACCAAAGTAGAATTTGGGGCTTTATTAGAGCGGATCTCTTTTTCTCTTTCATGCAAAGCATGACGCCTTCATTTTACATCGTCGTATATTTCTTAGAGAAAGAAGCAGGCTCACAATGATAAGAACAAACCGTGGTCAGGCTAACAATGGTGGAAAGGGGAGTTGATGCACACATAACCTCAAAGATTATTTCGTTTCGCATCGCTCCGCTTTCTTGGTACAGGTTTGAGTTAATTTGTGTTATCTCTTGGTCGGCGCGGAGGGGCTTGTGGTCCCCGGAGTGGAGCCGGTCGCGGCCCTCCGAAACACCTAAGGACGACGGCGATGCGACGGTGCCCGAGTTTCAAATCACCAACAGATTTGGGGTCGATAACGGAGCTATTCAGAGGGAAAAGGAAAGTGAATCCCTGGAGGCTAAACTTTGAACGAAACGAAGAAGGAAAAAAAATCTTTTCGAACTTTCTTCAATCTGAGTTTCCGAGCGCTAAAGCATAATTGGATAATCTTTTTGTTTCGAATAAAATGTCAAAAAACACGCTGATCAGGACCACAGGCTTGGCCTTTGACCATTGCGGATGGGCAGGTCGAGAATCGACCCATAGCTCGGAAAAACGCTTCGACTATCGAGATTGAATAACGAGGAGATGCTCTCTAAAACTGAACAGTCATTATTCGACTGATTGTGAGTAGTGAACACATCTTGTGTTTTACCATTCGTGTCTGATGAGCCGAGCAAAGCGACAGCGGAGATATAAGGTTAGGTGAGGTCAACCTACAAGGTTAACCTCACCTTATGGCTGTAAAGCTTGATACAGCATCTTCTCGGAGACAGGGAACAGAACGTTGGAATATAGATAGTGTACAAGTCTGCCTTTAGAATTTACAGGGTGGAGGTATATCCAAAACAAGGACAACTTTTACACGGGTGCGGGGGACACACGTGCCAGTGAAATTGGTTAAATTCGTACAGATGTCTGTGGAGAAAGCTGAGGAAAAAACTCACAACCTAGTTTTTTTTAGGATATGCAAAATGTGTGGCACGCCGCCCCCAAGTGGGTATCCTGTCGGAGAAGAATTCCTTAAAGTAGAAATATACTGGTACCGGTAAAACAAAGGACCTCCGTAAGGCGGGGCAAGGAATAAATTTGATTTATCGCGACGGTCGTAAGTTGTTGAACATTCGCTCCTCTTGAGAGACAAATTTCCTCGGAAAACCTCCAGTCCTGGAAAGTTGTTTGTTAAGTCAAGACGAATCCTTTTGCGGAGCCTTAATTGTGGAGAGTCCAGCCATTTAACTCAAAAAAACGACGTTTCAGTGACGTCTATTTAGTACAAAGGGGAGTCGTTGACGTAACAAGCAAGGTCAACCCGTTTGTCTCGTTCAACAATTCAGACCAAGAATTACGGAAGAAATCCGATTTTCATTGTTAAGTAAAGCCCAATCGTTTTAAACTAGTCTGTAAAAATTTATACAGGTAATTTAAAAAAACGAAGTGACTTTTTACACGCTGTCCCATTTAAAATGTATTAGGTTGGTTTCCCAGCTTTCAAGTCTCTCTTGTATTAACATAGGCGTGCGAATAGAACTGACCAAAAAATATTAATGTTTAAAAAAATAACAATAATAACTTAGTGATTTTCAGTAATGAAAAACTGTGCCTGCACTCATTTTTTAGGTTCTCAAAAATTCCGACTTTTTTTTTCTTTTATGACCTCAATGGTGATGTTAACCTAGCTTAGGTTTGGCCGGCTGCCGCTTATTTTTAGCGGCAAAGACTGCTGCCGAAGGGAATAACGCACAGCGACTGTTATGAAGGTAAAGTGTACCTTGAGCATCGCGTTGCTAAATCGTTTTCGGAGGAAGGTGGAATATACAAGAGAAAGAGAACATACCATCTTTCAGTCGCAGACTTCCAACCGCGGAAAATCCTTACATTTGGTTTCATCTTAAACAAAAAAGTTGCATGTTCGTTAATGGGCGTAGTTGGGCATATGATCAAGGAAAGGGCGCACTTGGGTTTTGCTGGCACATTATTTCGCTCATAGCTTGGTAATAAAGTTGCTCCCCTTCCTTCATTTTGCCGGCTCGGCCCTTTGTAGTGGGCGAAGCGCTCAGCTCTTTTCTTTGGGGGATGTCAGTGTATCTTATTATTTTGTTTTTAAATGGGATCCTTCGGAGAGGACTTCCCGCAGTGTGATTGGCTCGATTCGATTCAACTACGCGAATCAAGACATACTTTTAATGAGGATGGCTCATTTGAAAACATGGCATTGGTTACCCATTCTTGCTCGCAAATTCTGAAGTGGTGCATGATATAAACCTTACTTGTTAGCCCTTCTTCGGATCGACGTTTTTTTTTTGTTTTGTTTTTTTAATGTTTTTTTTTTTTGAAGATTTGGATTGTTACATTTACCCATCAGCAACATTTTCCCTACATTTGGGAAGATTTGTTCGACCTCCATAACTCCAGCACCACCCATATCAGCACGAATGCGCGGTCACGGAGATGTTTTTTTTTTGTTTCTTTTTTCCTGTCTGGGTATGTTATTAGTCAAGATTGCGATATGAACTTGGTCTTGGGGGTGAAACAGGCCGAGGCCGTGCATTACGATTTTGATTGGGAATTGAAGCTAATCTGCGAGGTTGCTTAGGAAGACGTTTTCTGGGAAAAGATTTATAGTGGAAGGCGCAACTATTCCATTTTGATCTTTTTACCGAGAAAAGGCGTTTCGCCGCCGTTGGCTTCTCGTCACTCGTGAGAAAAATAATGGTACACAACCCCATTCGCATGGAGCCCGCTCCGGTTTTTTAACGGTAGGATTTTACACATCTTTGTCTTTAAGCTTTCGTCGCTCAGCCAATCAGAGCGAGGTACAGGGCACCTAACCTCTCCTTGTGCTTCTCTCTTAAGAGTACAAAGGTAGTGCATTACATCGGCGTGGAATATAGCTTCAAGTGATCACATTGGTCAGGGCTCAGACGAAAAATGTTGCGGGCGAATAAGTTGGACACAAAAAAGGCGTGCATATAGAAGGTGTGAGTCAAACATGATTAATAGCTGAGGGCAACAGTGCAAGGGTTGGCTGGGCTCTACCCGACTAGACGGGCCAGCAACCTTGGGCCCCGGACCTTGCACTACTTGCAATGGTTCGCACGCACCACAACCACATCGGAACTGCTGACTGGAGAATTCTCTCAATGTTTGTTTAGATTTCTTGGCGCGAAGATCCTTTTTCTTTGCCTCCACGCATTTTTATGTTGACTTCTACAACCTCAGTCTTCAAGTCAGGAATAACTATGTGATCTACCTAACGGTCGCTAAGCCTGATGACGCTTAAACGGTCGTAATTGGCACCAAAGATTCAAGCAGACTTTGCATCAGGTGAGCGAATCAATAGCGAAGCGAGTCACATTTAATTTCAGTCTAATTAAAATCTACACTTTTCAATACAGTAATCTGGAAACGAATGAGTCTTCAGTTGTATGATTCCTCGACGTTTCATCTAGACACCTAGACTTTAAGAGAATTCGAGGTCAGCTTGAGAGCTTATCGTATTCCCCTCCAAAAAAATATTTTCTCTTTCGTAACGTTTTATAGCCGATTTCTGTTTTGAAAACAAGTTTTAAGTCTTTGTAATCTGATGTTTTTTTCTCCTCTGCTCAACAGGCGTGGCTGCAAAATCAATTTTCGTGCGTGTTTTGACTAATTTCACCTGCCATTGTAACTACAATCGCGTAATGAAGCTTTCAAGTAGATCAAAAGGAATCAAGTCTTTAAACATTTTCTTTCTAGAAAGCTGATAGAATTTTATTGATCTACAACCGTATAAGAACCCTTCAGCTTTCAGGCCTCCTCAACATCGCAATTTCCTCTTTTTCAGAACGCGATTTGCGATCGTAAGCCTTGGCTGATGTTACGCCATTGATTGATGAATTGATCTTTATTTTGTATTGCCTACGGCCTATTTGAAGTATACGCATATCTATGGCCAAGCCTGATGCCGCTTAACTGCCACCGAGCAGTGATACTACGCTTTTAAACCTTAAGTTTGGCTATGTTACCGCTTGTCTCACTCCACTCGGAGATAGAAGACGGAGCGGTAGAGGTTTGAAATAGTACCTTTGAAATTCACAGTGTATGTTGACAGGAGACAGTCTAGAATCCTCCCCTTCTCAATGCACGCCGCAAAATGAAGCTAGTCATTGACTCTGTGAATGAGAGACAACAGTTGCATTGCGCATCCAATCACTTTGGTGGCTAAATGTGAGCATAGAATGCTCGTCTCTCGGCGAGCGAGACTGAGCAAGCCTCGGCGCAGCTTGCCTCCGTTCTACTTCCGCCATAACTTTGTTTCCCTAATGGAGCTCGTTGGCGACTAAAGTCTGCCTGTTTAACTGTTCCTATCACGTGGAACGCTGCTTGCAAAGGCAAACACCAAAAAATCACCTCCTCCCCCTCGCTCCTCTCCTGCTACGTGCCCATTAACCTTTCTTAAAAAGCCTCCTTCGTTCCCGCTCCTTTCTTCTTCGGTGCAAAGCTTTCAAATAACGGGCTAATTCATTCATTGGCGCAGCCAATGTGCCGTGAAAAGGACACTTATCTGCCAAAACGAATTACTTGAATGAACCCCCATGCGTTATAAAGCAATTCGTTCCAAGCAAAAGCTTCAAAACGTGTCGTTTATTTTTAATAAATTGTCACGTTTTTTAAACGTCTCTTTTAAATACTTCGAAGAAAATTTATCTTTATCAAGGATTCGGTACACCTTTTTTGTACCCTTTTTTTTAATTTCCCCTCCTTTGTCTCACGGAGCGTCAAAATCGCTTACATCGGTAAAATAAGCTCAAATCATGTTTCAAGCAGATAGTTTTTAAACGGGTTATGTTACTACTCATTTCTCCCCAAATGTATTTGTGTCGTCAGCAAGGATAATTAAATACTCTTAAGACCATGCTTGTACATTTAAAACCACACATTTGAGCAGGTACTTTGTTTAATAGATGCCTTACTCGGGTTGGGTTGGCTCAAGTCTTGTCGTTAGGTCACTTCAGACTTGAGTATATAGCTGGAAAATACTGGGGGGAATCTCTTAGAAGACTGTAACAGCGTTTTGTTTTATTAATCTGTGCCCCCTGTCTTCTCTATTACTTTTCGTGCCTGCAAACTGGAAGAAACAAAAGAGCAGTCTGCAAGTATACAGGGCTTGGTGTAAGAGAACATGAAAGGTTTCATTGGCGTGTAAAGCGAAAACTTGAAGAAGAAAAAATAGAAAGGAAGAAAAAAAGTAGTCATCACATATATCACGGCTGCATTGACGGTTGTCTGCTATCCTTAAACCATACACTTTGTTTAGTTAGCTGGCTAATCTGGAATACCTAATACCCAAAAATAGTAACAATATGATATTCGATTCTTTTCATCCAAATAACATTTACATTGTTCCTGTTCATTCAAACAATTCAAGTTACATACGCTGGAATTACTGAACGAATATAATGTATACATTTACATAAAATTGAAAAAAAAAAAAACAAAATTCCTATCCATGTCTATTCAAGAAACTAGCCATTAGTACATGTTCCGTTCTATTCCCGTATTCGAAATGAGAACCCTCGGAAAATACCCCCAAAAAATAGGTAAGATTGTCATTGGTATTAATTTGGTGAATTGTTTCGGGCATGAGATTAGACATTATCCATATTTTGATTAGCCTTGATATTCCTGAAACAAATGCGCAGAACTGCCAGAAACTGTTTTTTTTTCCTCATCTGTGAGGTACAACTCCATATTTGAAGATCAATTTTTTCTTGGACACGAGAGTGGGAAAATACAACTTTTGAGACTTAGTGGGTAATGTTTAACCTGTAAGAAGAAGAACAGAAACGTAAAGGGAGCGAAGGTCGTGGTTCAGCAATAGGCCCTCTGGTGCGACCTTTCAATTTGGGGTCGTCACGTGAGTGGAGGTGCGTCACGGAACGCTGTGCCCCTACGTGGATATGAAGTCCTTTTACAGTGTTCCCGACTGCTTACTTTATGTGTCGACGTTCTCCTTTTATTCCGCGACTGGTTACGAAAGTCTCTGCTTGGTTACGTTTTATTCCGATCTTAGGGTTGACCGTTTCGGGTTGTTTTATCTCATTTTCGTTTGCGATTTCGTCGGGTTTATTCGTTCTTTTCTTACCTCGTCCGTAGATATTGCGCTCTTTATGTGAAGACTTTCTCGTTCAACGAACGGAGATGAAATTTTCGGACTTGCGTTAAAGTTATCAATTGCTTCAGCTCTTCCACAATCGAGAGAAAAATCAAAGCACTAGTACGAAGCATTTTCCAAGCACTTTTACAAAATCATAGCCCAGGGTATCCACGTAGAAGGTGAAACGCTGAAGAAGAAACAAAGAAAGTATTGTTGGTGCAAAAGGGATGTAAGATGATTTAGTCCAGGCATATCGAAGAACTATCATAATTTTCATCGTTCACCTTTGCGCCATCGTTAATACTAAATCCGTTGACGGGACATTTTTGTCTCACCGGCCCTCACAAGAATGTTCGCCACTTCTAGCATCGTTAACGGACTTTGTTGAATATCACCAATAAAGGCCATATATTTCAACGATCTTTTCAACGAGCCTTTATAAAAAATCTCGCTGCCCAACCAGCCGTTTCTGAGAGAAATATCGATTACTCTTGACCCACAGACCAGCAAGCTTTTTGGTGCTAAATTCCATTTTTAGGCGATTAGTATTTTTATTCTGATTGGCCTCAATACTAACCCGCTTTAAAACGGTTTCTTAGAGGATTCCATTTTGAAATGTGCAACTAATTGAAGTATGAATCTTAAAGTGATACTTTATCAAGTCGAAAATATCCAAAATTTGCGATTGTCCCGTGTCACGTTTCTGTTTGGAAAGTGTTATGCAGCGGTTCTTGAGCCGAGTGGTTGAACTTAAGTTGGTATAAGATATAGATATCCGCGGATACGAGAGGCCTGCAAAATTCTAAAATCCGGATATAATCTTACCCTTTTCGCCCGTCAAGACGAGTCTCATCTGATCGAAATCCGGCCATATGTACCCCCAGGATCAGAAGTTTCCTTATGAAAGTTGGCGGGCTAGAGGCTAGAAGATTATATCAAATCTTTGATCGCCTAAATTGTTCCACACAATAATGCTTTTTCAAGCAAAAAGTTCCACTGATCCCGATTACACCTTAACTTCAACTTTGCCTCATGTAGGTGTTTAGAAAACAGTTTCTCTGTTCACCTTGTAACCTTTCGCGGCTTTCTTACAATGCTGCGCGGTAACTTTCTGTTTTACATTTCTGCCTCTCCACGACGCTGCTTGTTTATCAAGCCTTTCCATTCTACGTCTTTTTTAGTAAGGAATCATTACGATCTTCTCTTAACCCCAGAAAGTCGTAGTTAGCCTTAACCAGTTCACAATATTAGGTGTATTTTTTTTCGGTTTGGAAACAATGTCTGAAAGAATCATACCTCAGATGGAGATTACGTGTTTATTTTCCTTTTTTTAAGGAGAAACATTGTGTCACTAGGAGCTTTGCTTTTGGAAAGCTTCGCAAACAGAAGGGTAAAGAATGTCGTAGGGCGGTAAGGGGGGGGGCAGGGGGGCAAGGGGGGGTAGCGACCCCTTAACTCCGTTATTTATTGGGTGCGGACGCGTGATCGTGCGCGCACCTGGCTTTTCATCGTACGCCGCTGTCCACTTTTCCGGCTTTTCTCACTATTTCTTTCCGTCTTTTTTTTCACCTTGTGCTATGCAATTTCGCTACGGGATGTAAGACATAACTACCTCTTTCTATAGGGCTCCGCTATATTTCAGAACGCCTATTTATTATAGTGGGTTTTGGTGAAGGTGAGTTCAAATCGATGTTGGAACTGCGACGGAGATATATTTCTTTGAAATGGGTGAAAAGGAATGAAAAATGTTGAAGCTCTCATTGCTGCTCACAGTATGCATCCGACGGCGTAAATACCGAGGTGGAATTTTCTAAGGGAGCTTTCCAGTTGGGGGAGCTTAAAAAGGCACCAAGTTTAACCTGGAAAAGAGATGTACCTCCACTACAAAGTGCACATAGAGGGCGAATGAAAAGGGACAACTTATACCCTAACCTACAATCGAATATATTTCAATCCAACCTAATCGGACAACTTTTCTGGTTGCCACGAGAAGATTTTATCGAGGAAGTGTTTTTAGACGGTGTGTCATCCCCCATAAATATTTATCGAGATGTTTGTAACTGTGCAGAATGGAATGCTGTTAAAGCAAGTGTAACGTGATTTCAGCAAGTTAATAATGCAGTTCCTTACGAAACGATAATTTTTCAAAGGCACATTTATATGTAAGCATGTCAGCATTGTAGCTACTGTACAGTACGAGAAGCGAACAATAAAATGCCCCATTTTGGCGGTGTTGATATGATAAGGCGTAGAATGGCGAGTTACTTACTTTATCTATAAATTTAGTTGGACAGAGACGCTGCGTTGGGAATGGTCATACAAAGAGAAAGTTTTTTCCGAAAAGCCCACTTGATGCCAATGGATGAATTCTTCCGGAAAAGTTTTTAATTTATAACAGAAGGCGGGGGAAATCTAAAGAGTAACATCTGTTGTCGGTTTCCCAAAAGCGAGTCGTGTCCTCTATTAATTTGCGTTCAAGGTCATCGCAAGGACTCTCCGAATATCGGACGGCTTCATGGAACATAATGGATTTTAATATCAGTTTGTTATCACTATGTAACTTCGATTTCTTTCTGAGCATACGCTAATATTTTGTCGTCCTTTAAATGTGTTTTAGTCGACGTTTTTGTTATTGTCACTTGTTTTAGTTACACTCTGATACTAAATCCGTGGCTCTGCTATAGCAGAAGACCGGGTTGGGCAAATAAATGTTGGAACCGATATCCTAATGGAATGGGAAGTCAATGAAAATTGTAAAAAAAGTAAGCCCTACTTTTTCACTCATAAAAACGAAAATTGAGCGATTCACTATTGTTTCACTTGGCGACGAAAAGTAGAACATGAAAGGTAATACTGCAACGTTACGAATTTGAAGTGCACCGACATTGATATTCTTGTGACCGTACCAAGTGCGATATCTGGAGCTCGATTTGGATCTTTGAGTGGTTGTGCAAGTTGAGATTCGCAATTATGTCAGATTGAGATATCTGAAAAGTAGGCTCTAGGGGATACGAAGGTCCTATTCCTCCAACGGCTCACCTCCCAGCGTAGCAAAGCCAAACCGTCGTAAAGAAAAATCGCAATCCAGCGGTAGTCTTTTTCGTATTTTTTTCTTAGGCTCGAGACGTTTTAACTCGCACACATGAAAGTTTTTCTGAGCTTCCTATGTCTGCATCTGAATTGATGTAGGAGGTTCCAGGATTTGAATATCACAAGATAGCATTTCAAATTGTTTTTGTGACCTGAACCATTCAAGTTCTGTGGCTGTTCCCGCACTGGTATGCATGAGGACTGGGGCAGGGCTATATCCCCAGTTCGTCCCTTTCAACCTTTTCTTTTCGAGTCCCCTTCTTATGCGGGTGGTTTCATTGCCCTTTGTCATAATCCCATGATCTCCCTTCATAGCAGCTTAGGTATGTACAGGAATGTGCATTTTACGTAGGTACACTTTCAACATCATTAAAATGCATGAATATGGAATGCAGCAACTCGGTACATACAATGATTATCCTCAATAAGGAAAAGTATGCAGAAACTGCAAGTAAAAATGAAAAGAAATGTCACTTTTGGAAATTTTTGAAGACAGACGGTAATAGATTATTATTATTTTTTTATAGAGTGATGGACTGAACTGTGCTGAAGACTCAAAACAATCCTTCCAGAAAGAAAGATAACAAAAAAAGTTAAAATTTGATGTGGGAAAACACGATTGATCGACCCGACAAGTAGCAACACTTTATTTTTCCCAAGAAGACTGCAGTAATGTGAATACCTTGCCGGATGATAGAATTTTTTTCATTCGTCTATCTTTCCAGCAGGACTATTATAAACTATCAGTACATTTAATTGAAAACTTCCGAGCACGTCGTTAGAAAACACTACTGAACCTTTTACAAATGGAGTGTCCCTCTTAAGACATTTTCTTATGTTTGTTGCCTTGAAAGAATGCCGTTTTGGCTATGCTTTTTTCCCCGCGCATTCCGCAGAAGTAAAGGTACACTGAATATCGATGGTATGGTTGATAAGCCAAGAACAGGGACAAGCCTTCTTCAACACACATAATTCGTTTTACGTAGTCGTTTTTTGATTCGAAAAAGTCGAGTGAAATGAATTATTCTAGCCTTTTCGGAACTTTCACACAATATCCCTGGGCATCAAGTAACAATAAAAGCCAACATTCTGTTCTTTAATCAAGGAAGATTATTTCTTTTTTTCCATCTAGCCCGCTGAAATCTCACAACGAGCAGAATAAATTTTCGCAGTTGTGAAAAGTTGGACAGTCGCAGGTATTTATTTTTTTTTTATTTTTGTCCAGAACAACAAGAGCGTTTAAGACAAAAGTAAGGGCAGACAAAAATGTCCGTTGCAACCGGGGGACAAGCCCCAGACAAAAGGCGCGGAGTATAACCTCACTTGAGTAATAGGAAACATTGTGGTGCAGGGAAAGAATACGACAGACTGATCCTATCTTCCGTCACCACCGTGTAAAAACCCTGCCCATCCCTCCCCTCTGCCCCCTTACCTTACCTGCCCCCCTAACCGAAGCTTTGAACAGAAATTTTAGAAGGCAAGTCGCGTACTCAAGGCTACCCTCTCCCTGGGTCTTTTTTCATCCTCTTTTCTTTTCAGCCCCGCCGCCACCGCCGCAGCCACTACAGTCAGTTACACTGAGTTGGCTGATTTATCGGCAACAATTTTGTTTTCATGTAGACCCCGACTAGCCTCAGACCTCCTCTGCCGCATCCCTTTACCCTTTGCTCTTCATAGACATATCTTCGTATAGCACAGGCATGCACCAAATATCAAGTGAAGGAAATTCCGATTATGTCCCAGATTCTTGTTAAGAGGACGTTTGAGAACTGTATGAAGTAAAGCCTGTTGAGTATCTTTGTAAAAGAAGCGATATCGAGAGTATTGATAAGCTCGCCGACTGCATTCACGTCATCCTGCTCTTCGGAGGCCTCCACAGTGGAAAGGCAACAGGCATGTGGACTTATGTTTTCTGGGGATAAGACTTTTGTATTCTGGTAGCCGTTGTCCAAGGTTGTACATGGGCATTTATTCGGTTACCTCTGTGAACATGCAAAATCCAAGCGTAAAGGGATGTCCAAAAGTCAGTGTGTGTCAGTATCCAATTTTATTTTTTCATTTTTTTAACAAGATATCCTGCAATCTTTCATCTAAAACAGTTTTGAGGTATTCTCAAGGCACGAGTGACCTTTAAAAGTCCGTGTCCCAACTGTCCAGAAGGATGCCCTTGCTGAATCGGTGCACCCCATTATCGGAGTGATCAATTATTGGTACCCTCGGGAGTGATCACTTAATTCAAAGGAAAGGAGCCGCCCTGCTCCAACGTTTAGGAAAAACACAGAAGGAACGGCGTTTTTGATACATCAACTGGAAACGCAAACGCGCAAGACGTTCGCTTTTAAGGGGACTTCTCGGACGTGCTGCAAACATACTCGGGCGGCAAACGAAAACAAACTGTCTAATAACAGGATGTCGAGGAAACTTATTAAAATGAATTGTTGAAGCGAAAGAGTTCATTTTACAGAGATATCCGTTTGGTGGTGATACTCCTCAGACATCTATCGCAACCTCCTTTCTCGCTGCGTTCGTATTTGAAAAATATTGAAGCCAAACAGAATCGGAGAATTTACAAGCGTGAACTACTAGATAAATTAGTTCGCATCCACTTCAATAGAATACTTAGTCCAAGAAGGTTTTCTTTTTAAAAACGTTTGTGGTTTTTAAGAAGCATTAGCAGACAAGATTCTTTTGTAAGAAAAGAACTTTTGTCATCTGTTCGATCTGTCCCTAGATAACCACTATAGCTTACCCAGTATACGGAGCATAACAACCACCCACGGCATGGAGATTTTGCATCAGGAACAACCCTTTGGAACGAGGCTGAGTTTCCAAACAACCCCTGCACACCGTGCAAAGGTTCAACGTGAGCATGAACAACCACGCCCCATGTACAGACTGATAAGTGAGCATGAACAACCCCGTTTTTCACGTGGGGAAGATGAAATGGAGAACCACGTACTACACACGGAAACAAGCTCGCGGCCCAGCTGTAGTCCTCCGTGGCTCTTGGAAAATATCGTGTAGTTAGATATCTTTGACATCCTCAATGCGAATGAGAGCCTAGTCAAAGCGATGGACAAAGCTAGGCTAATGAAACTAACGATAAATTCGAACGGTAGGTGCAAGGCTTTATGCCTTCATCTTCGGGACAGCCTGTGGCAAAATCGCAGCCGTAGCAGCATTACCATGGCTGTGCAGGTGCTGCCGAGGCAGGCGAGGCGGGCCGGAGAGGCAAGGCCGGAGCGAAATGGGGCCAACTAAGTTGTAGGGCGCTAATCTGGTGCCAATTGTGGTGGCAAGGCCTCATACCACCATATGGTGCCACATATCTTACGGTGTTTACACCGCAGACGAGTTAACGCAGTTTCTACCTTTCTGAAATTTCCATTAAATGCACACTTTCTTTGATAACTCTCTCGAAATACTGGAGTGGTACCTTCATCAGGAGGTGATGCCTCGGAGATCAAGCAAGTCGTTCAGAGAAATGTGGAGCTTCTAGGGAGTATTACGTACTTTTTTAATTCAACTTTCAGCGGACCCACTATCGTCAGAGTCCGCCATCTGGCAACTCTAGGTATTACGATAAGAATTGAAAAAAGGCTAGAGTAGCCCCCTTTTTTCCAATTCCCCCCCCAAAAAAAATATTTGTTTTCGAATTTGTAACATTTTTGGCTTAGTATTGGTTTTATGACAGGAGAAATTGTTTAAACCGTTTATCAGAGCTTGACTTGACGATTAGTGAGGTTATAGAACTTTGCAAAGAGTTTCCATATAACGTTTTGGAGAAGGTCCTTTAATAGCCTTGGACCAGGAACTGATGCATTTTTATTTTTAGAGGCCAAAAAAAACGAGAATTATCAAAAAAATGGGTGCAGGTTTGAAGAATTCAGGCTTTTAGAATTAAAAAAAAATGATTGTTTTCCTCCTTTCGCGATAGAATTTCCACAATGCGGAAGCACCCTTAATTCAGGGAATAGTAAGCCGTTTTTTGAATAAATAGTAATCTTTGATATTTTAGGTGCATTCCTGCCTAAGATTGTTGTCAGTTTGGAAATTCCAACTTTTATTCTACGAATCGTAACAGCGAAAACATAGCTGAAGAACAATGTTGGCTACGCAAAAGAAACGATAATTGCGGCGTCTGAGTTGCGAAGGCTGCTGTTGACAGCTTCGCAAGACTGTCCTTGCCAATTTTTGTTCGTTCATCATCTTGTCCTTCATTCCGTTTCTCCACTTCTTAGAGATGCATTCTTCATTAGCGGCGTATGATGTCGCGCCCGTCATCTGCATCACTATGCTATGTCCTTCTCTGTCCTGACACAGTTAATTTTAAATCCATCCTTTTTACTCGTTCTTTACCTCTCATACCTACCTTCTATTTTCGAGGTAAAAAAGACCAAGTGTAACGCTCAACGTGGATGACGTCCGTTAGCCAACAGGTATCACAAAACTATAGGATATACAGGGAAAAGTCCTAGACAAGAAATGAAGATCCTTATGCGGATAGGACATAGTGTGAATAGGAAAGTTACGTCAAAAACACAACTCGCCTTACAGCACTTAGGGACGTGAACATTTTAACGTACGAAGAGAAGTACTCTTATGGGGCTTCGTATAGGGTAAGAACACATAAATTCTTTTGTACGCTTATGAGAGATACTGATGAAAAACATTTCATTGAAACTTAAAGATAGAAATTACTTTTGAAAACTTTGAAATTCAACGCACGAATAATGATGCGTGTAGCGGAACAAGGGCCTAAGAATCGATTCAAGATTGAAATATCCATTAAAACATTTAGTTATTCTGTGAAATTCTACGTGCAAAAAAACAAGTTAAACTATTAGAGATAGAAATGCAACCATCAAACTTTAAATTGTATAAGAGAAGAATATGAAGAGGAGCAATAATTCTCTCTTGTCAGCAACAATGAAAATGATGGAGGAAGCTGGACAAGTATGAATCTGATTAAAGCAGCGCTGCGTCTTTTTCTTGAGGAAGAAAAGGTTTCTGGAAGGGGGGGGGGGGCGCGTGTGGCAAGCGTCACCTGGTGGACGGATAAAACACTCGCTCCTGCGAAAACGAACATCTTTGAAACTCATTTCTCGTTGCAGAATCAGGAACATTTTCGACGTTGATGAAATCGTGTTTTTTCCTTTTTCCTTTTTCGGATATTTTTTTTTTCGAATGAAAGAAATATTGCAGGTGACTTTTGAGCGTTGAGAGGAGTGTTAGAATGTCGGACGGGTGATTGGCAAGGGGCAATGTTCGGTCCCAAGGTGCCTTTCATTTCCGTGTACCGGATATACGATGCTCTTTCAGGGTGTGACTTAGGGGGCGAGTTTCGCTATCGCCAAGACGCACTTTGTGCTTCTCGTGAGATGAAGCAACGTCATCGACACTAGTCTGATCAGTAAAGTGCAACATTATATATGGGGAGGGCTTATCGGTGGCCGTTTTCATAGAGGACGGCGAGGAGGGGCATTTCAAGGTTCAGCTGGTGAACCGGACGGGAGCTCTTCCCAAGAGGTACAAATCTCCACTGGATTCCTCGCAACAAGCGAAACCTGGGAAATATTGAATCACAAATCGAACATTGTATCTTTTCTACGATGATCGAAAGTAAATTGAGCTTTTGTATCCCTGGATCGAGAATCCACAGCAATGTCATGCATGGATATCCAGAGGAATCCATGGACATCCAATTGGATATCCATACAAACCTGGATATCTATTTGTGGATATTTATGTTTCATGGACATCCATTCAAAGATATTTTCGTGGATGTCCATTCATAGATGTTTATGTTTCATGGATATCCATGCTTGGATATCAATGTGGATCTCCACACTTGTATGGATAATTGAAGACTGACATCCGAATATCAAGGATATCCATGTGGATATTTGGAAATCCATGTATGGCTATGCTATGGATTCTCGGACCAGGGATAAGGTCTTAAACTAACCTAAAGTTAGCTGAGACAAAGTCTTACTCCATCTAAACCAGGTGGACCAAACATATCCCTTGCCTTAACCTAATTTCATTTTTTTTTAATGTGAGTAATCGTTCGACCTTAAATCCGAATTCGGTAAAACCTTCATGTTATCTCTTAGGAACCGGGTTGTCTCAAGTCAAGAAGGCTTAGGAGCTGTGTCGTCTCGTTGATCTGCGCGCTGAATGTTCCTCCTTTGAATTACAATGCTCGCAAGAGAACAAAGAGGTCTTGAGAGAGATTTTAGTAGACTAACGACAACAGATGATATTAATCTGAGTGTCTGCGCGTCAAGTTTCCAGATGATTCGCAGCTTATGAGGTAATAATATCCCCCACTGGATCTTAAAATTGATTATGAAATGTTTAAGCTGAAGTCTGCTCCAAGTTGGAAACTCCTGCCTTGTTTGAGTGTTGGCTTATCGACTGCGACTAGAGTTCGGGAATTGATCGAATCCTCCCTCTAGGGTGCTCCCTTATTTTGGAACGTAAACGCACCAGCTTCACTTTCTAATGTAGTCAGCTTCCACTCCCCTTCCATTTGTGCTAGTTGTGGCGCCAACACACTTCTTCTATCATTTCAGGTCTTGTCTTCTCACTTTTCTGCGAGGCATCCTCGTTTATTTATGGCCCAGCACTTTGTCGAGATATGTAAATAAGACATACGTCTTCCAGAGCAGGCAGTGTGTGCGGGTGTGGGCCTGCAAGTTTGTCTTCTAATGGGGCCAAACTGAAAGGCTCTTTCGCTTTCTGGGACCAGCCAAAGACACAAAGATGTGCCGTCTGTTTATCGATCGTTTCAACCTACTGACCTATACACTTGAAACTTGAATGTGAAACCGCGGGACTGTTGGGGACTTTTGGTGACCGTGGGGGACCGCCCTTTTGTTTCCTCTTTGGGAGGGGCTCTCGAAGCTTTTTATCATCTATAAATGACAACCAGCGTGGTCTTTTGCCATTTCGGCCAGCGAGATAGTGGCAAAGTGAAGATAAAGTGGATGGGAAAACCCCCTCTTAACGCGCGCGAGCTTTTGCTGTTCCGACTACTTGCCCAACGAATTGACAAGGGCGAAACCAGGAGCAGTTGTGTGAACTGCCCTCGGAGAACCTCCTGAATGCCTGCATTTCACAGATTGGAGTCCCACTACTGGAAGAATGCTTTCATGGCGCGTGCGAAGGAAAGCCGGCATGTACTTCTTTTACGATTTCTTAGCACGGGAAACAAATCCTCAATACTCTCAGCCACAAAGTCTCTTCTGCCAGTTGTAAAGTTCAGAGTGGTGTACGATCGTAAGAAAAAAAATTCAGTATTTTTCAGCGCTGGATTAGTTGTTAAGTTGACATTACTCCCTCAGATGTATGATTGCAGTGACCTAAACTAAATATTTCACAGGTTCGGACACCGCAATTGGACGCGCTCCACCTTGTTGTTTCTGATCGTGTCGCCAAAACTAAAGTCTCGCTATTATTCTGCCACATCAATTTACTTAAGTAGCAACCTTTCCGTAAGGAAAATGCTATGCTGCAGAATCGACAACCTAAAACAATATCATGAAACTTACCGCTGATGGACTCAATGTCATTGTTATCATAGTCCCATTACAGATTTATGATTTTTGTCAGTTGAATAGCAAATAATTCTAAACCTTTATCCTGAAAAATCGAATAATTCAGGTGCAATACCTAAGGTCAGTATTCGGACCGGAATGCAGCGGAATCAGAACAGCGTCTATACTTGAACTGAATGCAACAGAAATATTTTTAAATGAGTTTCTTTTAATATGCTTTTGCGAGCTGAAAGTAAGTGATGAGTAATTGCTAAATACAAAGGTATATTTCGAGTGTCCGCAGAAGAGAGACCTTTCCAATTCTTCTGTCGTGTACATGACGCGGCAAAATTTACCTGAATGCTGGCAGAGAGATAGCGGATCTTTGAATGAAGGAACTGGGCCAAAGATGAGGGGCAAGCTATATTTTATGAGGAGTCTCCTTGTGAAGTGACGGCAGGGAGACCGGCGAAGGAACGAACCAAATCAACCGTCTGATTTGACTGCATCCATTACGAAGACTACGGTGCCACTCCGAGCTAGGCAAACGTCTCCTAACTCAGAGTCTCCAAATAACGGACGCTCGTCATCCTATTTTCAGCTCAAACTTATAAAAAATTACAATCTCATGATTTGATATCCGACACCTCCCAGCGAACTTCAGACAAAACTTCGTGACATAGAAACAGATCGAGCTATCATTTCTGTGCGGAAATATCCAGAACCAACTTGGTGCGTCTCAACTTGCCCCTTCCACGTCTTGCCCGCGCGCTCAGTTTAAGAAGGGCCTCTTTTTCAGCGACGTCTTACTTTACATTTGATCATAATGTTCTGCGATTAACGTCAGGAAGTATAATCGAACCTAAAGTAGTCCATCTTAACCCAAACTCCTCCAATGAAAGTATTTTTCGTTACCATTCCCCTCGAGATGAGAATGATTTCTCTTTTTTTCTGGGAATAAATCTTTGTTTTATGAAAAAAATATTCTTGTTAAAAATATTAATATTCTTCAACCAAGATTTCGCATTCGTTTGACATAATGAGCCCACATCCTGAATGCCGATGAACGATTGCATTACGCTATTTAGTCTAGAATTAATGGAGCAGGTTAGCTGCGATTCTCCAGGGTTTATCGGCACAGATAACGTAATAAGTATCGGCTTTCGCATACCAAATCATGAAACAATGTGCTGGCTGCGATCGGAATAGGCGATGTCTGCTTAAAAGATGCAAGCGCTGCATAAAAGACTTCCAACTGATTGTGAGGTGAAACGGGATTTGGAGGCTCTAAGGGAGCGAGCGCCAGTGCGAGTCAGGTCTCCTCTCGTCATTCCTTGCTGATATCTTAACCTGACCGCAAATGGTAAATGACAGCGCATTACTCAAGGCAAACAGAGGCTGGCAAACAGTGCCTGCAGGCCACTTTAGAAATCCTATTTTTCACGGAGCTAGCCCGTTGCCACATTGCAGATCGATGCGCCCTTCCCTCATTGCTAAGCGTTGCTTTGGCGCGCGCCGCGCCGCTGCCATGGCGGTGCCATGGCGGTGCCACCGTAATCTCCAACTTCCTTCATCCTCACACAACTATCCATGCAGGCACTACCTTATATTAAGATACATTTTAGTGTAGTGTAAGCTCAAATCAGTCCTAATTCAGGAGTAGTACTTCAAATCTTGAAACCTATCTGATGAGAATTATACTGTAATTTTTTAAGGTAGCATTTTCAACCTTTTAGTTTTAACTTGGTGCTACCCTCCGTCGTCAAGCCGAGCGGAGCGATAGCGAAGCGAGGCACAAGGCACCTAACCTAACTTAACCTAGGGTTACCCAACTAAACGGTCGCCAAGCCTGATGCCGCTTAC
>Ga0058701_10000778_pt1 | contig 21415 bp, 17 predicted proteins | sample AgamicOrMae_FD_97039 | JGI IMG/M metagenome (GOLD analysis project Ga0058701, IMG submission 97039) | Agave microbial communities from Guanajuato, Mexico - Or.Ma.e | ecosystem: Host-associated > Plants > Phyllosphere > Phylloplane/Leaf | place: Guanajuato, Mexico | collected 2012-06-04 | reverse complement strand
GCCAAGTGGGTGGCGCGTGACGTATTGATTCGCGCGGAAATTGGTCCTCCTGCTCCAATTGGTCAGCTTTGAACATGCTCGCCCAATTGAATTGTTGACAAATCAAAGTGACTCATTTGAAACAGATACAACTGCACTCCAGTTCAAAGCAACTCTTCTTTATCACTCTCCTTCTTCTCCTTCTCCTCCTTTTCTTCTTCCTCTTTCCCTCCTCTTCTCCCACACACACACGCCCACTCTTCCTCTTTCCTTCTCACTCGAACCAACAGATGCAAACACTGAGCCGCTTGTGCAGGCCAGCCGAGTGCAATCTCTGCGGCAGAAGCAGAATGTGTTCCTGCCGCACTGAACGCACTCTTCCAATGGGGCCGAGCGTGTTTCTGCTGCTCGCTGTTTGTTGTTATAGGTGTCTGGCCTGAACAAGCAGCTTACTCTCCACAGTTATCCGCCGCCTGTCAGTCTTTGTACTTCTCGCATTTGAGGAGCCCAAAGTTAGAGGAGGAATAGAGAAATAAGCAGTTTCTTCTGTTCGTTTGGGAAACAAGTGTAAAGTTTTCAACTATAAGAAAAGAAAAGGCCAACTTGTGTGGATGGAAATGGCGAGTTTGAATCAAAATATGCGTCTCCATTTTCGAGTGTGTGTCTTTGTCAGCCGACAAGAAGCCGACTTTGCGTTTAAAGTTTTGCATTTTCCTTTGCCACAAGTGACACGTATTGTTGGGCTCGCACTAGAACAACAACGTGTTGCTTTTTGCTCATTATTTCGCTCGCCAGTTCGCCTAAACAAGAGGTAAATCTGTTACTTTTTTCTCTCTCTCTCTCTCTTCCTTTGAGATTCTGCTTGAGCTTAAGTGCTGGTGAAGAGGAAGCACTTGTTACCATGCTTGAGCTCCGTGTTGGTGCACTCTGCAGTTGGCTGACTGAGACAGACGAGCAAGCAAAAGGCAGAAGGCAGAAGAGTGGCAGACTTTCCAATTGCAATGCCCTTTCCAATTTGGTTGCCCTCTGACATCGCGCGCCAATTTGCGTGCTGCCTTTTTTCATGCGCCCAGTCATTAGGCGCGTATGCAAATCGCGCGTTCACAGTTGTTTTTCTCTCTCTCTCTCTCTCTCTCTCTCTCTCTCTCTCAGTCTTTGGCCTTTTGCCCACAATTCACTTGCGGCACCAAAGCAAAACACCAACAACAATAACAACTCCATCAAAACTCCTGCACAATGGAAGCAGCCCAAAAGAAGGCTCTCAAAGTTGCTCCAACCAAACGACTGGCCAGTTTGTTTTGCCTCAAATAAAACTCAAATAACACTGGCCCTCAAATTCACTCCTCCTCATCCGATTTTGCTGGACTCTCCGAATTTGGGGCGCGACAATCATCAATGTCCGATTTTCCATTGAAAGCAGATAACAATGCAGCAAAATGGCCCCTCCTTATCTCCAAATCTCATCTCTTCTCCTTTTGAACACTTCTCCTCATACACAGTCCAAAGATGTGCCCGCCTCTTGTTTGTTTTGTCACTCTCGATTGTCGATTGTCAATTCAACACCTTAGATCAAACAGCTCGATTATGACCATCTCCACTGAGAGCAACCACTCCTCTACCCACTTTTTACAATATATTTCCCCCTCTCCTCAACACATGCTTCTGCCTTTAATTCAGATATTTCTCCTGCAAATATGAAGCAACTTCTTTCGCTGTTTTTCTCATTCTCTAGAACCTCATTTATCGTTTTCTCCTTTTCAGCCCAAAACCCAAACTCTGCTCTTATCTCTCTCTTTCTCTTTCCTCTACTGCCGCCCGAGAATGGCCCATTGATACATCAAATGTTCAGTCCAGATTTTCCAACTCCTGCCCGAGTCTGTCTTATCTTTCTCCCATTCGTCTCCTCAACTTTGTCCCCCAACACATCCACACAAAGTCGCAAACAAGGTGATTAGTTCTAGAAACAGACCACAATCTTTGGGGGAGCCACAGGTCTGAAAAAGCTTCGAATGTCTTTGTCAGCCCGAACAAGAGCACGAGGCGCCGTTTCTCCCCAGCCTCACCAAATATTAACCTTCATCTTTATTCTCTGAACTTTTACCAAAAGGCTATCTGAACAACAAGCTTAGCGTGTCGAGTGGATCACAACAATCGTTGGAACACGTAGCGAGTGATCACATTAAGTCACACACAGCACTTGATGCACTTTGCGCCTTAGATTTGTGAGAGTCAGCGCGCCAAACCTATAGAGCGATGAGCAGCGAAGCGTGCGCCTGTGCGGCATCCAATGGAAAGGCAATCAGCGAACAATGTTACAAACTTCACTTGATTGCCCATCCATATCCATCGAAAAATAATCTGCTATCTATCCAGAAGATTCTAATCCCATCGAGATTTCAATGCACAAACGTGAGGACGTATTTTTGCAACAAGTGTCGACGATTTACAGAGTCTAACGCTGCGATTTTCAGCATAGCGATCATGCATTCTGGCTGATAGGAGCGAAACAGAGTCTGGAGATCATGATTGAGCCCAAGGATAGGCCTTTACTAAACTTCTGAGCATACACTCTCCATCGAGTCCATCATCGTGGCATATCCTTCCGTTATTCCACCGCTACTAATTTTGCAAAACTCATGCCCCGTTTGAGGAATTGTGCAGTTGCTTTGGGCGATGCGGGACTATCGAAGGATACGATTGATTAGCAGCGCCGAGAAGAGCGATCACCATAGACTAAGATGTTTTGAGTTGCGAAAATATTGAGACAGCTTCAGAGAGATCAGTTCGTTGGCCCAAATGCCATTGAGATATTGGGGCAAAATGTCACACCCGAGCAGCTCTGTTCTGGGACGTTTTCTCTGGTCACGAGCAGAGTTCAAGCTTGAAGTGGTTAACCAAAACTAATATTTGATGTTGACACACCAGTTTTTTGTCACCCGAAGAGAGAGTTCAGTCCACCCAAATGGTCAAATAGAAGGAGCAATGAAGAGATTTGCATTGGGGATTTTGTGGTCAGAATGTGTGTGGTCGAATCAACAGTTTATTTGACCATTAAGATGGACGCTCATAGATACAATTTATTCCGCTCACAGTTTCGATCTCATTCTCCATTTGCTTCTCCTCCACTTGATGCACACAAATCTCGAGAGCATACTTGGTCCTCCCAAGCAAATCAAAGAGGAATTCAGATTATTTATTCAAAGTTCAAAATTCATACTGCACACAATGAAAATGAACTTGCATTTGCACCTCTGCTTGCATTTTTCTCTTCATTATTTTGTTTGGCTAAATTGAGAATTCACAATGCAGTGGCGAAAGCAATAACAACAACAACAACAACAACAAAGGCCTCTTCAAGTGGAAGCAATTCAAACAGGCATCTTCTGGGATAAGCGAACAGTGCAATAGTAGACTGAGCAATCCTGAACAAAGGTGAAGTGGTAGATTTGGAAGACTTGATTGACGCTGACAATGAAAATTTCCATATTGTTCTTAAAAGTAGTTCGCAGGTTTGCTTGGCAAACGAGAACAATGAACAGAAATCAACAGTTTTCATTTAATCAGATTATCTCACATAAGGGAAAAGGCAACGGGCGAAACGATGTCATATAGTTTCGTATATCACTTGATTAGAGAGCTGAACGATTAAGTTTGTAAGTCTGGGTGAATTTGATAAACGTGTTTCTCGAAATGGCTGTAAAGTCCATAAGTGGCTGAGCAGACTTTGCATTTGTATGTTAGCTGGGCTGGCCTTAGATTGACTTTGTGAGCATCTTTGGTGTGAGCAACTAATCGATTCATGAAGCGACGACCGCAAATTGTACAACGACCAGAATCAATCTCTTTTTCAGCTTTATCTTGCATTCCAGGGGTGATCAACCCATGAGCCCCAAGTAGATGCCGTTCCAATCCTTGGTCTGTGAAAAATCTCCACTGACACCTTTGACAATTGAGCGGCGGTTTAGATGATGACACTCCTTTTTGTATTTTAACATGATGGATTCCCTGCATATGAGTCTTGAAATCCATAAAGCTCTCAATATATGCATCACATATTTCGCAAATGACAAATGAGTCACCCGATTTCTTATTAGACACAGGATTCTCTGAACCGAGATCAATAATTGATTCCGCCTCTTCATTACTCGACAGTGTCACTTGGGGACCTGCGCCGCAGTGGTTGGACTTGGGTGTAAGATTGGCTACCTGTGGACCCATCACTATATTCTCTACATTCTTCACTGTAAATACTCCATTTGAGAACATAGAATGTGGCTTTGGATGTTTCAAGAGCGTGTTGCGCATAACATTAGAGATTCCGTTGGATTTGGAACCAGTTGCCATCAGGGTACGGCAGATCTGACCCAGCTGATTTGGATAGTTAGTTGAACTTGACGTGACAGAGGGACTGAAGTTTTTAGGGTTCGACGTGAAAGGGCTTGAAAGCTGTGACACTGAAACGGAACCTTTTTTTAGCAATAAGTCAACGGTGCTGGAGGCGACCAATAGAATGTTTTGGCCATTGTGGGAGTTGACCGCAATCTGGTGCGGATTGTATGATGCTAGCCTCAGATCTTTCAAAACAGATTCATAGGCTCTGATATCCGTTCGTGTTATTAGTTTCGGGGTTACCGCCGCAAATGGGTGATGATCTTCGGAGAGCTGGACAACATTCGAATCAAAAGTCAGTTCGCATTTCTTGATATGATTTGTGTATTTGACTTTAGAGTTGCACTCGAAAGTACAAAAACGGCAATTGTGTATTGCTAAGGATTTCTCCACGTGACTGAGCCTCTTGTGAGCCACGTAAGTATGAAACGTGATTTGATTTGAGTCTTTTGACTTGAAACTACACCAGTTACAGATGTAAGTCCGACTGTTCATCTTGTGCGGGTTTTCGAGATGATGTTCGAGGACAGCCATGGAATCAGACTTGAAAGAGCAATGAGAGCAACGATAACGTTTCTCCACTTTGTAGGGTCTATTAACCCTTCTCTTCTCCTGCAACTCAGCTCTTGCTGTGTCTGCCTCTTTGAACAGGTTTTGGGCTCCCCTTCTAATCTTAGAAGATATCTTTCGGAACCTATCCTCGAGCACATGTTCCTGCACTCGACTTAAGCCAATTCCGATGAGCAAATCGTTGACAGTTGATTCTGAATAGCTGGGTATTGCAAGACACTGGGCAGTGCTGGCACTCAATTTTTGCACGATGGCATCCCTGAGATATTCTTCGGGTATTTTCTGTCTAGCCGTAGATTTGGTTAAGTCCAAATGCTGGCTACGGTTTATGACCTTGATGAGTTGGACATCATCGTCATCGTTATCTTTCTCTGTGACCACAGAAACCCCATTTTGACTACGTTGACTTGTTTGTTGATCGATTGTCTTCCCTAACGAATCATCCTCTTGGACAGCTACTCTGTCAGGCCAGACCGTTTTCTTCTTCAATAATAAGGGCAGCACCATTGATGGGGCGTCTACTATGGAATCTTCGGGCAGAATTTCGCCCAGCAATTTCTTGCATAGTTTGTCATTCTCGCTATAGTAGTCTACTACACCATTCGGATCTACTATAACCTTGTCGTCCGACCGATGCAGGGGTACGTAAGGCCCAAATCTGAAACTCGGCTTCTTGGCTAGAACAGGAGCCGTTTCAGGCCTATCCTCCATGACTTGGCGAATATCGGTTGCAGTTCTCAATGATGGGGGCCTGTGGAACAACTATCGCAAGGTAGAGATCGTTGACGTATGATTTTTTCGAAAAGCATCAGGTATGTTTTGTATATCTACAATAATACAATATATACTTCCATAGTTGTTCGATGAGACTCGATAGATCTTTTATTTCTGCCGAGCTGCACGCCTGTTCGCACCAAAACATTCGTGGACCTGAATTTGAGACGCACGAAAAGAGGCGCGAAATCTGTGCTCTCGTGCGGAGACAGATGTCTTCGAATTTGCATGTCAACTAGCGGGCCACTCGCTGTGACGCACAGCAATGGGACCTCCTCAACTCGATTCGTCTGATTCGGCGAGACGACTCGACGATGAACAAGAAGTCAATCAGGTTCATCCAATTCGATGAGTCTATTGAGACCGATTAATTTGTCGACACTTCGAGACCCTATCCTCGTCTAGTATTCTGACAAGGTCCGCTCGGCTCTCAAGGAGTCGCATGTGAATTCTCAGTCACGTGCATCCAGAATGGATGAGATCCAGGCCTCGGTCGAGTCACCTCCCGAGCGGGCCCCACACCCGAGTTTGCAATCTGGCCTCGAACGCTCATGCGACCAAAATTTGAGACAATCTGTCGCCATCACAAACTGATAGTACACCATTGAGAAGATCGGGCTACATGAATCGCTGTGGACAAGATCAAAGTGGAAAGACGCAAAGGCTTTACCATTGAAACAGAGTGTCCAGCACTCGAGTTGTATAGGAGACGAGATCATGATGCTGAACTGTCGGAAAATAGGTGAATTGGTTGCGATCTCTCGCAGTATCGATCGAGCGACTTTCAAATTTTGTCCGCCGATTGCAAGACTCGCCAAACTCGACCATTCATCTGTTAGAGCGACAAGGAAAAATACATAGTCGGTCCAACCACAAAGACCCGTTCGAACTTCGATTGGGCTAATATATTGTTCTTTCAGAGTAAAAACTAGTCATTGTGCACTACAAGACTTAATTTAGGTGCTTAAGTATCAATGAAACATCCAATTAGTGGTGATGACAACAACCCATTGCGCTCAGAGCTCGGAGAGCGAAATCTCTAGAATCTAGTCGCTTGCTTCCGTTAGCTGTGGAGAGTGAGTGATTTCTAAGATGCTGATTCTTAAACCTTGAATATACCGAGTCTTTTGTATAACATTAAAAGTTCCCATTAGAATTCTTTGTCCCAATCACCTGTTATGTGAATCGGAACCTCACTTGTATCCGGTGAATAAGAATCAAAATTACTGGCGTCGACAGGCGATGATATCTTTGGCACATATGGTGCAGGCAAAGTTCTATTCCTTAGACCAAACCAGTTGAAGCCGTCAAACCATTTATGCTTCATGATGTCCTCAATACCCCCGCGCTGATAACCAAGTCTTTCGCTCAGATTATCACGGCATAGCTTCTTGATTAAATTCTGGGCTTTATGAGAAATGCTTCGAGGGAAATCAACTGCGTCTATCCCTCGCAGAATAATATTATATGTCTTCATTGGTTCATCACTGGTGAATGGTGGGGCACCTGTTAGAAGTTCAAACATTAAAACACCCAAAGACCAGTAATCGCAACTGTAATCATGGCCTCTATTAAGGATAATTTCAGGTGACACATAATCTGGAGTCCCACAGAACGTCCATGTCTTACTGCCAGGGGGATACAATCTTTTCGCGAAGCCAAAGTCAGTCAGTTTAACGTAGCCGATGTCATCTAATAACATGTTCTCTGGTTTTAAATCCCTGTATATAATATGCCTGGAGTGTAGATATGAGAAGGCCTCGATAACGCAAGCGGTGTAAAACCTAGTCGTATCTTCATCAAAATTTCTTCTCTCTCTAAGTACTGTCCATAATTCACCACCTAAACAGGATTCCATTAGCATGTACAAATACCTTTCGTCTTTGAAAGTTCTATACAGTTTGACTATAAACGCCGAATCTGATTCCATCATGATACGCTTTTCATTAATTATATGCTGCTCCTGTCTTGTTTCAACAATTTGACACTTCTTCATAACTTTGAGAGCGTAGCTCTTAGTCTTATCATCTCCAATAGTGACTAGATCGACTCGTCCAAACCCGCCCATTCCTAATGTTGTCACGATTCTTATATCTGACAGTTGGACATGTGCGAACCGTTCATCAATCTTGGTTTGATCCGGCATGTATTCAAGAGGCTCATCATAGCACCTATTCTCAACAATCTTGCTTATGAATTGTTGGAAACATTCTCGATCGATCACCAGACAGACTACATTATCATCGTCGGCAATTATATTTGCCGTCCGGACGTCCTCTCCAAGTAGTGCTTTTTCGCCGAAATAATCACCACGTTTTAAGTACCTGACCGTCTTTTCCACAAGTTGTTGCGTGGTCTCGTCTTGAACGTCCACAGTCACTTTCACTTGGCCTTGGCTTATGATGAAGAAAGTATCTCCGCGACCTCCTTGACGGATTATATAGGCTCCTCTTCGATAGCTTGTCTCTTCGAGGGCGTCGGTTATCTTAGACAACGTTTCCATGGGGACGTTATGGAAAGTTGGAACGGTTTTAAGGAATTCAATATAGTCGCGCTGGCGAATGAGACCAGATTTCATCATAATAGCTTGGAAGCAACCTCTCTCTATTGCCCATAGTTTACAATCGGTTATTGCCTTGATAGTTGCAGTTCTAGTACAATTGTACAGAATAGCCAATTCACCAAATACAGAGCCTGGCCGATGGATGTAAGACAATAGCTTTCCATCTTTGCTAACTTCAACCTTACCCTGTTCCATAACATAGACAACTGAGCCGACATCTCCCTCTTTGATGATGATTGAGTCTTTCGAATGAGCGACAGGGAACATGCATAATGTGATTTCTTCAATTTGTGATTCAGTTAAATTCTTGAGGAAATCATTATCATGTATGGACTGCTTTATCAATTGCTTCGTTTGTTGTGATTTTTGATAAATTTGTGGTGGTTTCGACAATAGGTCTTGTATATTTGCACTTGACTGGGGCTCAGCTGATATACCAATGAGTCTAGTTTTTCTTGGTTGAGCAAGAGTGGCTGATTGTATTGAGAGTACACTTTTGAATTTGTCAAGTTGACTGGTCAATTGACAAATCATATCCTCTTTCTGGGCCAGTATAACTCTCAATTCATTGATTGTCTGCTCCTGAGATGCGATGATGGACATCATGCTGGCTGCATTGCCAGCTGGACCGATTGTACCTGTTGCATTCATCATACCCGATGTCATTGCTCTTTTGATGAAAACTGTTCTTGGACTAAGGGATGAACTCTCAACACATACCTCTGATGGTTTCTGAGTTTTAATATGTATGGTTTGATCATCGATCTGGATAGGCCTTGTGTTGCTTAGATATTCGACCCTGTAGTGTAACTTTCCCAGGACCTTAAGTGGGGACTAACATATCCAGTGGGCGAAGACTAGTTTTCAGGATATTATTGGGCTTTTGCGGTGAAGCTTGTTCCACCCGAGCCAGAATATTTGAGTGTCTGTTCCAGTAATCAGAGCTTTGAGTTGGATAGACGAATGCTTGGTGAAAATTTGGGAGAAAACTTGTGGAAGATCGCGATTCTTTCTTTATTGGTTTCGCATGATAGTTTGATGTTTAGATCGTTGGTTGTTTTCTAGGAATAATACGGTAATCTATGGTGCCTAATTGAGGAAATGGGCTTTTGATTTAAATCTCACAATGTATGCTATACTAAAAATTGATGATCACTGTTAACAATGGTCTTGTCAAAATATTATTGCTTCAGTTGCTATCTACCCGCTTGCTAATCTGCTCCAATTAATGCGGAGAACGATCTTTGTGATTCTAGAGATTAAATTCAGAATATGAGAGTGGCATCTTTGATTTAATCTTGAAACAATAGATCCACTGGCTTAGAACATTGTAGAATGTATTCTAGAATCTGACATATCGTCTCATAATATTGGAGAATTTTTTGTTCCAATTATAAAGCCTATGGGACTGGTTGCACATGCGCAAAATCAGATATACAATTATATTAGCCACTGCACCGAATTATACTCTTAGTCGGAGCGACAGAAGGAAAGAGACAGAGACACATACACCAATCGACGGCTTGCTTTTTCCTAGGTCCTACGGCAAGCTCATAGAACAAGTGCACGCACTACAAGTCGAAGAGGACTTGTCTTGAAAGAAGCGAAGAAGCATTTCGGGCGATTGCATTTGTGGAAATAAAAAAATTCTCTCGAGCTCGTGTTGTATTATGGTTCTCGGAATTTTTGGACGTCCTGTCGCTGTGGTTTCTTGGATCAAGCGGGTCCAATGGAAAAAGAGTCCAGGGTGCAACAAAGTGCAACAGGCAGTGTTGCGTTAGCCCTGTTGGCTTGTGCTTGATTTAAGTGCAGCAACCTAGAACGACGTTCCTACACCATGGTGGCGATGGTGCAATGCAATGGTAGCGGTGGTTGTGTGGAAGAAGATGTCTACACATGCATGCCGGCCTTGCAGACGGACGATGGGGACGGTAGTATTGAGTGTATGCCATCGTGTCTTGCGCTTTTGTACGATGAACGAATGCACCCGTACAAGTGCATCAAAAAGGTGCATGCTGTTCTAGCCTGCAATGTGCATGTCTCGTCGCACCAAGACACAGAAGCACCAGACCAAGTTCTTGTCCACAAACGCCACTCCACCAGCGACAGACCCAATAAAATGTACAAAAGAGCGCAGCACAACAAAAAACAACAGCAGAGTTACACAAACTTTTTCCTCTGTATGACTTGTTGTCCCTAAACTCTGTTCAAAGTTTCTCCATCAAGTCATCCTACTTTCGTCCCTCAAGATTGGTTTCCAGTAATACAACGAAGAACAACGCCTCTTCTAGATGAAATAATCACCCGTAGTTGTCGTTCCCCATGCCTCCTCAGGCTCCCTCAGCCATTTCTTAGCTACCTACAGGGGACCTGTGGGTTGATAGCCCCTTTCTCTTTCTTCTCAAACCTCTGTGTCTTGCCCCAACCGCCTCCCAAGTGAATCCTCATTAGTATTCATGGAAAGTTTTCTGCTCCGTTCGCTTTGTGGAATTCTCGCTAATTCGCTATGAGGTTACGAGGACGAACTTGTAGGAGAGGCACAACAAGAGTCGATAAGCCTGTGATAGATCCATTGACATTTCGATTTCTTCATTAGAGGCAAGCATGATACAAAAGGCTCGATTGGCAGCCGTCTCACTTATTTGCGAGGTGGGGCTCCCGCAGACTGTATTTGATCTGCATCTTTGCGAAACTCAAATATTGTCGAGAAAGAAGTTAACGCATACTGGTAAAAAAGTACATGGCGAGCGAGAGTGTCAGCTGTCTACTGAGAGTTGTTGAAATGTGGCCGTTTCAAGTCAAAGAGGGCGGACGTGGGGGAATAATTCTTTTGCTTAATTGCCTCTTCAGCATACAGAGTTCTATTCGGCCGGCGGGCAAGTGATAAAAAGGGGAGTGGTTCTGAGGCACTATGATGATCCAAGCAAAGATGTTATTGCCTCTCAGATGGCAAGAGCGAGCGCAGGGTGAGCCAAGCAGCGGATCAGTCTAGGCGCATCTCATAAAGTTTCAGGGGACAAGTGGTTTCCCTTCTGGCGGCGAGAAACGAGATCACAAGCATTAAGACTCTTGTTGCCTTGTTCTGGACCCTTGGTTGTTGCAAGCTGGCTATGAGGCTCGGATTGCAGCGAATAGAGCCGCTGATATGTCTTCGAATTCTGAGTAAGCGGAGAAGGATTAGAATTGGCTACCAAGCGTTTGAGGCGGCCGCAGGCTATAGAAGAAGTCTGGGCTTGTCTCTCTCGCTTGTCCATCCCTGTTTCATCCGCTGACTAAATGGAACGCGCCAAGACGGCAGCTCCTCGAACGGCTGGCTGCCACAGTCTAGGCCGAGTCAAAGAGGCGACACAGAAGCAGCAGCCGATTGAAGGCCGCTAGTTTAACTCCGACAACGAAGAACAACTCGCAAAGAGCCAAAGAGGCAAAGGCGCAAGAGTCTCGGCGAAGCAACAAGTGCATTCAGCTCACTTGCGCACTATTTATCCAACGAAATCTGTTCCCCCTTTTGTGGATCAGATGGTCTGATGATCAATCTCTCTTAGTTGGCGTCTCTCGCTTGCTCGTCATCGATTCCTCTCCTATTTCTGCCCGCCAACTTCAGGCCGCACCATCCAAGTCACCGGATCGGACGCGAAAATGTTAGTCCTTAGTAAACAACAAGCATTCCACTCTGTTGGCCGATAGTTTCGAGCTAGAAAACAATACAACTCATACAGTCAATTTCACAAACTAACTCAGGCCAATATTCTCCACAACAAGCTGCTCTCTTTGTCTCCACTCTTCAAGCTGTGCTTTTTCGGCTCGCATTTCCCTACCATCCGACTTTGCTGATACAACCCAACCATTGTTGTTTTTTTTATTCTCTCTGAGTGCGCAAATTCTCATTAAAAAGAGACCACCAAAGCTCCGTTGATACTGAAAAATTTTTAACAACGCAACAGGAAAGCGCAGTTTGGCTCATAACTAGCAAAAGGTTACTGTGAAGTGTTTCTGGAGCATAAAAAAGAACCAAAAGCGGGGCAACGAGTTATCAATCTTTTGCGACCAGTTGAACTGGTCAACGTGAAGAGAAAAACATTGCCGGCAAACTCAAGCTGGTTATAGAAGAACTCAGATAGCATTCGGGCAACATTTATGTATATTCCAAAGTTTGCGAAAAGATAGAAATTCTCAAGAAAATGTCTAGAACTTTCATTATTGCTTTCATTGGCTTGGCCATTATTGCGTCGAGCTTGGTATCTGGCGCCTCTCCTGCGGCAAAGCCTCAGAATGAGCGTAAGTATTGGGCTCGGATTTACAATAATTCGAATGCATAACAACAAATGAGGCGAATTTCGTGGCAAAAGCCCAGAGATATATTGGCTAAAGAGCTGAATCGACTACACAAAACTTGAAACTAACCAAATCGTTCATCTAAATCCAACTCGACGTACCAAAATGAATTCGTTCCCTCACTGAAAAATGCCAATTATCCAGAAGCTGAGAGGGCGAAGGAGAGGAAGCCAGGCGATCCGATTGATATTTATCTGAACAGTTTGGAGTCAAACAACAACGACGAGTTGCTCCCATACGAGCCAATCTCAAACCGTCGGCCGAGCCACGAAAACTCGCAAGTGTTTCGTGAGAACTCCATTAAACCTTCCCTCAATCTGGAGCGCGAGTCTTCAGCACCGACAAATGGCGCCCGCTGGCCTGGTAGATCTCAATCCAATTTGAGGTCGACAAATGTGGCCGCATCTCGAGCAGGAGCAGCCAATCAGGAGCTGCCAGACTCCTCAAATGCAGAACGTTTCAGCTCGATTGCACACAACAGTCGTGAGGTGCGTCTGGTGGGCCCCAACCAAAAGGAGGTGGAAATGAAGGACGACGTGGCAAGTAAGATGATGGTTGCCATGGACAATCTCCAGAAAGAGTTCACCGATGTTTGGGGCCAAGTGAACGACAAGCTGGACAAAGGATGGCGCGAAGTCAAACGCTCGGAAGTCTGGAGCCAGATGAATGACAAGCTGGACAAAAGTTGGCGCGAGGTCAAAGGCTCAGAAGTCTGGAGCCAGGTGAATGACAAGCTCGACAAAGGCTGGACAGATTTCAAGAGCATGGTCGAGGGCGTTGTTTCGGGCCCAACGAAAGCACCTCAGCCTTAAGATGTGACTCAAGGAAGTAGCATTTAGATATTCGCATTCAGCCTCGTGCAGATGCTATTTTGTTTTCACAAGAATGCTTTTACATAATACTGATCTTAGTTTCATCGAAAGTTCTCTCAACTGACCTCGATTGATGAAAAACTCGCAGAGTACATGATACTGAAATTGGGATAAGCCTGATATCTGCTCAAAGTGACTTTCTAACCAGAGATCGCTCCAAGATGCCAAATTTATGAGAAGAGTATTTAATTTGTCTTGATATGAACTCGATTTCGAACAATTTTTGTGGAATAAAACTAGACAGCGTTCTCTAGCTCGCCAATCAAGGCTTGCAACTGTTCTTGCGATTCAAATTCTATAGTCTCTATCCTTCGATCATCCTTTTCACTTCCACATAACAGGGTAACTGCGAATTCAGGCTCCTCCAAAGATGACCCAGCTTGGTTGGCTAATTTCCATTTCAAGTCATTGTACCAAACGAACTGTCCGTCCTCCATGAGCTCAATCTTGACTAGCTGAAGAAATAGACAATTGAATCAGCAGACCATGAAGAGGGAAATGCCGTTTCTCAAAGAAAGTTCTCTACGTCGAATTGAGAATTCAGATCAAATTGGTGCTTGCGACACACTGGGATACACAGAATTAATCAGCAGCCTGAAGGAAGGCACGCTGACATTGTATATCAGACTGGATGGCCAGAGAAGCTCTGGTTTAGGCATCTAGCTAGCTTGCCACAGACCAACTGGAAAAATCCTCGCACAGACAGACTACTTGTTGCGTGGGGCAACCTTCGCGTGTACTCTTCGCAAAGTTATGCTTCATGCTGGTTCTCTTTGCTCATCAAGCTTAATGAAAATGTATCCCTGGCTAGCGGGGATGTCTCATTGGAAATTCCTCAAAAATTGCGCTTTTACACTGAAATGTAATGAGCCAATCTGACCAAACGACACCAATGAAGGATTTCTCAATTTTGTTCCCTTTTTTCATCGCCACTTTATTGGTTTTCCCGTCACGAGAGCTCCATCACTTTGGAGCTAGGTAGAAATACACTGTTACTTAAATGCTCCAATTACCAAGATAAAGAGAATACTGCCCATCAAACTAGTCTTCTAATCTTAAATCAGATCCTCATTTACTACCTGATTGCTCTCATATGTCGAGATAATTGTCCAAAAGTCAATTGGTGGCGGTAGCTAACATCTAATAAGAAAATCTCAATAAGCTTACCAATGGATGTGTATAAAGTTATAATGGTTGGCAGTGGTGGAGTTGGGAAGTCTGCCCTAACTATACAATTTATGTATGATGAATTTGTTGAAGATTATGAACCAACCAAAGCTGATTCATACAGAAAGAAGGTCACATTAGATGGTCAGGAGATACAGATTGACATACTTGATACTGCGGGTCAGGAGGATTATGCGGCCATACGAGATAACTATTTTAGATCTGGTGAGGGATTTTTGTGTGTGTTCTCGATCACAGAACAAGAGAGTTTGCACAACGCCTTTGAGCTGAGAGAACAGATTCTTCGAGTTAAAAACGACGACAGAATACCCTTCTTGTTGGTTGGAAATAAGTCAGATTTAGCCTCAGAGAGGCGCGAGGTGAGTTTAGAGGAGGCCTCTGAAGTGGCCAGAAGTTGGCAGGTTCCTTACGTGGAAACATCAGCTAAAACAAGACACAATGTTGATGCAGTTTTCTTCGAACTTCTCAGAGAAATAAAGAGACGCCGTGATATCCAAAGGATGACGATGAATGCAAGCAAGAAGACAAAAAGCCGCCGAAAGAGAAAGTTGTGCAGGATGTTCTGTTGAAAGTTCATTGGATTGAAACATGTGACAGTTACTATCACAAATGATAAAACAAGGTTGTTGACCAGATAGTAGCTATAAAGTTGTTCAAGTTTGAGCAGATCGCCGATCAATCCTAGATGATGCCTAGGAGAGTGCAGGGAACAGCAGTTGATGTTCCATTTGTTCTTTGTCCTTCTCAGTTTGCTTGGTGGTTGCTTGTTACAGTTAATCATGTGATAATGCTCGGCCGATTGTTCACGGCTCGCCCTCATCGATGGAACCATGTCTCAATCGGCGGCAAACGGAACGAATTTGGATTCGAGAATCTTCGACTCCCACTTCTCAGGCCCTCTTATAGCTTGGCAGTTAAGCCTGGCTGTTTGTATTTGGCGTAAATGGCCACCATTGCAGTCCCGCCCAATCCAATGTTGTGCTGGAGAGCAATGCGGGCATCCTTCACTTGTCTGGCGCCAGCCTCGCCTCTCAGCTGCCAGTTCAGCTCGCAGCACTGTGCCACTCCGGTGGCTCCAAGCGGATGTCCCTTTGATAACAAACCGCCGCTTGGGTTGATCACATATTTGCCCCCATAAGTGTTGTCACCCGAATCGACTAACTTCTTACCCTCACCTATGGGACACAAACCGAGCGCTTCGTAGGTTATCAGTTCGTTAACTGAGAAGCAATCGTGCAGTTCAATCACATCCACTTGTTCGGCTTTCACGCCCGACTTTTTGTACGCCTTTTCTGCGGCCTCTTTAACCATGTCGAAGCCAATCAATTTGATTGGATCCTTTTGGTCGAAAGTTGAGCTTCTGTCTGTCGTCATTTCCATTGCTAGAATTTCAACTGCGCGTGATTTAAGCTGAGGATTCTTCTCGAGAAAGTCCTCCGAAACCACCAAAGCGGCGGCAGCACCATTTGAGGTTGGACAACATTGTTGTTTTGTGAGGACGCTGAAAACTTTTGGCGATTCCAACACCTCTTGAAGTGTGCACTCTTCGTGAGTTTGTGAATAGGGATTATTGATTGAGTGTTTGTGATTTTTGACCGAAATTTTGGCAAAATGTTCCGCAGTGGTGCCATACCGTTTCATGTGCTCCTCGCCGGCAGCCGCGAAGAATTGGGCCGTAATTGGTGCCGGCTTAATGCCGGCAATCTCAAACAGAACATCGACAAACTTTTGCATTGGCTCCACACGGTCTCCAAACTTTGACATGAGAGCCCCGCGTTCCATCTTCTCGAAACCGACGGCCAACGAACAATCGTAGGCGCCAGCCTCAACAAGTGTCTTGGACAGAAAGAGAGCCGTTGAGCCGGTGGCGCAATTGTTGTTGACATTAGTTATTGGAATGCCAGTCATCCCCACCTGATATAGGCCCTTCTGGCCGCAGGCTGAGTCACCGTAAACGTACCCCACATTTGCCTGTTCCACTTGTTCGTATTTCATTCCGGCATCTTTCAGGGCCTTCTCCACGGCCTCTTGTATCATGTCAGGATAATCATAGTTCTTCTGTGGACCTGGTTTCATGAATTTGGTCATCCCCACTCCAACAATGAACACGCGTCTCTTGTTTCCCATCTTTTTCTGATTCTTTCTTAATCTAGTTTTCTCTAAAATTTGCGCCTAATTTTCCTCAGCAATTGCAACTGCTTAACTTAGTTCGTTGGAAAGCCCTCTACTCAAATGACGAAATGGAATCAATTGGGGAAAGTTGCCGCCGGTCAGCAAGATTTAACTGATAAAACGATCAATGTCTTCATTGTGTGCTAGGCTCTTGTCTCAACAGTTTGTTGACTTGTGTTTGTCCCACTAATTGGCGGCTCGCTGTCTGTTGGTGGACAATTTTTGCAAATTTTGCTCCCAATCGATGGCTAAATTGGATCAATAATTTTTCCACTCGTGTACCGGAATGCAAGAAGAGTGGCAGAATAACTGTTGCTCAATGGATGGGAATAAGAATTTCCAATGGGGAAAAGCTCGGCTTACTGCAGAGCCAAATGCAAGGATACTAGAAGCTACCAGAATCTTGTTGCTGCAAAGGACTCGCGTTGGGCTTTTTTCCTCCTCTTCTTCTTGCCAAGACTGGATCGCACAATTACGATTGTAGTTCAAGCGTTTGTTGCTTGTGCTATTGCGTTGTTGTGTAATGAATCCTTGGAGGAGCGTCTTCGTCCCTTGTTGCTGGCGGCCTGGCAGCTCGGTTAACTCTTGCCACTAGTTCACTTGGCGCGCACTCTCAACTGGCTGGCAATTTCCAACATTCAGCTCATTGCTCCACTGCATTCAACTTGCAGAGAGGAACCACTTTTGCGCCTTGAAGAGCACACGTTGCTTGACGGCCTGGCTTCACTCTTTCCATCCCCCTTTCTCCCAGTCTCCCGCTATCCAAGCTGACCAGTGAGCAAAGATGGAGAGCTGGCCTGTAATCCATTTCACTCAGCCCAGGCCAAGTGCTGCTATCAGCCAGATATTGCCCAACGTTGGTCATAAGCTTTGCGAGAGCTAATTTTTTCCCAGCCCGACACACACTCGGCCAGACACAAATGAGCGTCCATGAAGGCCAGCTAACTTGCCACTCACTGGCCGTTCCTTCTTTAAGTCTCTCTGCTGAGCTGGCCAGCTTTTCCTTCGGTCGGCCGAGCACCGCTTTCAGTGGTTCAGTTTCGAGTGGCCGCCGATCTAGGCCCACGATCCAGATGGACTCAGGTGAAAAGAGTTGAACGGCCAGAGAGAAGCGAGCGAGACATGGACAGGCAGACTAGTTTGCAGGCTAGCCCAGCAGAGGACTGGCACGCGCGTCTGAGCTGTCCGATCGGCGAGCTCACAGCTCATTAGGCGTGACGCAAAAGCTGACGGCGTTCCAATCGTCGAGCTCACAAATTGGCGGCCGACCAACACAGAAAGCGAAAGAGCAGCAAGCCAACCAGGAAGAGCAGTACGAGGAGAGGAGAAAAAAGGTGGCACTTTGCTCGTTTGAGCTTGCTTGTTGGTGCTGTTTTGCTCGCGGCAAGCGTCGCATTGATCGCCACATTGAGCACCACTTTGGCACGTATTTGCGCCGGCTTCAAAAGCGAGGGAGGAGCTCCATTATTCAAACGTCGATGGAGACAGATGATTGTTATTTTTCACGACAACTTTTCGCCACTGGCGTCTGAACCAATGGTGTGAATAATTCTTCTTTTTGTCTCTTGTTTCAAACTCGAAAAGGTGACTCCCTCACTCTTCTGGTCGCACTCAATTCCGAGTCAAGTCAGCGTCCATGTTCTGCTCAGTTGAGGAACCAACCAGACGAAAAGCTTGGTAGGGGGAGTTGTGTGTGGGACGAGCAGCGTACTAATGACAAGAGCTAGACTGGGAGAAGGGCCAGCAAGTGGGACTGCTCCTCCCACTGAGGAGGAGGTCTAAGGAGCAGCATTGGAGATGTCACCGTTTCAAGGTCGGCGCTTGTGCGGCACCATTTCCTTCCGGCTCCACAAAAGACACACTGCGGACTGTGGACGCACGTACATCGGTTGTGATTGTTAGGCTCAAGTCATGAGAAGACAGTCTGTCCTTGCTCGCCGGAAACTCGTCTGCCCCTTTTGGCCTTTAGTCCGACAAAGTTGAACAGAACTCCACTTATTGCCTTCCTGGCTTAGCAAACTTCCGTTCGATTGCAGAGGATTGCCAACTCTGCCGAATTGGCTTCTGCTTGTCCAACTGTGACTCCAAATTGGTCGGGAGCTCGCGCGTCTGAGCTCAGCAAAACTTGCATCACTGAGCTTGGTGCCCATTGAGGTCCGAAGTCTGTGTTTGGTCTTGATGGTGATTTTTAATGAGAAATTCAACCCAGAAGCCCAAAATGGGGAAAATTCAGCTCTCACTCGATGACCCATGGGCCTTTCCCGTGGAGGAGCAATAGCCGGCTTGGTGATGATTGGTGCGTCTTGGAGTGGAGCACAAAGAAGGATAAGAATAGCCCAACCGAGACTCTAGGAGAAGAGAATTTAACGGATCAGCAAGAGATGCTGATCCGTTAAATTATCGATCGATGCGAAATGCCTTTGTGAGCGGAATCTATTCATGAAGAGCAGAGTTGTCTCTCTCGAGCTCAACCCCATTGGCCAATGAGAGTTAGTTGCCAAGTCAACAAGCACAACGCTCTTGCTCGTGCGCGATAAAGTATTTGGACGTGGGGAGAGTGCAATTTCCACTGTGCCTGTGTGCTCGTACTCGTGCTCGTTCTCGTGCAACTGTAAGTGCAAGTGCAAGTGCAACTGTTCACTCAGCAGGGCCATGTGATTTCAGAGCAGAAAATTAAATTTGCTCGCCACAACCTTGCGGTTGGGGCAGATCAGTTCCATTTAGCGCCCACATGCTAAGCAGAAAGGCCCAAATGGCAGCCTGGAGGATGGGCGGAGAGTAGTGTTTTTCACGAGCAACTTTGCCAGTCGAAAGCAAATTTGATTCATCAGCTCTGTGGCATGTGGGCCACCATTGCGCCCGCTTCAATGAGCGCCCACCTCAACATTAAACTTGCCCGGGGCCCAAACACAGACACACACTGTACACCATGGTGGCCAATATAACGTGGCTTTGTAATTTAACATGCACGAACACAGCAAAACATACGGAGCCTGGTTGGCTTCCAATGGGACGCCAAGCCATGTGCATTTGGGCCCGCGCTCAGACCAGACGTATGGTCAACTTGGCGGCCCAAGAACGCGCTCCCATGGGCACTATCAAAGTTGGCCGGCTCCCTTATGCTCGACTGCGAGTGTACCGTCCTGCCGGGGCGCTATCCTTCCGTCAGGTTGGCCTCAGTGTGCCTGAATGGGCCGGCCGACACTCAGCCTCATTGCGAGTGATCTAATTTGTCAGTGAACTTTGGATACGGCGAGGCTGCTCCAGAAGAGAAATATTGATTCAACGGCATTTCGTCCTCCCATCGCTAGGTGCACGCCGGCCAGTATTTAGTTCTTGAAGTGTGCCGGCACAACTGAGACACCGAGCGGAGGAGGAGGACCCAAAGACAGACAGGCGGACAAGCAGACGGAGGGACGGGCGGGCAGACAGACGGAGGCACAATGCTTTACATCTGCTGTCTGCCCGATGGGAAGGCAAACATGGAGCTACTTGAGCCGCGAGCTTGGCCAACTTCGGTGGGACTCAAACAGTTTTGGACCTGGGGATGAAGTGGGCCAACAAAGCGGCCGGTTACCTAGAGAGCTGGCTGAGAAGGCAAGGAACACTGAGCTTGCCGAGATCGTGGGCTTGATCTCCGCTCGTCACAGTTGTCCAACGCACACCAGCTCCGGTCCACACCCGCGCCCCTTTTGCCAATGCTACTCCATGATAGCGCCAGGGAGCAAAAGGCGCCTCGAAGATGGGCGTCCAGACAGCACCAATCTCTTTTTCATTTATTTGCCAGCTAGCGCCCCTCTCTCGTGTATTTACGCTCTCCAGATTATCTGGCCCTGTGATAAGCTTAATATCGACAGTGCCCACGCCCAAACTTGACACACAGACACACAAGAAGCAAGGGTTAGCCTCTGTTGACATGTAACAATTTGCCCCATTCGGACTGGCGTGTATCCGACAAGTGTTATCCTCTGGCCCCATGGAGCTTGGGGAAAAAAGCCAACAAATAAAACTTGCTCTGTGAGCTTAACCAGTGTCGACCTCGTTTTTAGTTTTGAAACGTTTGTTTGTTGCAATAAGTAATATACCAATATTGTCCCGGGCTTATGGGCGGAGACTACCTGAGGCTGATAGTGACATTTTATTGCTCCAAAACTCTTGCCCCATTGGTACTAGTCCGGCGGCACTGTTTACATAGATTCAATCTATTTTCTTTTATGTATGTGTGTCTGTGTGTTGTGGGTGCGCGTGGGCACAAGTGAGAGTGCGTGCACATCGGCGTAAATAAGGCTGCCCGCTTCCTGGTGGGGCCACTTTTGGGGGCCAACTGACGTCAGTTCGCGCAATTTGCCCCAACCTCCGGCGCAAAGCTCACCAACTCACCAAGCTCATAGCCTGCTCTCAGCTGGCGCCTCTCTCTCTCTCTCTCACGAAGCCCAATTCCGGGGGCCACCCTGAGTTTGCCCCGGCCTGGGCAGATACAGCAGTGTTGTGGAGTGAGGAAATTCGTGGGATAAATCTCCGAAAAGCAACACCAGGGGCTCCCCACGAGGCCCAAATTCCGGACACAGTTTACTTG
>Ga0058701_10000777_pt1 | contig 21427 bp, 21 predicted proteins | sample AgamicOrMae_FD_97039 | JGI IMG/M metagenome (GOLD analysis project Ga0058701, IMG submission 97039) | Agave microbial communities from Guanajuato, Mexico - Or.Ma.e | ecosystem: Host-associated > Plants > Phyllosphere > Phylloplane/Leaf | place: Guanajuato, Mexico | collected 2012-06-04 | reverse complement strand
TCCCGAAGCGCAACCGCAAAACAACTCATGCTTGTACACTCGTGTATTAGAATCACATGCATACAGGCAGACGTACAGAATCCTAACGCGACATTGCCAATCTCCTTTTCAGTTTGACAGGCAAACCGATGAAAAAGTCACTAAATTTTTCAATGATTTACCTCAACTTTTCCTCTAATCATCATGGAAGATATGGAATTTGTTCAATTCGACTTGAAAACCCAATTTAATCTTGTCCAGAGTATAAAACCGTCATGTTTTGTCATTGTGTATCATCCTGGAGGAAATTAACTAATATTGGGGGATAACAATAGAGAAACTTATGAGAACGTATAGCCTATTTCGCGTCGTACTGTACAAATAGTATCTGTAACTTAAGAATCGTATAATCAGATAAATAATCAAATATGCAAGACTTTCACTTTGCTCGGAAGGTTTTCGGCGAAGATTTCCTGTATGAAAGGCACATAAATTATTTGCTTAAATCTTTGAAGAAGTCCACATACGGAGCTCCACTAGAGGTGGCCGAGGCGCATAGGTTGAGTTCCTTGTTTTTCGTAGTATCTGGATTGGATCTATTGGATGCGTTAGATAAGAGATTGACTCAAGCAGATAAACAGAATATCATTCAGTGGATCTACTCTTACCAAGTGGATGTTAATCATATTTTGCTCCCCAACGATCTAATCAGACCATATGACGAAGTTAAAGATATAGATGAATTGGACAATGATCAAGATCAAGACGAGGCGGTTGAGGGGGATGAAGATGATTCCGAGACGGAATACAACAATTTCAGAAACAGATTAGGTTACGTTACCAACAACAAGGATCATCTGAACGGCCAGGAACCCAACGATAACGACAACTCCAACAATAAGGACCACTTTTATGGTCAAGAACCCAACGATAATAACAACTATCACCATCATCTGAATGATCACGATAACAACGTCCAGATAGTACCCCAAGAGAACAACAATCATCATCACAATCACAACAATCATACCAACCAGCGTCAACGCCATAGAAGTCAAAAATTTCGTCAAAGAGCGAAGCATATCTGCCTGACGAAAAGTGTGGGCCATGCTGGATTTAGAGCAACCAGTATGATAGATAGTGATATACCTCTAGATTTTGGTGTACTGCCCATGACATACTGCGCTCTAGCGACTCTAGTGATCCTTGGCGATGACCTCAAGCGTGTAGATAAAGGCTCCATCTTAAAAGGGATGCGCCAACTACAATCTCCCGATGGTAGCTTTATGCCGACTATATTCGGTGGTGAAACAGATATGAGGCTGGTTTATTGCGCAGTTGCAGTTTCCAAGCTATTGAACGATTGGTCGGGAATGGATAAGGACAAGTGTGCCAGATTTATCAGGAATAGTCTAACTTATGAGGGAGCATTTGGACAATGTCCCGGAGCTGAAGCCCATGGTGGTTCGACATTTTGCGCATTAGCCTCATTGAAACTGATGTCAAAATTAGATGAAACTATGAGCCAGGAGGAACAGGATAGATTAGTCAGGTGGTGCTTGATGCGCTTTGAGAACGGATTTTGTGGGCGACCGAACAAGGATGAGGACACATGTTATTCATTCTGGATTGGAGCTTGCTTGGTGATCTTGGATAAATTCCAATTCATTGAGGATCAAAGATTGCTCGACTTCATATTGATGGCCCAAGAAGAGCGAGGAGGGCTAGCCAAAGTTCCAGACTTCTACAGTGATCCAATCCACACTTACCTCGGTTTTGCTGGCCTAACATTCATAGATCGTGATCTATGCTCTAAGAGGGGTGTTAATTTGCTCAAGTTAGATCCAACCCTGAATATAAGCGCCCGAGCTCGTGCTTATTTAGACAAACTTCATGAAGCTACAGCGACGCCATCCTCTACTAACACCATTACCAATACCGACAAGCGGCTAGATCTCATTTCAACTAATAATTTAACCACCACAACAATGACCACCGATGGATTGCCATCTTCGGACGTCGATTGCAACGTCCGGGGCGATCTAGTTTCCGAAATGGATATTTATAGAGGGTGCAAATGATTGAAGTGTCAAATTTTGCGATGCAGACTTCGAAGCATCTCATTGCGTTGAAGATTGAAAACAGCAAGAGCCTCAAATTGTTGCCTAAACTGGTGAGATTTTTTCTGAAGATTTATTCGAGAAGCAAAAAAGATAATTATATATAAATATCTATATGAGAAGTAAACAGAACTGGAAGATGCAAGAAATAAAGATTAAATAATAATCTAAAGTAGTCAGAGAAAAAGATCAACCAAATAATTTGCTGTTTGAGGAGGCGGGAAGGGGGTGATCGTCGAGAATGTACCACATGGATGTTGGATACGCATTGAGTGAAAATTTCTTCTCAAAAGTAAGCTCCTTGTTTATCGTTGTCAGTCTAAGGCATCAGCCAATCTTGAATTCCTGAAAATCTTTCTTCCGCTCCAAAAAGTTGCGAGGTCGATAGAGATCGAATCATATGAGATGTTACTCTTGACATGAATGTTTGGAATTGCAAACTGATCGCATACTCTAGCCAACAAAACCTCACCCCTGAAGCTTCCAACAGGTGCAGTGCGGGTGAGGGAGGGAAGGTGGGAGCTGGAGAAAGATGACAGTAATTGGCAGGCTATTTCCGACGAGTCCGTAGTGCGTGTAAACGTTTACAAAGACTAAGGAGCCAGCCCCAGTGTTGTCACTTGTTTGTCGATCAAGAGTTAGTGACAATATATGACCCGTCTCTAAGTTTCTTGTTGCTGGCTGCACCAGAACTAAACGAAGCTATCATCTAACAATTCCACGCGTCAGCTCGGCGCTTAGATTTGGGTCACTTCCGTTGCACTTATCTCCGCTACACTCGACGTAGGAACGTCTCCATAAAACGTATGTACATTAGAAATTAGACGTACCAAGATTGATGATTCCCTCTGTGAATTGATGAGTTCATCACAAGCCTTTTCTGGTTGAGGGAAGTTACGAAATCTATCAAGTAGATTCGATCGAGTCCCCAAGCACACAAACTGGCCACTGCATTGGTGGACACTGCCCTGGGAAGCAAATTGACCCCTCGAAAGACCACTGGACATGAGGTGTCTGAGTGCAATTGAGCGATTGTTAGCGATTTTCTGTCCATTTATCATGCTGTATCAAGTATTGGTGACAATATATGACTCGTAAGCAGCTAGGGTGGCACAGGAGAGAAATGACACTTTGAGTAACGACGCCGACTATGCTGTGAGTTTCGAATCCTGTCGATCAAATCGGACACGGTTACTCTATATGACAGATGGAATGCTATTGAGGGAGACCATGTTCATGAGGAATCTATCACCTCATGGGATGATAATCCTCGATGAAGCTCGCGAGAGAACGCTTCAAACAGATGTTCTTTTCGGTGTTCTGAAGCAAGCACTCAATACCTGTGATTCATCCGTAGCTGGCTCTGTGGGTGTCCCATCCAAGCTAGTGATCATGTTTGTTACAATGCAAACTGAGCTCTTCGAAGAATTCTGCAATGCACCAATTCTCAGAGTCGAAGGTCGGCGTCATCCGGTGGCAAATCTGGTGTCAGAGCTCGCTGACACGGACATGTTGAACGCTGTTCTAACTTGTGTATTTCAGATACAGAGAAACTGTGACGAAGGTGACATCCTGGTCTTTTGTGCACGGCAAGATGAGATCCTCTCCCTGGTAACCTCAACCGAAAAAGTAATCAGGCATGCCAATATTAGAGCGGGCTCGAATAAAACGGTGACGGAATTAGTGCCTCTCCCTCTGTACGCTTCCCTGACTGTCTCCCAGCAGATGCTAGTCTTCAACAGGCATTCAGCGATCACCAGAACTAATGGTCGCCCAGACGTCTGTTACCATACCAGCTACATAGTAAATTGTCGATACTGGAAAGTTTAAGCGCCGCGCTTACTGCCCTAAATCTGGTTTAGGATTTTCGAAAGTCACCTCCATGTCTGAAGCCCAATCCCTACAGAGGTCAGGGCGGGCGGGTCACTTGGAACCAGGTCAGTGTTATCGCTTATACACTGCCGAGGAATATGGAAATATGTCAGATCATCCTGTGCCGGAGATGGAGAGACAGGTAGTTTTGAGTCTGTCATGCTTCAGCTAATAGCCATCGATGCTGAAAATGCGGGGAAATTTCAATCCCTGGAGAGACCCGAAGATGAAAGGGTGAGAGAAGCTCTGAAAAATCTTTCGAAACGGGAGGCCATCAGGCCTTCACAAGTCGACGCGAGCTATTCAACTGACAGTACATTTCGCTCTCTTGTGGATGCATTATTGATTTAAGAGGCACAAATAGGCTAACAATCAGTAGTGCTACTATACTGTTATAAGTGTGCAAAGTTCATTGAGCTCACATCACTGGTTAGCTCGCAATGCGAGCTGACCATGTTTGAGCAAATTGTCAACAAGGGTCCCAGAATCATAATAGCCCTATTCAATGTGAGATCAATTCGGGATACAAATACTCATGCAAGGCTAATGAATTTTTTACACAAGCTACAACAATGTATACATAAGCTGCTGACAGCACACACAGACTGATTATGGCTCTGCTTGCTCCACCACAGACCCCACTAGCTATTGAGGCCCCGCAGTCTGGGGCCCACAAGGGTCAAGATTGCAACCTTTGCAAGACGGCGCTCTTTAGCTTGCATGTTGGTGGCTCAGTCGTCACAATTTGCATTCTCTACCACATGTCAATTGTCCATTCTGGTACAGTTTAGAAAAATGACAAACATCTCTCCAGCTTCACAATGGAACAAGTTAGCAGGCTAATCTTTTGCGTGCAACAATCTAAACGTCTACAAAGTGCATTAAGAATCACAAAAGCACAGTACGACCTCTACTTTCTCCGTAATATAGCTCAACTTTCAAACTTTGAGCCCCACTGGGGGCCGCGCAAAAGGGGTTATGATGTAGCAGACTGCACACTCGTATAGTGTATGTATTTTGCAACATGGTGATATGATTATTTTTTGTCTAGCTCAATTGGTTGCGAAGATATTGATGCTTGATTATCAAGGTGTGAAAATCGTCTCAGAATTTGAAAAGAAATCGTTCTGCGGATTCAATGGCAGAATAGCACACGATGGCAACAGTGCGCTAGCGCGTAAGAGCGGATCCGTCCACGATATCTAGGCTCCAATTTGTGGCACTCCTGAGGTCTCTAGCCTCATAACAAGGTTTTCAGCCTGTTCTGCTGGCATGCATTTGATACAGGCTAGAGGGTTGTATGGATACTACCATGAGGCGTCAAGCCGCGGGATGGGGCACTGTAGGACAGTCCTATTCGTGCAAATATCGTCAAATGCACGACCCCTTCTGCAGGCTCATCGATTCAAGCAAAGATCCCGCACTTCGGACTAGCCTACAGAACTGCTCCAAGCTGGCTTCTGACACGGATTGTGGGCTTATCTAGCCACAACAGCTAGCCTCCTTGCCGCCAAGAGAGGCCTTGTTAGAGGCTCTGATCCATGCAACGAGCGTCCAACGCACGACCCCACTTGCTAGCCTACTGTTCCAGGCAAAGGTGCCACACTTCAGAGTAGCCCTCAAAACTGCTCCAAGCTGGTGTCTGATAGAGACTTCAGGCTCACCTGGCCACAACAACCAGCCTCCTTGCCACAAAGTGGGCACTGTGAGAGGCTCCGATTCATGCAACAAGCGTCCAGTGCACGGCACCCGCCCTCATCAGAGCTGCCATATAGCAGTCCCCGTCCCGCCGCTACCTTCTCTGTAGCTATCCATTTAATTAGCAGCCTCTAAGCTCTGCCTTGTCTCTCTGATCGAGCAACAGTTAAGCTGACGGCAATAATACGTCTCGTAAGAGTGCTAGATACTCGTAAACTTTATCCATTGCACGATGACCATCCCTGTCTTGCCCACTGATGCCCACCAATCTTTCCACCCAAATACACATAAGCACCCACTCCAATGGCGCACAAACGCTCACCATGGCGTCACGCGTGATCCAAGTAATGAGCTCATGCTCTTTATAGCTCACAGAGAGATTCCATACCATGCAGACGCCGCATCCCACCAGCTAGGCGTCATGTATACTAATACTCGTTCTAGTGCTCACAGATCTTCGAAATTGCTCTCATGCTTGCACAAGGGCACAAACTGGCCATTGCACTGGTGGATACTTGTCTGAGAAGAAAATTGGCCTCTCCGATGACCACCGGGCATGAGGTGTCTGGATGTTATCGAGGCTGTGTTCATCGATTTTTTGTCTCTTTATCATGATGTATCAAGTATAAGTGACAATATGTGATTCGTGTGTCAAGTTCTCGTCGCTGGCTACACCAGAACTGGACGAAGCTATCATTCGATAGTACCGCCCGTCGGCTTGGCGCCTCACCTCCGTAGCACTTGCTCGTGCTGGACTTCACGCAGAATAAGCCTCCACAAAACGTTTACACCTTTACATCCGGATCAGAACGCTGTCAACGAGGTTGGAGGGCGCTCACGTACCCACGTTTGAAAGTTGTGCAGGGAGCACAACCTCCCACTTTTTGCAACTTGGGCTGGCTGGATGGATGCACCTACTCCAACACGCGGTAGCAGTATTGATTGGGGATTGTCAGCCGGGCCTGCGAGTTACTCGAATGAACAATGAATCGGGGTGGGCAGAATCGTATGGGACTGATCCTGGAGATTTTTCCACCGAGATTGCGGAGCATGTAGCAAAATATCGAAGCTTCAGGCCCAGCGCTTTTTGAGACGAGCCTAAGACAACTCCTGCAAATCTACAAGAACCATCTTGACTTAGACTATGTGGTGGTCTGTGTGTGGTGAGAAACACTTCTTCGGCACAATCTAGCCTGTTGACGAGGAAGGTAACATGGTTGAAAGGTGCTATCACGGCGACCAAAAAGATGATCTCTTCGCTAAGATCGTTATGTTAAGCTTTTGCCGACGGAGATACACAATTTTCATTTGCGCAGGCGTCCTGTTGCTCGCCGAGGGGAAGATAGAATGGAGGATAAAGAAATTGAATATTTCGTTTTAATACGATGGTGACCGCGGATGCGACCACCATCAGCCTTGATGACGGACAGCAAAAAGTCACATGGACACTCGTCCGCCGATCATCCTGCGCAGTATGTGGAAGCCGTGCGCCAACATCAACACAGCTCCTCATGCAAAGGCGTCAAGTCGAAGCACATGGTCGCTGACTCGCCAAAGGCCGGGCAATTTATATCACTTTTTACTCATCAATATTTACCTTGTTATCATTATCATATTCCCCTTATTTCCACCTTAACACGTTGGCCTATATAAGCGGCCAATACTGGTACAAATGATTTCCCCTTTGATCAGATATACAGCATTCGGAACTGTTGGAGTCGGCGGCCTTCTTGCCTTGAAAGAAAATGAATGGAATCCCAAGGAGGTTGGGCTCGTCAGATTCGGTAGGGCTTTCATTACAGCAGCACGGATTGCTGCAGACTATAAGTTTTCCTTAAAAGGTTATGAAGACTGTTCAGAACCCTCTCTCCGGGCTTGGTCGGAATGCCATCGGAGGTCAGCGGAGAGATTGCTTGATTTATGTTGCAAAAATGGCGGCATATTCATTAAAGTTGGCCAACACATTGCTGCCTTACAATACCTGGTGCCCCTAGAATACGTCGAAACCTTGTCCATTTTGCATAACAAAGCGCCAAGAACTAAATTTGAAGATATAAGGCGAGTCATCAGAGATGACCTGAAGGCTGAGTTAGAGGACCTCTTCGAAGAGTTTGAGTTAGAACCAATAGGTGCAGCTTCATTTGCTCAAGTGCATAGGGCTAGACTGAAGTCTAATAGCCAATTAGTTGCGGTCAAAGTCCAACATCCTCAAGTTCAGAAGCACAGCTATGTTGATATGACAACAATGGATGTTTTAGTCAAGATAATCGCTAAACTATTTCCAAATTTTTCCTTTTCCTGGTTAGCCGAGTCAACGAAGAAGAACATACCCTTAGAACTAGATTTCAGGAACGAGGGTAAAAATGCGGACAAAACCCGTAGATTGTTGCAACATTTTGACTGGCTAAGAGTACCCAAAATACACTGGGAATTAAGTTCATCTAGAATATTACTGATGGACTTCGAGACTGGAGGGATGATCAATGATACCAAATATATAGAAGAGAATAAGATTGATAAGCAACAATTAACCAGAAGACTTGGTTCTCTGTATTGTGACATGATTTTCAAACATGGCCATGTCCACTGTGATCCTCACCCGGGTAATATATTAGTCAGAAACACCGAAAAAGGTGCTACAATAACATTGCTAGATCATGGACTATATGCCCATCTAACAGATGATTTCAGGTCTAAATACAGTAATCTCTGGTTGGCCCTTATACAGGCAAATATGGAATCAATTAAGAGTCACGCCACTGAATTGGGTGTGGGGGAACTATATGGGGTGTTAGCATGTGTTGTCTCAGGCCGGCCGTGGTCGGCAGTAGTAAGGGGGATAACTGAGCACATAGATAAGAAGGCGATGCAATCAGAAGAATCCGAGATAAAAAGCTATGCATCCCGTTATATGTATGAAATCAATCAGCTTTTATCAAATGTGCCAAGGGAACTATTGCTCATACTTAAAACAAATGATCTATTACGCAGTATTGAAACCAGAATGGGGACCAAGGGTCAACAAATTTCATTCATCATCATGACACGATACTGTTCTGAGAATGTTCACTCGAACTTATTGCAGAAGTGCCGAGACTGGCGTTGTAAATTAAAGGTACGATCAGCTCACAATTGGATAGATTTCAAACTAAGAGTTTATCAACTTTATTTGTGGTTAAAATGGTACTTCAAAAGGCCCTATCCACTAGCACTAGCACACGAGTAGGATACCTATGCAAAAGTTCTCATTTGTTGATATAGATATCTATCATCTAGTATAAATAAATAGAGCCTAGAGACCGCTAGATACCTCTTACCAAGAATCAATCAACGAAAATGGTAACTTTCAGTGAACCTAGGAAAATTACTGAACGATGATATCATAACTCTGATCCTTATCCACTGCTCATCAGGAATTTTTATTGATGATCATCGATTCTAAACTAAATGATATCATTGTGCAGAGTGGTCGAGAAATCGAGATTGTTCAATCTCAAAGGTTCACTTGTCGACTTAGGTATCCGTGTTCTAATGTTTTTCAGATCTCGAATGATACTGGTAAACTGAGGCCTTTTCTCAACATCTCGATTGATGCACTTCAGCATCAATGTCTTGAAGTTTTCGGGTATATCTGGCGAAATCACATCGAGATTCAACGTTGGCGAAAGTTTTGGATCGCCAAGACCGATGAGAAACAATAAGGCGTCTTTGTGTTTAAAATCGAAATATGGCAAACGCCTACTGAGAAGCTCATATAGTACAATACCATAAGAGTAGATATCTGATTCGAAAGTGAATGGATTAACTCCCGGCTTAGTGCGTATCACTTCTGGAGCCATCCAAAGTATCGATCCAGTGGGATGATAGATCTGCTGAACACCCTCGTAACGGGTCTTGAACGTTGCCAGACCAAAATCTCCAATTCTGACAGTCAGGTTATTTTCGTCATGAATAAATATGTTATTTGATTTGAGATCACGATGAATGATATGTTTTGCATGCAGATATTCCATTCCTTGTGCAACACCTAAAGCAATATCCTTTATCTCGCAATTTGTGAATGTTCTCCGTTCCTCCACATGGATGTGCTTATATAGTGAACGACCTTTGCACCATTGTGTAACGATTATTAATTCAGGCTTCAACACATAACCATAAAAGAGTAGAATATTTTGATGCCGTAATTTCTTCAGGACGGCCACTTCATTTTTGAAGGCTTGTAACTGTGCAGGTGTTGGATTTTTGACATTCAGTTCTTTCAAAGCCACAGGACCATGCCAGTTGCCCATATAGACTGTAGCGAAACTACCTTGACCGATGCGAGGACCGCGGGTAATCTCTTCGCCATCGATTTCCCATTTTTCTTCCAATAATTGATGATGATTTCTATTCGAGTGAATGTGAGCTGAAAAGTTCGCAGCCGTCGAAGTTGGTGTCAAAGTATTTGACGAGTTACTTGATGAGTGACCGTCGTTGTTTGTGTGAACATTGTGATTATTGCTGTTGTAATGATTGTTTTTGTTTCCTAGATCATTTTGGGGACTGTGTTCATTATTGTTGTTGCTAGTTGCCAGATGATTATGGTGCCCTTTGGATTTGTGCTTGGAATTCTCATCAGCACTTCGTGCTCTGGGCCTGATGGGCCATGATGTATTGGTCGGTGATTCCGAGTTTGAAAGTGCATTGGTTGGTGAAAAACTACTTGGACGAGCTAAAAGATGTCTGTAATAATTGTTATGCTCGATGGAGGGCTCACAGAGCTTTGGCACCTGATTGCAGCAAGCTCGGTGAAAAATGATACCACAAGTGAGACATTTTATCCCGGTGACTAATAACTCCTGACAGAAATTACATCTAGTGAACTTTAAATAAGACTTGGCGAAATTATGAGATAACTGTGTGTGCATAGGGATCTTGTCCTTTGTTTCAACAATGATATCGTCTCCTTTCAGCATCGATACGTCTACATTCCAATCAATTCTTTGTTTGGTTCTTCTATCAGAGCTAAGCCGGAAAACAGTGCACATCTCAGGCTCGAGCTTTCTTAATTTAAGAGCCTTGGATAAAGCTTCAAGGATAGTCATCCCAGCTGGAATGCTGACTGTAGTTCTTTGGTGATTTGGTAGCTGGGCTTTGACTAAATGATTGCCATATTGTCCGACACCATTGTTTTGTTTCTTGTTATTGGATTGTTTTGTAGGATCGTTATGAAGTTCTTGTTGGTCACCAGATGTGACAGATAGATAGTTTAGGGGCTTACAATCCATTGAATATAAGTTATAGATTAACTTAGAGGTAATATGCGAAAGCTGAACAGCATAGATAAACCCTTCGTAATGATTTGAATGAAATAAGAATAGAATGTTTGGTGGTTCATCTAGGGGTGTTCGGTCTATGTTTGTGTCTGCGTGTATGTGTGATAAAAGATGTTTTCAATTAAATAGTGTATGATTTGAGTCCACCATGAAGGATGTATGCGAGTAGAGAGGTCCAAGGTTGGGGCTAAATATAAATAGATGAGACCCAAGTGAGAGGGGTGCAAGTGATGATATTGTTAAGGCCTTTTGTTTGCGTGCTTTATTCCCGTGCAGGCAGTGGAAGAAGGGGGAATGCCGTGATGTGCGGGTGGAGAAAATACCGGCACAGTGAGAGGAGGCTTTTTACTGGCGCTCCTTCTGCATCGTATGTTCCCTCAGGCTGCAGGACGACGCGCCCACGCTCCTGCTGGAGAGGAGCGCGAGCTGGAGCCAGCGAACGAGCGAACGGCTAGCGAACTAACGAGCAGGTCAGCCAATGGCCAGTGTTATGGGCCCGAAAGATTAATTCCTCGTCACTTGTTAGTTATATCCTCTTGGCCGAAGCAATGGATGAGACTATTTCTGGTTGGAATGAGCAAACGAACAAGCACTTATTTATCAATGCCATGGACACTTGAGTGGGGAAGATTGGGAAGAAATTTTCAAGCCGGCGAACGTTGGAATTTGCGTGGATTAAATTGTTGGCCCGGCAAGCCTTGCCTATATGCGTCCCACGGGCGATTTGAGAATTAGGATTGAGTCCCACAAGCAGACAGGGGTGTGATACATTGTTTAGGACTTCTGTGAACCGTCAAAGCCAACTCAGTGGGCTCCAGGTTGGACAGTTAAGATGCAAGCAAGATATGAGACAGATAAATGGTGCAATCCATCAATGTAGCATTGAGCCCGCTGATGAACCCGGCCGAGCCTCTGCAGCCTCGGGGCCGCTAGGTGGCGTTAGTGGCACGCTCGGGGGAAAGGCGGCCCATCTCATTAAGACAAAACGTCGGCAGGGGCCAATTGTGATTTAATCTTCGGACTCTTGTTCACTTTGGCTCGATCAGGATCAGGGTGGCAGCCGGCGCACACTTGCACCCGTTCGGCCTCGAGCCCGGGCCCAGCAGAGCGGAGGGTATTTTTTGAAATGTCTTCCTCGTCTTGGAAGCCAGATGATAATAATAATCGAGCCTGCCTCTTTCTAGCCTGGGCCAGACGTTGGTTGTGAGTCTCTGGGCGTCTGGGTTTGGGCGCGAACGCTCGTCGAGTTTGGAGGCAGCCAGGCAGCTGGTCGGATAGGCAGCAAGCTGGCGAGCTGGCAAGTAGTCAGAGGGGTCTCAGCAGTCAGGACTCAACACTGTGCATTGAACACCCAACACTTGGCACTGAGAAGGAGCTAGCGCAGGGAGGATGGCGAGTAATCTTGGCGTGGATCTGGGCCGGCGGCTTGTGGGGGCGCCCTGTTGGTGTGAGGTCTTTTGCGAGCGCTTGGCTTTCATTAAGGGAGCTTGTTGAGCCCGAGATGAAACAGATCGCCGCCGAGGCACTCAAGGGGGGCAGATCAATTCCTTATCCATTAGCCAGGAGGCTGGGTATCATTAATAAGGGCAGAGGGCGCGGGTTTCTCGCGAGCCCGCCGCTGAGCCCCTTCGTTTGGGAGCGGCCTCGCTTGAGGGCAACCATCCGAGGGTGGCGCAGTGTTTGCCCGTGCAACTGTTTGCGAGCTTGAGGGGGAGCCGTTTTGAAAAGACAATGGTGGCGCCTCTAGTTGGCGGGCACTTGCTGCTATCCATTACATTTGGGCCCGTGTCGCCACTCGCTCATAAGCGGGCGCGGCTTAGGTAGAGCTGCCGGGTTGCTGGAGACGCAAGTGGCCAGTCTGCTGAATTCTAATCTCATCTGCTGGCCAACAAGCGGGCGGTCAGCGGGCAGCAATGAGCCGCCGGCCAGACATGCAGACTGGCCGGCTGGCTGGCTAGCTGGCTGGCTGGCACTCACACGGCTGGCCCGCAGCACCAGTGTAAGTGTGCAAGTCCTGCGCCAAGGCCCTCTCGTGTTCTCGTGTTGCCGAGGCGGCCGCTTGATTTGTCCACCAGCGCCTAAGTGGCGACCACTTGTTTGCGGTGAAGTGGGCTCGTTGGTGTGGCACAACGCGTGGTGTGTTGTCCTAACACAACTCGTTGTGTTAGATTGTGTTCTCCCAAGCCCCTTCCCTTAGCTTGGGGGCCCCTCTTGCTTGGCGTTTGGCGGAGAAGGCGCGCGCGCGAGCATAATTGCAAGCATCTATCGCCGGCCGCCCATTTGCCCGCATGACAGATCCTCCCCCAGCCGCACACTCAGGAGCCTCTGGCTGCCTTCTTGTGCCTTCTTTTGCCAAGCCCCCAAACTAGTGGGCCCCTAACTGCTTCCGGCTGGCCAAAGTGGCACAACACGAACAGCTGCCCACTTTGGCCCATCGAATTTGCAGCGACAGCAACAATTAATCTTTCGGGCAAAAAATTGGCCCAAATTAGGCGCCCGCTCGGCTGGAAAGAAGTGGAGCCCACTTCTTTCAAGCCCCAAGCCTTGCCTCTGGGCGCACCTTATGCCGTGCACGACAAGACTGGGGACAGTCTTGTCTTGGGCGAGCTTGCGGGCGCCAAGAAGAGCTCGGCGGCGTCCAATTGATCTATTGGGCCGATTGGGGCCGTGCGGGCTGCTGAGCGGCGCCTTGGAGGGCTTGCAGGCGAGAATTTGCACTCTCCTAGGCTAGTAGCTAGTTAGCAACTGGCTGTCTTTGCAAGATAGTCTGCGGCGCTCTTCAAGCAGCGCCCGATGGTCCGGCGGGCGACCAAAGTGGCCGCAAAGAGGCGCACAGGTAACACTTGTAAGTGGGCGCCTCTTGCTCGTGTGGAAGGGCCGTGGGTTGACGAGAGCGCCGCGTGGAGTCACGTGCAGCTTGCGCGATAACTGGCCAGCCCGCGGCCATTTGTTGAAAGTCCCTGCTCGTGTCCGATCGGCTCCACTCGGCCCCCTCCGGCCTGGCCAGAGCGCACTGTCCCCCGGCCATGTGGGGGGCCCGGTAGGAAATGTATGCCCATTAATGGGGGCCCATTTGGTGTGTGTGTGTGTTTGGAGCAGTCTCTATTATTGTGGCCGCTCGCTGATACAAGATGGGCGGGCGACATTCAGTCGAGCCGGCGGGACGCAGTTCCTTGTGCCTTTCCACTCTTCTCTTCTGGCCGATTGGTAAACAATTGGAGGGCCGCTGGGAGCCTGTGAGCTGGTCTGCGCGCAGTCCAATGCCCTGCGCTTTTGCCTGCGCTTTTGCCTGCGCTCCCGAGCGAACTTTTCGCCCCACTTTTCAGCGCACGTTCCAGCTTGTCTCTGCCTGCACTTCTCTGCCTTGGGCTCTTGTGCTCGCCCGACACAGTTTCCAATGCAATTTCCCATTGGACTTCCCAATGCAGTTCCCCAATGCAGTTTCCAGTGTACTTGCCAGTGTGCCGCCCAGACACAACCGAAACCCAAAACAATTACTTAGCAATGTCCTCAAGGCACACACACACTGCTCACTAGTGTCTGTGGCGGCCAGCCTGCTGCTGCTGCTGCTGCTGGTTGCCTGCGCCTCGCTAACAAATGGCCCGCGCTGGTCTCGAGAGTGGCTTTTGCAGTTTGTTGAAACCGGTTTGCGTTTCTGCGCCTCTTCCCCTGCGCGTGTGTCTGCCTGTTTGTGTGGCTCGGCCGGCGAGCGAGCGAGCATCTCGGCAAGACCGTTCGGCTCGGCTCAGCTTGGGGGAGCCGCCTGACAAGCCGCACAAGCCGCACAAGATTGCCGGCGGACTTTTTACTGCTGCTCGCAATCAATTGCGGTCCCTCCGGAGCAGTGGCACAGCTTCGGCCGCCGGCGTTCAGTGTTCAGCCTCCAGTCTTGTGCCTTCAGTGTTCAGTGCTCAGTGCTCAGCCCTTAGCCTTCAGCCTCCAGCCCAGCTCCCAGCGGGCCCCTCCAGGGGTCTGGGCCCGCAGCAGTGTGGCCGCCGGGGCTGAGGGCTGGCCGGATGTGCCAGTTGGAGGCGCGCGGGGCCAAATTGGATACATGCGGCGCGCTGGACAGCCAGCGTGGCGCAGACTGTGTGCCGCAGACTGTGTGCCGCAGACTGTGTGCGGCTCGCAGTTGCGCCGAGCTCGCCCTCAGCAAGCGAGCGAGCGAGCGAGCGAGTATCCATTGCCACAGACTGGCACACACTGCATCTGGACACACACTCTAGCTCGACGGCCAAGCTAAGGGCCGCAAATTGGCCGCTCGGCCGCTTATCTGGCCCCTCTGGCCGGCCGCTAACTCTGCAAGGGGGCACTTGGGCGCCGCCAAGTGTCCCTTCCGGCGGCCGCCAGTCTTGGCCGCAGGATGTCGGCGTTGCGGCGCGAGTGGGGCGTTGTGTGGCGAGTTGCGAGCAGTGGCCAGTTGCGAGCAGTGGCCAGCGAGCGGCCCACAGCTAAGGGTGGGCGGCGGATGACGAATGGGAGCGCGGCGGGAGGCGACTGGGAGTGCGAGTGGCGCGCGGCGTGGCTGGGCTTAGGCTCGGCCAGCTTGGAGCCAGTGTATCGTTTGGCGGCGGCCTCACTTGCGGCCTCAGTTGCGGCCGAAAGTAGAGAGAAGGCGTTTGGTGCGCGAGTGGAGCAGTCGAGTGGGCTTGTTGTTGGCGTGTTGTTGTTATTGGCGCTCTTTGCCTGCCTGGCTGCACTTGATTGCTCAACGGCGGCAATTGTTTTTCGCGCCAATTGGGCAAGACTGCAGCCTTCTAAGCGCGTTAACTTGCGCCCAAGAGTCCGTCTGAGCGTGTGCGTGTGGCGTCGAGCTGCTCCAGTGGATTGCAGTGGGCGTCCAGTGGGCGCCTCTGTGTGTGTCCAGTGGGTCAGAATAACAAGACACAGCGCAGTCCGGCGGAGGACTGTCTTCCGGCGGCCACCTGAGGACTGGCTGAGGACGCGCCACACACGACGAGCGGCGACCACACACGCCCTCTGGGCGCCTCTTGAAGGCCCGCACGGAAGGCCATTCTTGGGGTCTCCTTTGTTCGTCGGCCCGGCCTCGATGAGCCGCCCCCGACCAGCCAGGGACAGTGTGCGGGGCTTTATCGGCCAAATCTGGCCCGTTCGAGACATCAATCGGCGCGCGTGCACTGTTCGCGTGCTTTGAGTGTTGGCGGGCGCACAATTGGCCGCATTGTGTCGGCGGTTGAATATTCCAAAAGGTTGCTCGAACTCGGCGCGGCTCAGCCCAAAGAGAAGTGGGACGCCCATTTTGGCCAAACAGCCAAGCGAGTGGACGCGGCCCAAGTGGGCGCCCAAAGCGATGGACTAGCTCCCGGAGACGCCCCCCTCTGGCAAGCTCGCCCAATAGCAAGCTCGCCCAATGGCAAGCTGGCCGAACTTCTCCCCAGAGAGCTGGCCAATTGTTGGCCGAGGGGCTGAGCGAGCGCGCGCGGCCAGAGGAAGAGACAGCCCCCCACTCTCTGGGCGGAGTTTGTCTTGCGCGCTTGGCTACAATTGATCGAATCAGGTGAGTCGAGCAACGTTGAGTCCAGTGGGCCAAGTGGGCGCAAAAAGGAGCCGCCTGAGCAGCGCCGGAGCTTAGCTCACGCCACTCGCTTGCCTCTGCGCGCGCCCAATGCAATGCCCATGAGCTCGCCTAGGACAAGCAGCGGCGGACAGACAAGTGCCAGTTAAGCATGTTCGCCGCTCGCGGATCATGCGAACTGGGCCACTTGGCAGCCAGCAGCAGCCACTGGCCAAATTGCAGCCTCCCGCCGGCAAGACAGTCTGCGGGCCCCCAGAGGCGCCCGCAGACTGTCTCTCGTTGCTCACCAGCGCCAAGTTGCCGGGAGCCAGTCACGCGAACTTGTAGCTTGCCAGCTTCCGGCCGCCAACAAGCGCCCGCGTCTCGAGGAGCCGGTGGGCGTGTGCCAGTGTGTTTGTTTGAGCCGGCCTTCCGCCCACTTGCGCGCCTTGCTGGCTGGCTGGCTGGCCGCCTAGCTGCTCGCTTGCCTCACGGGCCACCATTTACACGGTTAATTTATTCCCGCCTGCAAACAGAGTCTGCCGGGCTGGCGTTGCGCGCGGCCCTCGCTGCCTGCGCACAATTTGGGGCCGTTTTACGATGCGCTCGCGGAGCAAATCACTCAGAAGACTGCAGGGGCCAAGGTTGCGGGCGGAAGTATAAGGGGGAGTGGATTCGGGCCCGAGCGGCGCAGACTGGGGCCGAACGAGGCGAGCTAAGGGCAACCTAAGGGCGAGTTCAGCGGTGCCGAATATGCAGGGCATCGGTCTGCGCGCAGCCGGCCGGAGTTCTGCGAGCGAGCGCGCGCACTTCCCTGCGGCGAATCCCGCGGGGCCGCGCGCACAAACGACGCACGTCTGCAGAGCGACCGATGCATCACGCTAATGCGCGCTCGCCCACTTGGGCCGCGCCAATTCAATGGGGCGCGCCTCAGGAGCTGCCGTTTGGCGAGCGAGCCCGCCGACAAGCTGTCGATTGTCTGGGGGCGCGCCTGTCGTGTTACATGAGCAAAGTGATCATCGAAAACACGAGCCGGCCAGTGTTCTTTCCAGAGCTGAGGGCGAGCAAACCAGGCGAGCAGCACGGCGGCGGCCAAATCGAGTCCCCTCGAGTGGCCGAGCGCCGCGCGACAGTCTGCGGGGGCCCATTTGCAGCCAGTGGGCCGCCCCTCCAGAGCTCAGCTCGGCGCCCGTTCCGGTCGGGCTGTTTGTTGTTTTTGAAAAATCAGACCAACGGGGCGGCGGAAATAATCGAGTGCGCGCCTCTGGGCTGCTTGTTCGCGTGGCTCCCACTTTGGCCTTGTTGTCGCTCGTTGTCCCTTGTTGTCCCTTGTTGTCGCTTGCCCTCAGGTGCCGCCCGCTCAGCGCGCGCACAGGACACGGTTGCGCTGGCGACGCAACTTCCGGAAGCGGCGCGTCCGCCCCACTCGAGTGGGCAGCCTTGTTCTTGTTCTGCTTTTTCACTCGCCCACCTCGACGAAGGGCCAACTCCCAGAAGGGTTGGCCGAGCAAATTGGGCGACAAGTTGGCGAGCGCGGGCCGGCCCATCGATTTGTGTGGCCATTAGGCGGGCGCAGGTGGCGTGCCGGCCGTGCATGATTTATCTGCGGGCCCAAATGGGGGCCGAGCGCAGTCTGCGGGCCACAGTGCACAGTACACAGTCTGCGGTGCACACTCCACAATACACAGTCTGCAGTGCGCAGTGCGCGCAAGTTCGCCGCGCGCGCCTAAAAGTTCGCCGCCTGCAGTCTGCCTTCAGCGTGCAGCGTGCAGTTTGCAGTGTGCAATGGGCAGTATGCAGTGCGCGTCTCTGCGGCCCGCCGGCGACAGTGTGAAGTGGGCCCAGCTCGGCCGCCTATTTGCGCGCCTCCACCGGCGCCCACTCATCAGGTGTCGCTCGGCAGAGGCGGCCCCTCAAGTGGGCTCTGCCCCGGCGGCCAGACGAGAGGCGGCGGTCACGTGCGGCGCCCGCACGTCTGGCCGGCGCCAAGTGACAATTGGGCGACACCGACGAGGCGGCCAATCGGCCTGCCACTCGCCGTCTGGTGGCCAACTGTCCATTATTAGGACTGCGCGCGGCCTGCGCGCGGCCTGTGCGCCCTCCACTGCGCCCTCGACTGCGCGCGCCCCCAAACCCCTCATTAATCTGCAAACATTTTGCCCAAGATGGACCTCCGCTGGCCCTTAGCTCGGGCGGCCGGCCAGCTGCCCCTCGGCTGCTCGCCGACCAGCCAGAGGCGCCCCACAGGAAGCGGCGCATGAGTGGCGGCCGCCCGCACGCGCCGGTTCCATGCTCAGGTAAGAGTATTAATTCTATTAGGGGGAAAAATAATCGCGACTCGTCTGATAAGCGGCCCCCAGCTCGAGGAGTGCGCACTCGGCCAGCTCGGCGGCGGGCCGGCCAGACACGCCGCCCACTTAGGCGCCGGCCGCCGGGGAGCCCTTGCTCGCGGGCGGCCAAGACTGGCGCCGGTTGATTATTATTATCGAATTATGTGGACTGGCGCGCGCAGACTGGCACTAATCTCCGGGCTGCGCTTTTTGCGCACCCCAAGCTCGCACAGGTGGTTGTCGCGGCCGCATCCAAGCAGCCAGCCAGCCCGCTGGCCGACTGGCAGTCTGGCAGTCTGGCAGTCTGCAAGGCTGGGAGGCTGGGAGGCTGGGAGGCTGCAATGCTGGAAGGCTGGAAGAGGCCTCAAGTGGCACCCGCAGGCTGGCAAAAAGCGCGCCCCAACTCTTCCAGCCAGCCAGCCGGGCGGCCCTAATCCTCGGCGAGCTGGCGGCTGGCGGCTGGCGGCCAAGGTGATCTTTAGCGGCTCGTTCGCCCAGCGAAAGGGGTGCGCTCAGTCGGCTGCTGCAAGGGCCACAATTCGCCCCCAATGCCGATGGTTCGGCGAAGGGCGAAACTCGTTTAGGCAAACACATAATATTATTTGCTATCCGCCTCCACTTGCGCCTCTGTCTGAGCTCGTGCCTCTGGTGAACCTCCAGTGAACCTCTGCTTCAGCCGAACCTCTGCCTCTGCTGGAGCTCTGCTTTTCTGTTCCGTGTTCGTCTGTCTTTGCCCTGAGCAGCCAGCCAGAGTGCAGCATACACTGTACAGTCCCCAGTGGTCGCAACCAGCAGTTGGCCGCCTTAGTTTGCACCCACGCGCAGACCTGTGGCAGCCATTGGCGAACTTTGGTCCCTGCGCGCGGCCCTGTTCAAACCGTGAACGCTTTGTTCGCTCGCCGAACTTGGCCGCCTCTCCGCACACTGCCTCCCCCACACTGGCCCGCTGCTTCCCCCGGCGGCGAACTTGGCCCCTTCTGCACGCCACAGTCTGCCCCCACAACTGCTCGTTGCGCTTCGTCGCGCGCACCTCAAGCGCCCGTGTCTCGCAGCCCGGCCCGCCTCCTCGCTGCTGGGCCCGAAGTTGTGCCCGAGCCAAGCACAATCTCCGCCCAACTCCACACACACGCCCCCCTACGAGCAGCTATCTGTCCCACCCGAAGCTCCACCAAGATCGCCCCCCTCGCTCTGTCCATCTGAGCGGACGCAACTCGGCCGCCCCTCTGCCTTTGCCTTTGCTTCTGCCCCTCGGCTGACAATCATCATCAACTTCTTCGCCCCAATCTCTTTGCGGCGCATTCTTTGCCCGCCGATAACTTGCCCACTTCCGGCGCCCACTTTCTCCCCCGAGCTGGTTCCATTTCTGGCCCATTGTTCTGGCTGTCGGCGGGCGCGTTGGCCGTTGGGGCTTTTATTTTATTTTATTATTATTAAACTGGCCAGAGGCGAACAGTGTGCGCAGTACTCTTGCCAGTTGAGCTGCTAGGTGTTCATTAGCCGAGCCAGAGGGAGCAACTGGCGGCCAGCCGAGTTGTTCTGCTCTGGCTGGCTGGAGATTGGTGCCTGCGAGCCGGCTTCATGCGGGCGCACACTGACACCAAAGGCGGCCAGACAAAGGCTTTGTTCTTGGCCACGGGCCAACAACAGTCTCCCGCCAACAAAGGGCTGATTTTAGAATGCTTCTCCAGGCCGCAACCAACAGGCCGGTATTCATTATTGTTCGCGCGGCCCTTTGCCAAGCTGCACATTGCTGGCTTCAAGCGACAACCTAGAAGGCGAAAAGGCGCCTTCGCTCGCCTTTGCTCGCCTTCACTGGGCCCAAACAAAGCTCGCCAGCCAGCCACTGGCCGCCAACGGTCTCCGGCGGCTCGTCGTGCAGCTGTTGTTGATTTGGACGCCTCCACTTCCACTCTGGCTTGCCGCCCGCTCTGGGCGCCTCACACGCAAACTGGCGCTGGCCAAACAAACGCGCGCCAAAGTGGCCCCAGAATCTTGCCCAACGACAAAGAAGTGGCGCTCGGTGGGCGCAAAATCTGGCTGCCTCGGCTGGGCTTCCGGCGGCAAACCGGCAAGAAGTGGCACGAACTGGCGCGAACTGGCACGAGCGAGCCTGCCAAGTGCGGCCGCGCGCAGCTTGTCATTGAGACTGGCCGGCTGCAATAAGGAAATCGAGTTAAGTGTGAATTTGTTTCCCATTGCAACGGCGACTTGCAACTTGTCTCATAAAGCGGCGCAGGCCAGGGGCTACCCTAAGGACACAAGTCTCTGCTCCTCTGCCTTTCCTCTTGCCTGCCACTGTGTCTGCCTCTGCCTCTGGTCGTCCTAGTCCTAGTCCTGCCTCTGCTCCTTCTCCTGCTCCTTCTCCTCGTCGCACGTCCCCAACGAATGGGACATTCGCCAGCCCCACAAAGCCCTCTCTCTCTCTTTGCCCCATTCGCCGCCCGTATTTCCCCCCCCCCCCCCTCCCCCCCCCCCACCCCCCCCCCCCCCCCCCCCCCCCCCCCCCCAACATGCCGCTATTCACCAGGTACGGTAGCTGTACGGTATGCGCGCATGGTGAGAGGGCTGCATCACGTGGCAGGGCGGCCTGCGCCTCTC
>Ga0058701_10000776_pt1 | contig 21448 bp, 12 predicted proteins | sample AgamicOrMae_FD_97039 | JGI IMG/M metagenome (GOLD analysis project Ga0058701, IMG submission 97039) | Agave microbial communities from Guanajuato, Mexico - Or.Ma.e | ecosystem: Host-associated > Plants > Phyllosphere > Phylloplane/Leaf | place: Guanajuato, Mexico | collected 2012-06-04 | reverse complement strand
GAAAGAAAAATGCAGCGGAACTGAGAAACGAACCCGCGTCGCAAAATTGACAGGCGGGCACGCTGACCACTCAGCTACGACGCCTTGTTGACACTCGGCAAAAACGTACGCACCAAGAACAAAACCGGGTTCTTGCAAGGGTGGTAACAAACAAGTCTCCTCACCGCATATTTGCTGCGGCTCTGACACAAGTCCCAACTGCGCCAGAGCTGCATAGAGGAGTACCCAAAGTCTAAAGCGTGCACTCCATGGGCAACCTAAACAGCACGCCGCCGTTTACCTGTTACCTGGGCAATTAATTTTCAGAACCGACAACCTGGCTTCCATGATTTATGGGGACATTTAAGGACGAGTGTCGATACAAGATCAAAATATCCAGAGAAACATTCGGTGACTTTAGTAAAGAACGAGGATTTTCTGCGAGGACGTGGCCCTTGCTTCTTTGCGTCTTTAAAAAAATAGGCGGCATGATAGAACGACTAAAATCAAAAATTAAGATTGAGAAAAATGTTCAATTGTTTATTTTTGCTGCATTTCAGAAAAAGAATTAGATTCTTTTGTAGAGATTATCCTGATGTTATGAAATGTTTCTCTCTTCATCTTCAAGAAAATCTTGTTTGAGTTGAAAAGATTTCTCTTTGTGAGAAAGGTCTCTCATTTCTATTCCCTTTCGGGTAAATACCTCCAAACAATCTTTATTCGTTTTCTAGAGAGATTTGTATTCTTATTTTAAGAGTAAAATTCAATAATGCAACTCGCTCTTAGTCTTGCTTTCTTTACGACATTAAAAAACGAAAGGAATCCAAAAAATAAGTAAGGCCCTTTTGGAACACGTACGCGTGTTGCAATTACGTTCAAAATTAAGCGTATCCTGACGCTACCAGTCCATTTCCGGTCGACTTGGAGCGTGGTCCGAGTGCATCCGAAAGGTATCGGGGCTCGCCAACTTCCGGTTTTGTCAGCCACACGCCATTCCGCCATTGTCGGCTGGGCTCGGAATGGCGGGCTACGACTAAACGCATTGGGAATTCGGGAGAGCCGAGGCTGATTTCAGCAATCAGGTTATGGGCCCCGACGCGGTCGTGTTGCGAGGCTGAGCAAAGGTCGCCCTCGTTCCCGAAAATCGTTACTGACTGGAATGGAATAAGAAGCAGCTGAAACGCAAATCCGAAAGCGTACACAAGCATGTCTCACAGATGAAATCACACACCGTAAATTCTTCAATGTCCGATTTCGCACAGCTCGAAACTCAGCCTGCGCTTAATATTGTTCGCCTTCAGACGTACAATACAAAGAAACTTCGGCTTTTCAAACAGTTGTATTCTAAAACGATTTATATTCCTCAGACAACGCTTAAAATGTTCCTATTTTAAAACATGTTTCGACCTTAAAATTTAAATTTTATTATGATATTCTGTTATCTTTTGGTGAAGTAAAAGTTTTTTTTTTTAGGATTTATTGAGAAGGCTACATACTTTTTTATCCTTCGTAAATATTCGAAGGAGACGAGATGGACCACCTGGATTGAAATGCGTTAAGTCCTTTTTGGGGGGAGAGGAATAAAAATTATTTGGCAGCCCTTACTGACCTTGAAGTAACCAATCACAACAAAGCAACTCCCCCCCCCCCGGGTTGCCAACGTGACTAGTACTCTTTTCCTGAAGCGTGCTTCCAAACTTTTGCTCACCATGGCACAGTTTTGGACAGGTAATTTTTCGGCAACCTGCCCCGGAAACTAAGCGTATACACGAGTCTTTTCAGAGCGAAATAATACACTGTTAATTAGAAATACTCAATTTTATGCCTTTCGTTTTTCACTTTTCGTCCCCATACCAAGCGGATGATATTAGAACGACACAACTAACCTAGCTCAACCCATCTCAAGGTCAACCTAAATCTCAAGGTAATAATTGGTTGAATCATCAAGAAAGAAGATCCAACCTTTAAAACTTTGTTTAAACGCTTTAAATGCGTGAAAGCAGTCTCAAATAAATGGTTTGGCGGCGTACTTTGTCAAAATCCATTTCGATATCAGGTAGCAAACGGATAATGGCGTGCGGTTACGAGTGTGATGGTCGAGAGAAGCTTGTATCATAACTTTCCAGAAAACTTGATACAGTTCTGAGTCCGCGTGGTGCCAAACTTTTCCCCCTCCCTTTTCTGTTCGAAAGTCTTTAGTCACTGTAATAATACATAGGCGAAGATGACTTTTCCTCGGGTGAAAGTTGGAGCTGTCAAAACCTTGCTTTTGCTGTCTAAAACAACGGGGAAGTAAACGCTCAAAAGCTCCAGGAAGTTTGGAAAATTTACTTTCTCCAAAAACGTACCTCCGTTTTCATTATAAATAAAAATCACAGTATTGCTTAGCCATAAATATATGCTTGCGCAAGAATCTAAATAACGATCTAAGATCGCATGAGCCAGAATCTGATCTACCCGTCTGGTCGGTAACCGATTCAAAACCTTCAAATATACAGGTACGAAATAGCCACTTTGTTCCTACACTCAATTTGGATCAGTGAGTCTCTGAAATTGAAATTTCACGGAATCTCAAAGACTCTCACTGATTCAAATTTGGAGTGTAAAAGAATGAGGAAGAAGACACGCCAAATATCCTGCAAATGAAAGGAGTTGCAACCGAAGGCTGCATCTCAGCGTAGAAAACATTTCAGATGGCGTTTTGAATGTAAACTACTTCAAAGCTTGCGCTCAAAGAGTCATCCACAAAACATAGTCAGTTTGCTTTTAGCTCGGCACTGTAATGCAAAATTAAGCACGCCGTCTAATGTCGACCACACACTAAGCGTTTCTTGATAAAACTATTGTAGAGAAAGCTGTTCATTGGTCCATTATTTAAAAGCTATTAGTCGAGCGAGGCAGGAGAAACCTTGAGAGTGCTATGCGCCGGCGACGAAACTTTTTGAGACATATTTGGTTGAAAACGACCATCATTTTTCCATCGAGAGCGGAAAAACCCATTGTGAACGCTGGCATAATACGTTCATACAGCTTCAAAGAGCACATTGTCTAAATGCGAGGGACGTGGCGTCCCTACCTATTGTCAGGTAGCTATACTGTAATAGATGCCTTGCGACGAAAATTCCAAACTTTTCACCTGAATAATAGCGAAGTCCTCAGGGCCTTCAATTTTTATGCTCTCCATAAAACGCTTTTCCTTGCGATCAATTCTTCTTAGTGCTTTCGTTCGGGGCAACCTAAGCTGACATGATCGAAGGCCAGCTTGCTAAAGCAAACAACAGATTAGACTCCTTGAGGTACGATGTAAAATTATAAGCAAGGTTAAGTTACTTTACACAGTTTGAATCTGTGAATGTCTTAGAGATTCAGTGAAAATTCATAGAATCTGTCAAAAGAACCACTGAATTTTTTCAGTGGTGCTATACTGACCGAAATTCAGTGAATTTTCACTGAATCTGAATGCCACTGATTCAAATTTAGAGTGTATGTGTCCTGTGCCTCACTTCGTTATCGATCCACTCTGGTCCAATGTATCAATTCCGCTCACCCGTCCCGTGATGTAAGGTAGAAAAGGAAGAAAATGCAACTTTAAAATAAGACGCGCTAAGATCAAAACAGAAAAAAATGAAAAAATGGATAGTTTCAAAAAGAGGTCTTTCTTTTGTTTCCTTCCAAGCGAGAGCGTGATTAAACCGACTTTTGATAAAACCGTCGTTTTTGTACATCTTAAAAATTCATTTGGACTGACGCTGTGCCATCAAATGAATTTTGGAGGTTTTCTACTCAAGTCCGCTGCTAATGGCAAGTTAATCAGGTTAAGCTCGCTTTGCAATCATCGATGGCTGCGCTCTATACTTTTTTTAGCCTTCTTCATGAGAGGAGTTAGAACTATAATTAGCTTCGGTACGTGAATTACCGGTACTAGAATAGTAAAAAAAAGGCCATTCATTGAAGTCTGCCTTTTTTCAGCAAGTAATTCCCTGACTATTTTGGCAGGGTGGGCACCGTAATGTAGAAATGGTATCAGTAGTCAAAAATATGTAGAAAGTCCATGCATATTAAAGTTAGGCTATTTGTAAAAGCATGGGACATCAGTAACATCCACAATTAGTTGAAATCCATTCATGGATCTGACACAGATGTGTCCATATCCATGTTTCACATCCGAGGATTGATTTACGCGATTGGATTTCCTTGCATGGTTATCTATTCCTTGTCCTCGACCGAATATATAGCATTGATATTAATATCATGAATATTCACAAGGATATAACCAATGGATATACATGCAAGGCATTGTCTTATGAATTTTTGAGCCACGTATCATCGCAGATAAAAAAATGTACAGTACATTCAACTCTGATATGACATTGGTATCGGCGGCAAGCAAAAAAAGAATTTGATCCGTGAAAATCCCCACACGTGCGCGAAACGCCACCTCCCAATCCACGCCAATTTGTACAGAAATGTAAGAGATAATGACAGAAAGATTTGCGTTGCACGAACGTGCTTCATCCCGAGTAACAATATGTAAACACGAGCCGGTTAGCGAAGAACAATCCGCACGCTCAAATGCGACTGCTTGTTGACGTATCCTAGACCGCTTCTTTCGACTCATCAAGAAAAAGCATTCAATACAATGGCTTCACACTATCAGACTTATCCTTGCTTGTGAAGCGTCAACGTATTTCCCCCTACTTCGATCGTCATAAAACTATTGGAAATACCACAGACGAGGAAACACAACAAAACCAATATGAACGAAAAGCTGGAACACTGAAGAGTTTTTCTATGAAAGAGGCATGAGAAAATATCCCTTATGGACTGCCTCAAGGACTGTATGTTTAATGCAACAGTCCTTTTTCATTGCTTCTGAATATCATTAAAGGAAAAACTTGGACTCGGCAATGCACCTGTTGACTGTCAATAGAAAAGTTGAATACTCCAACTTAGCTGACGCAACATATGAACCATTAAGCTAATCTTTCGGGAGCTCTCTTGGCTGTTTGCCACAGAGTCCTTTGTTCGTGATGTGGAATCGTGCGACTTAAAGCTACATGTTTCCACGACAGAGTTCATCACTCTGGAAATAATATTAATTCTGTTTCCAAAGAAAAACTTTGCTGGCGGATCTGCGAAATAAGTTACGCCTTAATCGCTGTTTCTTGTTGTATTATTTTCGCCTCCACTCCGGCGCAGACAAGGATGACTGGCTTGGGGCGTTTCTTGGGAATCGATTTTAGCGGCCGAGAATGAATATTCATTGATTGATTGGAAGAACAGAGCATACGGAAACGTGGCTTGCGGTTCACGGAACAGGAAATGCTTCAGCCAATAATCGGAAATGATACTCTAGTTTCAACGATGTACTTTACCGCACCACAAAAAGGATTAACGACGCCGAAGAAATTTCAAACTTTCAGACAACGTATTTCATCATTGAGGTGGTGGCCGCTGGTTGACCGTTGTTTACGTAGGCCGGCACGCTTATTGACACGCGCATTGGAAATAAACTTCTCGTTAAAAGTGGAGGAATATTAAGTTTCAACTCCTAAAATTGGGTTACCTTTGGGCATATCGCGGAATGGGGGTACCCCTTTGATTGCCAAGTTCACATCGAGGGGGATAAATCAGGGGGGTTAGTGGAGCGCCAGGCGATGTTATGGGTCGGCCGAGTGGGGAGATGGGCAGAGGATTGGATTACCCATATGGGGGCCCCTTCAATCCCATGAGAAGCCTCCAACCTGGCGTTAACGATTCTTTCTCGTTTCCCTGATCACTAACTTTTCCTTCGGATGAGGATAGTTTTTGCTACCTCGACGCCCGGATACCCTGTTCGGTACTCTTCTGTATACCAGTTTCACTGGTTCCGCCTTGTTAGTGGTCATGATATAAACTTATTACATACCCTGCAAGTGAGAGAGCCTCAAATCATTAATTACGACCAAACTTACACTTGCGCAGTAAATTGGTCCTCAGAGGACTGTATTTTGGTTCTCCTATTCATATTTAACGGCACCAAAGGAGATGAAGTTTCCAGAGTTATCGCGCTTAACTTCTTGCCTGTACAACGCGATAAAATTCACGAAAACTATGTTTCATTTATTTCGTTTTCACACCAAAGCTCCCAGCTGAATTTCAAACTAAAAACAGACTTTTCACTCATCAACAGATTTTTCTTGTATTTTTAAATGTTCAGACTAAAGATTTTTTTTTTGGTGTTCAGGTAGAATTTACACACTGACGCTTGCCAGGGATTTCCTTCGAAAAAGCGCAAAGTATAAGCGGCATTTTGTTTAAATTTGAATAACTATCCGACCACCTTTGAGAGCGGTAACTGTTCACTAACAAGTACAACTACACATGATTCGCTTCTGATAGGCGACTGCCACTGAAATATCAAAAAATTAGTCCCCAAATACATTGGATTATCCTCGAAACTTAAGCCCAAACAACAGCTGTTGTCGCACAGCTGTGCATTCCAAAGAATAAAAAATAATGGCTAAAACAAGTGGAGGACAATTCGTCGTCCTTGATATTCAGCTTGTTCAGAAAGACATGCCAACGCAGTCCTTGTCTATGCTCCGTCATATTTGTTCGCAGATGGCCAACTACATTGCTTGTCGTGCAAATAAGCGCTGAAGCCCGACAAAGCGAGCTGCGCGCAGTGCGAATAATAATATTGCGCGCACGAGCTCATTCGGTGGGTGTAATCAACCCGACGGTTGAGAGCCTCAACAGACAAGCAGCTCCATCGCAGCTTTGGGGCATGCATCTTCGCCCACTTCAACCTTCATTGCATTAAAAGGGTTAACGACATACCACCGCATAGGTCGTATCAGATTGTCCCGTGCCATCACTAAGATAGCGCTGCTTACTCTACGCGCAATCAATTTCTGCCGCTTGAGACAGACCTCCAAACATCACGACCGCGACGTTGAGCTGTGTTCGTGTGACCTTGCCGAGTTCGTGTCTATAGTCAATGGCTTCGGGCAGACGGCCAAATGGTAAACATCGGTCGCAAATTACCGATTCATTAGTCCAGGAGCGTTCTCTGAGTAGTTGACCACGTGAGATCATCTCGAGATGATGTACCCAGCAGATATGTCTCGACCCCCCGTGACCTTCTCTGGCAAGACGAATGACTGGTGGGACAGTTTCAACTCCGCACGACTTGAGCATTTGCGCCAGCCCCGACGTTCCGTCTCTGTTTTTCTCGAGCGCCTATTATTCTTCCGTCCTCTGTCTTTGGAAAGAACATTTCTTCCTCGTTCGAATCGGATCACCGCAGTGTTGGGAACAGGGTCCTATTTTTTGTCTCGCAACCTCGCTTCTGCGGACAACGCACAACTTGCTTCTATCAAAATAGTATTTGACAGATTTGGTCCCAGGACATCCAAGAAAACTTTATACTAAGTCTTTTGGCTTGAGTATTTGTGTGATACTGTATTAAAAAATTATTAAACTGTAACGTTAAATTGTCATGTTTTTATTATACATCGAGAGGAAATTTTGTTATGAACCATATGTTTTTAGAGCAAACTGATAATTTCAATGGTGCCAATGTGAACTATTATGCTCGGTTTGGATTGGTCTCGGAAGGGGATACGGGGTGAAAATCTGATCTCCAAAACTCACGGTATACAACACATCAGACAGTTGAAACGTATTGGCGGGAGAACAGAAAATAGGCAACCACTGCACACCGGCGCATGCGGTGTTGCATGAACTGAGCGTCCAGGTGTTCGTGAATCACCCGGTACGTTTACATTAGTACTGAGAAGCACACTTGATTTTAAGATACACAGTCGTCGAGGAGAAATGGAGGGAATTAGGGTTTTATTAGACAGCAATAAAACCTTAAAGACAAAACGACTGCGTGAAAAGCGAAAGATGAAATCTCGCATGAAAGTGAGAACTGGGGGGAGAAAGGTAAACTATATCAAGAAAGTGTTATCAAGCGTTGCGGAACTCGAAAGAAACACAAATTTGCGACCAAAATGTGGGGTATCATTGGACAGAGACAAGGTGCCGACCCACCGGCAAAGATACGCGGCTGAGAATGAGATAATGAAAACAATGGCGCGATAATGGAGAAGCCTCAGGCCGCATAAGTCGTTTCTTAAAAGGCCGAAAAGGTCTCGCCTCACTCAAACATTGGGAGAAATGTCTCGAATGTTATTTGCCCGACGGCGATCTGTAGCTTCTACCTGGACTTCACTGTTCTCGTTCAGAGGGCAGAATTTCCCACCTTGGCTGTATTTTGGTTTATATTCATGGTGTGACGAATGATTAAATCAAGGCGGAACACGATGTGGTCGAATATTTGCATCTCAAAAATTTCCAAAACACGTGAGGTAGCTATGGCTCGCTGTAAACTCTATGATCAAATAAAGACTTTGTAGCAAGAATAAAATTGAAGGACTGGGATGTATTTTATCAGGACGAGGTCTTCGATTGAAGCATCTTTCATAAATTGAGGCAGCAACAAAAGATCGACGCTTTCTTCCGACCAAGACCAGAAATAAATGAGCGCCAGATCATTTATTAAGAAAGCCTTGATCCAGACAGAGTAAAAAAAAGCCTCCCTTTTGCGGAGTGAGCATTTTCGTTTCACTCCCTCACCTTCACGCCATTCGCATTACGACACTCAAAATTCTAAAGGTAGAATCGTCCATCTCTTTTGTTCTATTCGTTCCTCTCAAGCGCAAGACATTTAAAACCTACCAAGTTAACCTAACTAAAGCGATGGCTCCATGCAGGAAGGTCACGACTGTAAAACCTATTGCTGTAAGGCCATAACTGAGAAACCCAGTGTTACAGCACGGGGTTACTCAGTAATAATGACATTCCATTACTGGGTTTTTTAGTTATGACTTTTCTGCGTGAGGGTATCAAAACGGCCGATACACACATGAAATTAGGTTGATTCCATCGGAATCATTGTTTTCCGAGTGGCTTGAGGAGAATCACAGCTTGTGTTTCATACATGCTCTTAGGAAAATTAAGTGTTGAAGGTCGCGTTTACTGGCTGCTCTCTGTGATGCAATTACCGCGAGAGCTACTCACACCGAGTGACTTGGGAAGCTGCGAAAGTGCTTCAAGCGAGGATCTCAGATGGACCATCGCCTTGCTTCCAAATGAGAGGCTGGCAGAAAACGACAGCTTGGGATATCGAGAAGGCCGGCAACATGCTAGGCTTACGCGATCGTTCTAAACAGCAGATTTTAGAGACTCAACAACTAGAAAATCGCAAACACAATGGGACTGTTTGTTGTTTACAGTACTGGAGTTGGTTGTTAGGTTGGTAGCATTCCCTACCCTGAGGACAACAGACGAATCACAAACTAGCTTTCCCGTTCAATAAGCTCAGAGCTGCCAACGTGATGTCCACTGCGGAGGTGCCAGTTGTTCCGAAGCTTTTGCTCAAGTAGATGATTAATGTAAAACAACACATAATATCAATAACATCAATAACACGCCTGTAATGTTTTTTGGTTTTTTTAACACAGTAAACCCAAAATCCCCGTTTTAAGGAATGCTACCTGTTTTGGGTATGAAACTAAAACAGCGGTAGTGCGTATTTCGGTAATTTTTCAACGTAGACCTATTTTCAGCCACATCAATGGAAAGCTCTCGCCGAGACCTTCCGAATGATGTGGCGGAACATAGGCCTATCTTGAAAAATAACCAAAATACGTACCACCTCTGTTTTGGTCTCACACCCAAAACAGGTATAGCATTTTTCAAAACGGGATTTTTACTGTGAATGCCGTTAAAAATATCGTTAAAAATTCTCTACCCTAAGAAGAACTAAAAACAAAAGTGAAAAGAAATGTTTCTTCACCAAGTAAAAATCTAGCTTCTCGTCAAAGTTACACAAAATTGGGTTGACATGAAGGAGGAAGCAATTTTCTACGTGAGAGGGAATCTTCCGATAGGAAGTCCGGTCATTTGGACTTTCTTTTTTTTCCGGGAGCCATTACCAAAATTAAAGTGTTCCAAGTTCAGCTTAATTCCACATGTGATTCCAAGGAGTCACTTACTTGAAAACATCGGGGTAGGGTTCTACAGTAAAATGAACAGAAAATCCTTTGAAGGCCTTAGACGCAATTTGTCGCCCAGCGTTCCCTTTTATGGAACAGGACGTGCCTTCTCAGAGTCTTGCGTCACATCTGAGATGTCACAGAGTCTGTTTTTCCTCACAGATTTACCTTCTGTTGACAGCGACAACTAGAAACCTAATTACACGCCCATTAAATTCTAAACCTCCCGATATAGGTCGAATTATCCGAACACATTAAGATTTCAAAGAATGCAATTTCTACCTCTAGAGCTACACCTTTCACCCCAACAGGCAACCTAACCTTACCTATCAACGAGCTGAAGTGCACACTACGCTTCAAGCGACAGCATAGCGGATCAAAGCAAAGCATGAGGTAAATAACCTAATCAAGCCTGATTTAATTTACGTGACTGTATGTCGTTAATCCTAAAGTACAGGTTGAACTTGGGACAGAAGAGGTATAAAATCAACGTCGAAAAGTTGGAGCGATGGTGCATGAAAAGGCATTGCTGCTTACCGTCAAGTGTGTGCTTTTGTCGAAAGGGGAACGTTCAGGTGGAAAGAGTTCCAAGCCACTGATTGTGAGTGGTGTCTCGCTCCTAACAAGCGCAGCACTTCTTTCAAGTACAATCAACTTCAAGACATCAAAAATACCAACAATGACTTCTTTTTCAACGAATACAGCCACATTGTGAGCAGTTCATGTCCCAGAAACGAATGGCATCCTACCACATCCTTTCTACTGAACTCTAACCAGAAGAAACTAAACATCACGGAAATCAGATATTTCTGAACAATAATTGAAAAGAAAAAATGGTACTGTCAAAATCATGAAGTTTCACCAGCAAACTTAATATCACAATACTAGACATGGAGTACATAAATGATAAGTTCATTTTTGACTCAAAATCGGTGTCTTACGCCGCTTTTTCTGCGTCCGCACCGTAAAAACAAAATGCTGTTTTGGGGAATGCTATAACTGTTTTGGGTGTGAAACCAAAACGGGAATATAACGTATTTTGGTTATTTTTCAAAACAGGCCTATGTTCGGCCAAATCATTCAAAAAATTTCGGCGAGGGCTTTCAAATTAAATGATGTGGCTTAACACAGGTATTTATTAAAAAATATCAAAATATGCCGTACCCCCGTTCTAGTTTCATACCCAAATCAGGAATGGCATTAAGGGGTTTTCGTTTTTAATGTGCGGCTTTGCGACAAGAAGGTAATTCTCTACAGTGCAGTTCAAGCTTCTTCAAGGGCCAGCGAGGAACGTTGGATAAGCGACCTTCTGGGATATTCGCGCGAAGTTTTCATTATTTCGGGGTGTTCACAATCCGCTAATTCATACGGTGCTGCGAGATGATCTTTCTTCGTGGCTTCTCGAAAAATAAACATTAATCATCTGCACACCTCAAACTTTGTCTTCTTTATCAGAGGAGAGAGAAAGGAACAGTAGCTTAACACCATTAATTTTCTCACATGGAATTCGCACAAAATTCTCTTCCCATCTCTCTCCTGAGAACTAGGAGCACATGCGGGGGAGGCAGAACATGTTCACAAACATGAGCTCGCTGCATTGCTCTGACTCGTGCTGTGGATAATCACGTAAACTAATTGAAACAGGGAATTTTCCTCGTCCCGTGTTCTAATTTTCATTGCTGATTGTGAGTGGAGCGACTGCATAGATCAAGCCACAAGAAAAATAACTTAATCTAGCGGTCACCAAGACTTATGTCGCGCATTTCTCGAAAACTGACGTCAAATATACTTCACGCGGCGTGACAGGGCGTGACTGTTACCTTGCGTCTCACATGCAACAGGTATAGTGTCATTTACAACAGTACGCTTAAGGCTATAAGCAGAGATTAACTTGGGCCTAGAGTGGGAGGCTGCTGAGGGACAGTTAGATCGCCAGCCAGACTGGCATAAATCGCGTTGTAACGAAATTACGCTTCGACGGAACGCCCTCAACGAAATATGATTGGCGGAGGGAAATTCCGGCGTTAATGCGAGCGCATTGACGCTCTGTCGAACACAGACGCGTGAATTTTTCACCGATCCGACAGCATCTTGCGCTCCGCACGAGCGAAGCCGAACCCTAACGAAACCCCTTCGTTGATGTCACACCGGCTCCGATCTGATCGATTTGATGTTTACAAGATCAAAGATACCGCAGCAACCTTCGGAATACATTCTTGCAAGACGCTACACTCTCATCGCACTATTTCCACGATGGGAAAACGATATTGATCCAATTCACATGAAGGTCTATCAAACATCTCACAATAAGCTCAGTAAAAACTAGCCCCTTTATAAGGTAGTCCCACACCTGTTTTGGGCTTGAAGATGAAACGGGAATAAAGCGTAATTTTGTTATTTTTACAGATAAAGCTATTAACAATCATATCAATGAAAAGGTCTCATCGCGAGCTCTCCATTGATATGTTTATTCATACCTTCAAAAAATACCAATTACGATCTTCCCCTATTTTACCTTCATACCTAAAACAAAGAAAGGTTTTTACTGTGAGATGCCTTTAAGTAAAATACCCACACTTCTAACGTTTAAAAAAATTGTAGTTTCAAACTATCGAAAGAGACTTGTTTAATACGATGTTTTGTGTACCTTAAAATTATATCAAATGCGTAAATAGTGACGTATTCATGCATGAAAGGACATTTCTTTTCAGAGAACATAGAGGACTTACACCACCCAAGACGAAAAAATACAATAAAAAAATACTGCCATATAAGATGACAAATCTTCCCCAAACTTCATTCGTTTGAAAATCTTCCGCCTTTGAAAATCGTGTCAGGAAAATATTCCTTTGATGGTGGGTATAGTCCGCGCCTTGCCTCTGAAATTGTTTATAACACCATGCTATGAAAACAGGCGTGTTAATAAGCAGTAAGGAATCACTTCTAAGCCGGATGAAAAACGCCGACGCGCGTTTGCATAAAAGAGAGCAGCCCGCAAAATACGTTTTAGATCGCAATATTAAATTACAGGGCATTTGGGGAACATTCTTTGGCGCCGGACAATGCCGCGTTGGGCGCTCGTCTTTTTTTTTAACGGCAAAAGGACCTTTTCTTTTCTCGTGTTTTCTACCCTAGTTCAAGCTTCATGTTCATTTTCTCATAATAAGGCTTGCTTAAAAGATTTAGGTGCCCGATGCGTCGTTTAAAAGTCAAACCACGGTCGGTCAGCGAGAAGTATCTTTCATGTTTCACAAAAAAAAATCGTAAAAGAGCGGGGAAGTAATAGTGTTCAGGCATCTCATTTCAAGTAGCAGCCGCTCCAAGATGGTCCAAATTTACGGTCACGGATAAGTGGGACGTGAATGGGCAGGCAGATCAGTCATTTCAGCTGACCATTCGACTTTCAAATACCCATGAGGACATTATAAAAAACGGAAGAGCTCGTTATATCCAGGCGTTTCGCCGTTCGCGTCAACTAAACGGTCGCTGGATTCCAACCGACGCTGCAGATATTCCGAGTCATGCAGAGAAAAATGCCATTCGACAGCCATTGGACCCCCGTCTGGATCGACGCGACCGGGGAGGGGGGCAGTAAGGCCGTGGACCTTAAAGTGACAAATGGTATCTGCACGGCAAACGGAATGCAAAGTCGAGTAGGCAGCCAATGCGGCACGACTTGTGCCTCTGGAAACGCAGCCAGATCAATCCATCCGAAAAGGCGGTTTTTTTCCAGTGTAGCGTAACGGCCACCCCACGACCACGGCGCAATATCCATTACCGTCACTTCGGGACCATGTCTACTGCAGAGCTACGAGTCAATTAAAGCCATGTCCAACTTTGACACTGCATGTCCAATGAGCAGGAAGACGTCTAATAGGTTAGCTTCTTCATTCATAAGCGCCTAGAGAATGATTTAAATGTTTCGATTCATAAACACAAAGCAATGTGTATTTAGCTTAAATATCTTTTAAAAAAGCGTTTCGCAGCTGATGAAATTCTTACTTATTCAAATGAAATAGCACAACCCTTTAGCTTAAAATATCTGGAAACGGGATTACGCAAGTAATGAAATTCTTGCTTCAGGGAAAGTTGAGGCTGAATTTCAATCTAAAATACACAAATTATGCAGAGATTTTCGTCATTCCGAAAATATTAGCCGTTGTTGAGAGGAATCTATCTGGACGTAATCATAGAGAAGACAAACTTCACGTCGTATTTTTCGAAAATGTGATACATATATTGATTGCGAGGAGATTCTTGTCTAACGGTAAATATTTGCATGGGATCGAATTCATATCGGATGAAAGGGTTAAAAAGCATTGGTCCACTTCTCAACCGATGGGACAGGAAGGAAGTATAAAAATCTGTCAATTTCAATGTAAACCTTTCAGCATACATTATTCTCATTTTCATTAATTAAGGTTGAATTGACTTTTACTGTTGCTCGGTGTAGTGACGCAAGGTGGATCACATTAGAGATGGCAAATCCACCTTTCAAATCAACAGTTTGCTGTAATCAGATCAGACGAGACTTTGTTTCGTCCCTCAATCACATCTTTCAAATAAATAGACGTTAATGTAGTGAAAACAGAGGCCGATGTAGGATCGGTTGCTCTCTGTGGAATTTCCAATTACCCAGTGAGAGCTCTAGACGCCAGATTTACAACAGCGATTGGATTTCGAAAAGAGCAATGCGTGCTGATCTGCCCGGTAATTTGGATGTTACTCAATCGTTCATGCGATTTAAAACGCCGTACTTGTTAGTCTTGTAAAACTGGAACCATAATGGATTTCCAATGCATAAACTTCTTCGACATGAACACCTGTTCGACGAATCGTATGAGCACGAATGGAGAATTTCCAAACCAGTATCACCCAAACTTTGCCACATTCTACAGAGAGTTTGAAGAGAAAACTGCAAAGTTGGCAGAGTGATATTGGTACGTAAATTCATAAGGGGCTAGCAATAAAAGCCTCAAAAACGCACCTCTGCAATAATGACAAAGTTTAGATATCTGAACCGCTTTGTTATTGAATCAAACTACTCAAATATTCTTTGAAATTTCCTAAAACGTCTCCTAGAAGTTTCCAAAATGCTTCTTTCGAAAGGAAATTGAAAAATTTCGCTTGGGTTTTCCAAGGAACATATGTAAAAGCGTTATCAAAGTAAAGGGTTAAAACTATGCTGAACTAAAAGAAAGAAGTATCGGATATGTTAAAAGAGATATCGTGTTTTACGAGAGACGTCCATATGACTTTGCCGAGGTGATTACTTCTTCAAGCGCACTTTTGAAAATCGGCTTTCGGCATGACAGTCGTTAATGTTCGGTTTTTACTTCACCAGTCATAAAAAAGCGCGACTTCATTAAGTTAACAAGTTCTTGAAACGCGGAGAGACGGTGAGGCGGGCCGACATCTCTTCACTGAAAATGAACGCCTCTTGATAGTGATGGATCCCAAGCAAATTTTCACAAGAGATTATAGGGGTTAAATGACGAAGCACGACTTGAGTAAGCCGGAAATGGACTGGACCAGCTTGGTAGCCCTATGTTACACTAACTCAACCGAAACTTACAGACAAAACAAAAGTAGACATTTTTTGCTTACATTAACAAAGACAAGTTTTTGGCTCTACAAAAATGATGAGTTTTTAACACATGCAGCTTACTTTAGAAAATATTTAAAAGCTTTTCCGACTGAGTAAATCTGCGTAGGAACATCGTTGTTGACTTGATTTCGAACAATAACATTAAGTAGACAGACATAACACAAAAGGCGTGTTGGGTGGTCTAATCTTCATAAGTGGATGCGAATCCGCCCACCGCTGCGCGACTCGTTCTTTATTGCAATCTATTAACAATGGGTGCCGTCTTTCTAGTGTGCATTCCCCTGAATGAGGCAGAGTTTGCGCGAGTGAAACGCGAGAACCCGTTACTGTTACGGCAATGGGTGACGTAGTAAACCAGCAAGTGTCCGCAGACGCTGCCGTAACCTTAAACACGTAATAGGCTGTAACGCGAGAAAAGCTGCCAAGAAAAGACATTTTCCCTCACGAGAACAGAGCCTCCAGAAAGGGAGACAACTCGTCACAGCATCGCTTCACGTAATATTAGTAAACATGTAATCAAAGCTGTTTCGCTTAAATCCCAACCCAAAATAAGCTTTTAGGAGCTTCCGACATTATTTTTGGCGCGGCTTTGAACTCACTCCGGTAATTGTCAGTGGTTACCAAGAAGAAAACCTCAGAAATACTTTGCAAACAAATTAAGGAAGCTCTATGGAAAACGTCCTGCTTTTGATGAGACGTTGTCTATACATCTCTACAAGAAGTGATTTTTGTTTGGTTGGTTGGTAACATTGGATTTGTGCTTAAGATTCGCTTTTGCAGCTCTTTCCCGGTGATCGTCGTTCCTGTGTAAATCGCCGTTTTACCGCGAATGAAGAACCTTAAATCCAGGCAATAGCAATCCCTTTAAAAGCCCTTTTTCGCTTTTAACACTCTTTAGACGCAGTGCCTTCCGCATAAAAAACAACAATACATTAAATCAACTTTACAACTTCACTTTAGGCGCCATTTTACCTTTATTACTTCATACTCTTCCCGGTATTGCGTCTTTGATTCGGTTCTTTAGTCTGTACATAAATAAACTGCATACTTGGGCGCAGTCTCTTTTTCTTGACTCAAGAATAGAAGAGCATAATTTTCAAAATGATGCGGTAGGGGAGTCGATTTAATAAGCAGTGACTCTTTTGATATTATCATTTTTTAATTTTTTTTAGCATGAGTATATTCAAAAGAATCAATGTCCTCTGAGAACCTGATGCGGCAGTAGCTTGACGCTAAGAAGACTAATTCTCATTTTTTTAGTGACGACATGCAACGTTATATTTAAGCCCTAGCGTCACTCTACTCTTCACAGTAAAAACAAATCCCCCGTTTTGGGGAATGCTTTAAGTGTTTTGGGTACGAAAGTAAAACGGCGGTAGAGCTTATTTGGGTAATTTTTCAACATAGATCTATAGTCATATCAATCGAAAGCTCTTGCTGAGACCTTTTGTATGATATGGCTGAACACAGGCCTCATTGGCGTCAAAAAGTAAAACCAACTATAAAATTTAGTGTAATATAATAAGAGCACAGAAAATATGTCCTATAAGAAAGTTGGCCTGTGACTGTATACAAGAGACCCAACGATGAAAATTTCTACGCGTCCGAAAGTGTCAAAAAATATCCGTGGTTTTCAGGGCCGAACAATATCCTACAGTTGACATTCGCTAGGAGGGCTTGTTGTAGTGCCTCCACTCGCCCGTAATAAGTAAACATTCTTCACGACTGTGATCCCGTTATTGGATAAGGCTGGGCGGAAGCACTCGATTGCTCGAGTGGGTGTCGCTCATCGCCGAGTGGATAATCGAGAGGATCGTGTCCCCCTCCCCACCCACTCGACTCCCTCGTCGTTCCCTTCCTGCCTGAATAAATTACTGATAGTCTAGATCCCTGGTGGCAAAATGGCCAGAACGTTTTGACGTGGCGCCTTCCACGCTGCTCGCTCGTAATCATCGCGAACGGCACTTCATCTCGGAAAGCTAAACTTCTTACAATGACTAGCTTTTAAAGTAAAACACTTCCATATCCCAAATTGTTGCTGCTATCATTTTTTCAAGGTTGTCTTTGATGAACTTTTATTACTATTTGGCTAAAATTTCACGATGTACGCGAAAAATAGCTCGAAATCCGCAACATCCGCCGAAACTGGCCGCGATATTCGGACGCACTGTGAATAAAACCGCTTGCCATGAATCGTATTGTAATTAACATGTCTAAAGCGCAAGCGTCCCCCTTCCAGGGGGAAGGGAGCAGACATCCGTGAGAGGTCGGTCCGGCCGCTGAGCGTCAACCTGTAGTAATTTCAGGATATTGTTTTGATAAATCAAACGAATCTATATCTAGTTCACAAACAGACAGATTTGCAGCAAAGAGATGTCTGCATCAAAGTACTAAAAATGTTAGGATAAGAGAAATATCTGGGAACTTTTGTATAACATCTTCCATCGATCGATCAAGTTAGGCATTCCTGAGATTCGAGAAGAAACACATTGGGCATCACACTAAGGTTTGGAACAATTTTACGGGTGCTGAGGTCCTTTGAGCCTGTATCAGAATAGTGGCTAGGGGAACCGTTCCATTAAGCGATTGCATAAGTATACGCGACAGTTCCTAATAATGGATACAGGAGATGCACTCAAATGCAAGCGTTAGGAGATAAAGAATGCATGGTGTACTTTCACCGTGCAATCTGCTCATTTCACACAGCTGGATCTCATTTCACCTTAATTATTAAAAACAAAGTGTCATTAACACAACTTTCCTCCACGCGACAATCCTTACCCTGCCCCAATCTTACCCCTGAAACAAGTAATGAACTGAATTTAACTTGAATTCAACTGACCTTACCTCTACCCGACCTAAATGAAACCTAAAATTTTAACGATCTAAGCATCTCCGTTATCAGTAATGATACAAATATTATTTGTCTTAGTTTGGTAGACAGGCCTCATAGTAAAAACTGAACCTCAAGCGTTCTATTTGAACGAACCAAAAGTCTTTTTCGTTCAAGTTTGTCGCTAACCTACAAATAAGCCCTGTAACGTCACCATTCTCAGTAACAACAGAACAATAAATTCCAACTTGTGTCTCTACTGTGAAATATGGGCCTTGTTTACGGTATACTATATGGTCTCGCCCTTCCAATTTTAAGTGAGCTTTTCGAAAGGGAACACGCTCACTGAAATAAGTCCCTTGGTGATATTTTATAGTTTAACCTAAGTGTCGCACTATTCTTTATCGGCTACAGGTACTAATTAATACTTCTTACGTTTAAATTTTCTACATAGTAAAAACGAAACCGCCGTTTTAGGGAGTTCTATACCCGTTTTGGGCGTGAATCTAAGACGGGGTTAGCACGTATTTTTAGTTATTTTTCTAGACCTATGTTCAGCCATATCACTTTAAAGGTCTTGACGCCAGCTTTCCAATGATGTGGCTGAACATGGGTATATCTTGAAAAATGACCAAAATACGTACTACCCCCGTTTTAGTCTCATATCCATATCAGAGCATTCCCTGAAATGAGCGTTTTGTTTTTACTGTGTACCTCTTAAGTTGCGGGTTCAACTGATAGATTAGGAAAAGTTAGGCTTATAGTTAGTCAGGGATAAATTAATCCAGGCTTGCGCTTCATTTTGCTATCTCGACTTGACGACAGAGAAAGTACAAGAGGAAAATGCAGCCTGTATTTAGACTAAAGGTTGGGCGGTGTTTCGCGCTAAACAAACTTTCCTGTAAATGTTGGTTCGCTCAAAAGCAGAATCACAACAGCGCGGCCCGCCCACTTGTGGCAACTATAATCGGACCTCCGGACCAACCATTCATCACAGCCATGACCCAACAAGCATAGGCAACACGCCACACCTCGATGCGACGAGTGCTGCCTACCCTCCAAAGAGCAGAGGGTATTCATTACTAGCCTACGCAAACCAGCTCACCGAGCGCGCGTTCGAGAGTGGGCTAGGGCACAACTCGCCAAAATAAACAGGTGTCAGTTGCACTAAAAGCAAAATATATACAGTTCCCACAAAATGCTATCGTTCGGCCCTTTCGGTTCGGTCTACCTCGCCGAGTTCGCAGCCCGTCCCGTTTCTGACCACGCCCGTAACGAGATACCAGGATTTTTACCCACCAAAGTAAACGCTCCGGAAGCCACTCAAACGAGAAAACAGTCTCTACTTTTTGTTTCAGCTTTTGGGGCGCGTGCCTAACTTTCCTTCGCTCGCATTACAATCTACACACACTCAGGAAGGTCGCTTTTGTTCTTGTTTTTGTTATTTATAGTAAAGGAAACACAAAAGAACTTACACTAAACTAAGAGAGCGAAAACGCTCACAGGGAAATTCAAAGGTTGAAATTTCCCCCCTTTTTTTCTGTTCCACCTTTCGCCATCAAGCGAAGCGACTGCTCAAGGCACGTAACCTGTATTTTACCAGGTTGACCCTTTACCGCCCAGCGATGCCGTTTGGCAACAGAAAACATTATTTTAGAGGATCTTTCCAGTTCAGGACTGTCACAATTAAAAAAATACCACCCCTCTGGAAACCTGAAATTTATTTATTTAGGCATTTTCCAAAGCTATAAAATTGCGTATTTTAATGGATTTTTTTTTCAATCTCTCTTAAGCCGAATTTCACTCCAAATACTTTGGGCTGTGGTTAACCTAACTTAATGGATACGCCTGATGCCGCTTACTTCACAGCGGCAATTTTTGCTTTTTTTTAAAGTTACGATTTTAAGTTTTATTTTAGCTGCAACTGTTACTTTAGAGAAAAAAAATCTACGATAAAATAAACGCTACATTCAGTCGAGATTGAGACTTATTGATATTTTTGTTTGACTGAGTTTCCGAGGCGAGTATTTCTCCGATTTCTTTTGTCAACTTCGCGAATAATCATTTGTTTTGGGATAACTGATCGCCCATTACTCTATCTCATTCTGATTTGTGGCCTTGAGAATAAACGTTTTCATTCACAGACAGTTTATCATTCAGTCACTGTCAGTCCATCTCTTCCACAATACAATCTGCTTACTCCAGTATTAAGGCCTTTGTTCAAAAAGATTACTTCAGATTAGTAATAAAATAGTATTTTAGGTAACACCAAGCCTTTACATATACCTCCGAAACGTCATTTTTTTTATAGACAAAGACGAAATTTGAATCAGTGAGAGTAGCGACAATTCAATGAATTTCAGAACATCTCACTGATTCAAATTTAGAGTAAAAATCTATTACTTTTGTAGGTTAAAACCACTCGATCTTCGGCAATGTCGATTAAATCCTTTCGAGTACCGGTATTTAAAAGAAGTAAATTTCATCTATCTAAAGATATCTTTTAGGACCGCAACTTTAATTTACGTGTTGACGAGAAGGAGAGCATCTCCTTCCAAGCCAAGATATTAGAGGAAATATTTTCGGCGTTTTTCTTTTGTCTCCGAAATTCCCCGAAGCTTCGCGAACATCACAGTATGCGCTGATGGCCATTTTTATCCGTGGGAAAGTACATTTGGCGAAGATAAGCCGGCCGGCCGGCGATGTAGTAATAGGCTAGCTTTACCCAAGTTTGCTTACACAGAGATAAGCGATGCAGAAAATCGAGTCAGCTAAATACACGTGTACTCCTCGCCTACTTTCCCTCCACGAGGATCAGAACCTAATTCCTGCGGTTTCTTTGCGCGAGCCTTGGTAAGCAGGCAATGGACGAAGTCCACAATGAAAAAACGCCAAAAACGCAATGCCTATATGCAAGGGTCGATTCTTACGGTATAGGTACACTGTAAAGAGAGCATTTTGATTTCAGATGCAACGAAAATT
>Ga0058701_10000775_pt1 | contig 21484 bp, 24 predicted proteins | sample AgamicOrMae_FD_97039 | JGI IMG/M metagenome (GOLD analysis project Ga0058701, IMG submission 97039) | Agave microbial communities from Guanajuato, Mexico - Or.Ma.e | ecosystem: Host-associated > Plants > Phyllosphere > Phylloplane/Leaf | place: Guanajuato, Mexico | collected 2012-06-04 | reverse complement strand
GATGCAAAAAGATATATATATTAATAAAAGGTTTCTAGTTAAATAGTTCTCGTGTCATTCGTATTAGTTACTACCAATAGATAGGCAGGAAAGTGTACAGAACCACCTCCATCTACGTTACACGAGGAGAGATTTTCAAAGTCTCTTCAAACCGATTCATCCTGGTACTTTGGGAGGAAGCCAGCTTCTTTTTTCCCGGAACGTCCCATCTCAAAGACGTTGATACCTCAGGAGGGCTGAGATCAAATATTGAGTTTGCGACTGGCATCCACCAAATGTTCATTGGTTCTCAGGTGTGGGGGGCATGAAGAGGCCTGTTGCCTCGCACTGGGTGCTAAGCTCGTTGGTTATCTCAGTGGCGCCGAGAGGAATACGATAGCTCCCACTACAACGCACCACTGCAGCTGAAGGTAACTCATGAGAGCTGGCCCATCTTACAGGATTGTTTCTATGCTTAGCCGATGCTGCCGCACTATTAGTTGATTGAGCTCTTCAACTTAGGGGCCCACTCCGCTCTGATCATGTCTCTCCGCTTCTTTCATCATTTCGAGGGCCTCTTGGAAGTCTTTGCCCTTTAGGCCCGCCATTCCCAATATGTTCTCCAGGTCTAGATTGGAGCGGCAGATTCTTCTCACTCGACCGTGCTCGTCATTTTTGCGCCTCTGAGCCATATGTATCAGGTCTATCACATAGAAACTACCGGCTGTGAATATCTCAACGGTATGTTGCCTTTGCTGATATGCGTTTTCTATTTGACGGTTCGACTCGGCGTCGTACAGCCACCACCCGCGAAATCCTTCATAGAACCAATAGTTGCCGTCATTCGATGAGGGGAGCTTGATTGTTCCAAGTATCTCATGCTCCTGGAAGTTGAACTCGTTTCCTATCTCAGCTCTACACATGGCACAGCATTGTGTTGTTTCTGAGGCGGCTTTTATGCAAAGATAACAGAATATATGGCCACATCTGAGCCTGACCCCATTGACAGGTGGGTCACTGTGGCATATGCTACACATAGGCAGCCGCGGTTCTTCTATCTCCGAATCCATGATGAAGATGTCTTCCACTATACAATAAAATGCTCCTTATTCAATCGAATCCAATAGAGATCGGAGTAATTCCAAGAACATGAGACAAAGTTTTCAAACCAAAGCCCACTGGAAGCACGTGCCCGCGGCTAGAACAAAAACATTGTCGCTCATTGTTTGCAAATGCGAGTCCAGTTCAGGAATTTGACGATGCATGCTCCAATTTTTACATCATTTGATAACCATTCGAGCAGCAACTGATTGTATGCCAATCGCCCCCTTGGTTCCTATATATTTTAATAGTTCGTTTTAGATCTTCAGCACGATGAACATCCTCCAATCGTTCATGGGGTGCATGTATCCCGGTAGCATCCGAACTGAATCCATAGAATCGGTAGAGCATGACAATTTAGATTGCAATTTTTTAGCGACCAACATTGATGAACACGGCAACGAAATATCAAGGGGCCAATTACAGATAACCGACGACAATCTCATCTACTTCAAGCCAAGCAAATTTCCAACAAGATGGCCATTAGAATGTATTCGTCGTTACGGATGTATGCAAGATGGTCGAAAGTTTGTATTTGAAGTCGGTAGGAAATGTCAAACTGGTGAGGCCATATACGCATTCGTACTAGACACAGATGCAAGGGACCTAGTTAAGAAACTTAATGAAAAAATCGAAAAACTGTCATCTAGCAACAAAGATAGGATGTTTTCAAACTCAAAATGTATGACTGATGTTGATCTAAATCAGACAAGATCTAGCGGACGGGACAGGCGGCTACACAAGGATGCCTCTACAATCACGGATCTATCATCCAACCTAGCGGCACACCATGCCGTTGATCCCCGTCCTCTTTCCTATGCTTTGATCGACTTTGATACGACGAAAGCCTTGAATGAATCGGCTCAGGCCCATGCAGCCAACCGAGATAGGTGACCCACAAAGCCGGACAATTCAAGATGAAATTTGTCTAAGTAACAATGTAGATAATCTGACTGAATCTAGTAACTTCATACACGCCAAATAGACTTCCATAACGTGAAACCTACCACATTCTTTAGACGTAACAGAGTACCTAATTCATCCGGAAAGCTCATGATGCCCAACTTTTAGAATCTCTCCTAGGTCAAATTGTTTAGAAAGATCTCGCTGTACTAGAACGAGGGCCCTCCGACTCGACTCTTCACGTATTTTCGTCAACTATCTTACATGCGAATCATCTAAGGTCGTCTGCTCGACTATTTTTTTCACCATCATCAGTGATATCGCATAATGTCTGACTCGGGCCCGACCCGGTGTCTTTTAATGCACTGATGAACGATGGATCCCGCTGATAACGCGAGATTTGCTCCGTCTATTTGGTTTCACTTTAGACCTGTTAGATTTTTGACTCTCGGCCATTACCGTGGTCGAACTAGAAGAGATTGTTCTCGCTGTAGCCCTATGGAGCCCATCACGCCTGCCAACCAAGAGCGTCAACCTCATCTTACAAATGCTGAAAAGACCGCTAAACGTCAACATGTTTGTGAGCACCTTGTTGTGCTCCCACCTATAGCGGCGTTCAATAAAATAGACCAGGAATCTGGTAGTCAGTTGGGTTACTACAATCATGAGACAAGAAAGTGTCCTGAATGTTTGAAGCAGATCAGTCCCAGAGATCGTGACTACACAAGAAAGCAGTCCGCTAAGGAAACCAATGGTAACTCAAAGTCAGTTGTAACAGACCAGACACAAGCTGCGGTCGCCCCAGATGCAACAACCCAGAAGCAGGTACCATCTGACTCAATCACTACTAGTCAGAAGCAGGCTCCAGACGGTTCCGTGGTAACAGATTCGAGGCATCCTCCGGACGATTCTGTAGTGAATGACCAGAGGCAGGTTCCTGGCGGTCTTCTCGGTCATCAAACCACGAAACAGCTACCGATACAAATTATAGTCGAACCGCGTAATGATGAGTCGCTTCGATGTGATTGCCGTCAGTGCCAATGCTTCTCTGGTTGGTGTTGCATGCCTTGTTCGATCATGATAATTATTTTCATCATCGTGATATGGTTCTGCCGTAGAATGTTGATTAATCACAACGACGAAGATGGTTCACATGAAACAACCCTACATCCTTTCCCTGAGGACGAAAGCTACCATACTCGTCTGCTATAGGAAAATCCTATCGCCCCAAATTCCAACTGTTGGAAGATCATTAGCGATACACGGATACTAGATTATCACCAATGTATTCGAAAATGAGCGCCGAAACGAGGCCTGAGACAGTTGAGGCATCGGGCCACGTCAACTTGAACGAAGAAATTTGCCATCCCGAGCCGCAGAACGCGCCGGGAAAACATGCGCATCTGTTAGCGATCAATTTTATTTCTGACTAAAATTTTCACACAAAACACACGACAATCCGTTCATCCAATTGGGTTTCCTCAAAGATTCGTCCATTGTATATTTACCATCCTATACCTCTGTAAATTTATTATCAACTTGGCTCGTTAACAAAAGCAAAATGAGGCTTCCAAGCTTGAGGTTGCAACAGTCGTTTTTGGCATGTGTCATTTTATTGGGTATCCTGCAATCATCAATTCTCATGGTCCTCGGACAACAGGCAACAACTAATGCAAAACTACTTGTTGACAAGGAGATATACAACAAGTATATTGTTGAAGGTAGAGACATCTTGGTGAATTATCACATAATCAATCTAGGTGGCAGTGTTGCAAGAGATGTCAAGGTAATCGATGATACATTCCCATCAGACCGTTTTGAGCTGATCAACGGGTACTTAACTTTCACAATTCCTCAAATTCCCCCTGGCGCAAATGTTACACATTCTGTTGTCGTGAGACCGCTTGCGAACACATGGGGCCCACGTAGATTCGGTCCGGCGAGGGTTGAGTACAAACAAAACGACGCCGGTCAGTTGCAACTGGCGACATCAAGTGAACTTGGCGACGCTCACGTGGTTGCTGCTAGAGCATTTGATAGGAAATTTTCATCACAATTTTTCGACTGGATGGTGTTCTCAATTATATGCTTACCCTCATTATTAGGCCCCTACTATTTGTATCTCCAGAGCGATGCCAAATTCAACAATTTGGCCGCAAAGCAGGCAGGTGGAAAGAAAGTAGCCTGATTTGTGTGCCACTCGTTCCGTCACACCACCTTTCCTCACAGTTCTATCTACAACTCACGTGTACAAGTCCGAAATTTTTACAAAAAAGGGAGTGTAATAGGGATAAAGTAGGAACGCAATGTTGCCAGCCGTATAATTGAGCAATAGGCCGAAGATAAGATGGATGAATAAGAAATAAATAAAGCAATCACTATTTATTTATCGACAATTCCTTGTGATGGGGCTTTCGAATCTCATGAAGAGGAGCTAAGGAGGAACCTTTATGTCACAAATACGCGCGCATACATTTCAGTTTATCTTACTTTCTGTCACTGTACAATGATTGATTGATTGGGATCACTTTGGATGCAGTGATGGGTTGTGTGTTTGGGTTCACTTTTTGATAAGTTTGTTTGTCAAGAGCAAAGATCAGAGTCCAGTCAGGGAGAGGCGTCGTTCGGTTACTTGGGCGGAGAGAGAGAGAGAAAGGAGGAGAAGAACTGGCGCTGTGTAAACATTGTTGCGTGGTGGTTGACCAATGGCCAGCGATTGGTTGGTCATGTTTTATGGTTTTCTGGCCCATGATGGAGCAGTGTCTAGGACTGAACCGGAGAACTGGTGGTTATTTAGGGACTAGAATTTAGAAGAATTAGGTCAGTTAGCAGATTTCTAACAAATCTAGACAAATGTCCACGGACTGGTTGTGTGCGTGCATTTGAGTCAATTTGGTTGTGTTTCCTGTTTTCCAAGACGAAAGAGGCCCGAATGGAAAAGAAGTCGCAAGGAAGTTTGCCAATTGAAAAAGCTTTGAAACTCGCATTAGAGAGCTGAGCAATCGACTCTAACTCTGTAGCCAGTGTCTCCAAGCATTGGAAGCAATATTTGCGCAGAGGATTTGTCTCTAAGTCGGCGGCAAATGGTCTGCAAACAAGGATGCACTTTGTTGCGCTCTGAGTTTCCTGCTGCAAGAGACTGCGACACAATTTCACTGCTCAAAGTCTCAGTATCCAAACGTTTGATTGGACCCACAAGCTAGTGTGTTCCTCCAATTCCGAGGACAGTCCGGATCGCCCACAGGTCCAGTAGCCGAGAGGACTGGACGCCTGAATGCGAGGTGCTCTGAGGCTCCTTGTGTGTGTGTGTGTGTTTAAAAATGTTCGCCTATAATAAGGTGGCGCAACGTCGGTTTTCAGGCCGTCGCAGGTTTGTTGACTGGCTGAGCTCTTCCGATGGTGCGTCTGCAACGCCGAGGTGCAGAGAGCAGCCCGAGGACGAGCTTCGGCGAGGCTGGGTGGCGAGAGTGGAGGCGAAGGAAGGGGCGCCCAGAGAACGAGGCGAATGAGAAATAATGGATTCAATAATGGCCCCAGATTTACACCAATGGACGGGCCCGCTCCAGGCCCACTTCTCACTCCTCCAGCCGACTCGCCCGCCTCTGCTTGGCTGGCGTCTGTTTCCATGCTCTGTGGCCCACTGCTCCGGAAAGGCGCCCTCACGTCGGCAACCACTTTGGCGCCTTCTCCTTTTGGGCGAATACATTTGCACTTGAGTTGGATTTTTGGCAGGTAGGCTACTAAGAGGAAGGCGGGACAAATGCGCTCGTTTTGTTTGGGTCTCAATTTGTTTTTGGCCGCCTTTGGGGGCGCACAAAGAGCAGCAGGCGCACACAGCATGAAGCACGAGAGCAGAGCCAGTAGTTCACGGCAAGTCCTTTAGAATGTTGGCTACTCCCCAGCGGCTCTTATTGGGCCGGCGCGCTGGGGCCCTCGATTGCGGCCAGAGCAAAATAGGCGGCCGCCACTCAAATTGCCTGAGGTGGAGACAGGCCGCTTATATGAAGAGCCAGAATGTTTCGCTGGCTCTTGTTGGTGTCTTTGTAGGTGTAGGAGAGTGTCTGCGTGGAAGAGAAGAAAGAGAGCCACGGAGAAGGCGTCTAGAAGAAGGGAAATGGGGCCCGAGGAGATCTCCCAGCCAGGTCTTTGTGTGCGCCTGCAGACGGGCCTTCTTGCACTATAAAGCCCAGGCGTCGAGTTCGCTCGATTGGGCCCCAAATTGGCAATTGATTTCCAGTTTAGAATCTGCAAATCGGCCGCCATTGAGAAGATGGGCCCGGCCGCCGATGGGCCGTCCGAGTGCGGGCTTTGAATCGTTGCTCAACTGCTGAGGGTGGCTCGTGATGGCGCGGATGCGTGACTTGGAGTGCAGACGAGGCTGCGCTCGGATATGTGAAAGGTGGAAAGATTATGGTACAGGTTGATTCACTTGGATGAGTTTCAGAGGAGCGTTTGTGCAAAAGGAGGAGGAGCAGACGAATAAAATGGCGTGAACATTGATGGGCGCAGTGTTGGGCTGCTCAGGACAGCAAGAATTTCCTCTTTGGTGGGCGTTTCAAGCGGCCGTGGCAGAGCTGTAGCATATCCGAGCAGACTGGCTTTGCTGCAGGGGTTTTGCAGGGCGTCATTTGGGTGCGGCCAGAGCAGTCAGAGGGAAACAGAGGCGCTCCTGTTTGCCAGCATGGGCCCGTCTCGGATCAGAAGAGTTTAGTCTGGTGCAAAGCAGACGCAAGAGAGGATATTTTTCCTCTGATGACCCCTTTTTGTTGCGTCGCTGCAAGACTGGCATCGGCCGCTAGGCGCTTCTGGTGCTTGAATTTTGACTTGGGCGAACTGGGGGCTCAGCTCCAAGCAGGACCGCTGCACGTTGGCGGCAAAAGTGGGGCTCCTCTGCACTGGTTGGAGCGAGGTTGAACCCTCAGTTCAGAGATGAGGGTGCTAGCGAGAGGCAGGAGGAGTGGGCCGAAAAGGATCATGCTTGTCGGGCGCGTTAATCGGCTTTCGGCTGAGTGGGCCTCCATTTGGGCGCCACCAAGTCGGCCAACAACTCAATTGGGCTTCGGATATTTCGAAAAGGGGCCCATCTCATTGGGCAGAAACTGTACTGGGCCCGCTCGAGTGGGCTTCGTATGTGTAATTTATAATGAAATAAATAAATAGATTGATCGATAGGATTTGCTGAGGGCAAAGCACGTCGCATGGCAGAGGCGTCTCTGGAAGTTGAGTCGGCATTTTGGTTCAAGTTGACGCTTGGCTTCGGACACTATGGCTGAGCTCTTGCGTCCCCTTGCGTGTGGCCCTCCAGTGTGGCCGACGTGTTCGAAGTGGAGAGGAATAAATATGATTTAAAAATCAATTAGATTTTCAGCTTCCAGTGGGCGCAATGAGTTGGCTCCAGTGGGGCGCCCGAGCGGCCGGTTGCATTGTTGATGTTTGTCGCGCGCGGGATTGAGGGCGCGCGTCCGAACTGGTTGCGCGGTCGCTGGCGGGCACCGAGGGCTGCGATGATCGGACAGCAGAGTTCGGGCGCGAGCCCCAAGCGTCCGACGCGCGGCGGGCCACGCAGAGGCCAGCGGAGGCGTGGAATCAATTTTCCGCTCGCTTGGCTCATTTGCTGCGCCTGCCTCTGGGGCTGCCAACCATTTCCACTTTGCGCCCCAAGCAGCCGACGAGTCACACCAGCGCCCAACCATCGCCGTCACGATCACGATCACGATCACGACGACGACGACGACCAATGACTCAATCAACGACAAGTGCCAAACTGGCACATCTCAATTTGCCACCAGCCGAACGTTCCATCGGGTTGGCTGTTGGGCGAGATTTGAAAGTTGGCTGGAAAAAGAGCGAGCTGTGTGCGTGTGGCGAGAAGTGGCCGCTTGTTGTTATCCAGCAGATTAGCTGGAAGGCAGTTTGCGAGTTGGAGCCAAGTGGAAATCAAACGGCCGCCAAACTGGCGGCCAGCCCGGAAGACGCCAACTCACTGGCGGCGATCAAAATCAAGTCGTTCGCCGGGCCCGCTCACTGCTGGCCTTGGTTGTCGTCGTCGTCGTCGTCCATGGTGGAGGTTGCTTTCGCCATCGATTTTGGAGATTAGCGCCCACTGGCGAGGGGCGGCCAGTTGGGGCGCCTTTGGGCGATCGGGCCCGAACGGAAGTGCGCCGACGTGCGCAGTGCCGCCACTTGTCGTGCGGCCCCCTCGGCTTATTGAAGGGCCGGAGAGTTTCCACTTTGCAGCCTCGAGTGTCCTCCTTTGCAGGCGTCGCTTCTGAGCTTCTTGGGCCGTCTTCTTGAGCCGCCAATAAGTCAAGTGCAATTTAGTTTGGCTTAAGTTTTTTGGCCCCCTCTTGCTGGGCTCTGGTGGTCGCCGAGAGAGCAGTGGCCGCAATGCAGAGAGGCCCGCGTTGCGTTGCTGCAACTCGCACTTGCTGCTGCTGCAACGCCGAACGGAAGCGACGAAAGATATATTAGCTCCAGGCTAATATATTCAACTTTTCCTCCATCTTTTTCGCCGCCCGCTAGCCCGACTTGGTGGCGCGCCAGACAGTGTTGCTGGGCGAACGGGCGGCCCACCAGCAAAGTGTGTGTGTGTCTCTCTCTCTCTCTCTCTTGTTTGACTGCTGGAGTCGAAATTGAAACAACAAACAAGCGAACGAGCAGTGGCGCCTTTCCGGCGCCCACACACTCGCCTCTTGCTTGCCATTTATGAATTTAAATGTCCGCCGTCATGAGAAGGCGGCGCCAGTGCATCGTGGCCGCCCCAGGCAAACGGGCGCCACTTGTTCCCGGGCGGCAAACATCGAGCTGGGCCAACACAAAGGGCCCAGCTCGAGTGGTGTCTTCTTCTTCTTTGGGCCAGCCTTATTGCTAGTGGCGCGCGCAGTGCTAGTGGCATACCAAACGCATACCAAACGACGGCAAGATGGAAAACAAACTGCCTCCCTTCCGCCGGGGCACAGATAGCGCACCAAGAGAAGCCATTAGTTTCATATTGCGCGCTAGCCAAATTGTTCAATTATTCAGATTGTTTGTCTCAGATTGTTCCTCGTGTGTTTCTATGTTTGCCCGCACGCCCCACCCTAAGGACTCACGCTTTCTTTGTTGCCCAAAGACGCCCACTTTCCCCCTCGTTTCAGGCACAAACAAGCGCTTCTTTGGCTCACAACAAGCGCCAGCACGCGTTATTAGTTTTACGAGCCATTCTCTCTTCGCCGTCGCCTTTCCCTCTCTCTCTCTTTGGCTCGCCTCGTTCAGCCCGCTTGCAGCCTCTTTTTTGCAACTCTAGATTCGCCTATAAATAATTACCGAACTCCCTCCATGAGCTCTAGTATCTCCCCGCGCGCCTTCCGAGCACGGTCATAGGCCCGACACAGCGCCAATCAGCCTCAGTATAGCAACTATCCTATAGTTGCGAGTCATCGGCGCTCGGCGGGGCCAATCGATGGCCCCAGCGAGGCCGCAATTCAATTAATCATCTTCCTCTCTGGCGCTAATGAAAGCGAAACGCTGCCCACCAGGGTCGAGCATTAACGATCATGGGGGCAACCGAACGGGCAGCCTATCGGCTGGAACAGATTCAATTTGGATGAAACGACATGAAAGAGAGTGTGGGCACAATCAAACTGGTGGCATCTTCTTGGAATGATTCAATCTGCTTTAATTGGATAGCAAAGCGGCCGTGGTTGTGTGAATGCGAGCAGAAATTCGGGTCCGCTCCCGCCCCCTCGTCTGCGTCGCGCCCGCACACCACCCGCAAGGAACTCTAACGCGCCTCCAACGAGTGGAGAGAGTACCCGCTGTGGGCGTGGTTCGGCGGGTGTCGATTGGGGGCGGGCGGGCTGTGGGCGTGCACTGGGCCCGCCAGCGCACCTTCGTACAGGCGGCCAGTGTGCGCGGCCTGGTGCGAGCCGTACGACTGCTGGTGACTGCTGGTTCGGGCACATGACTGGTAGGGGTACTGGTGCTGCTGCTGCTGCTGCTGTTGCTGGTGTGCGGCGCCGTACTCTTCGGACGAGCACGACGAGGAGGACGACGACTGGTACGCGTACTCGGCCTGCTCCTGTTGCGGCTCGTACACCACCTGCACCGGAGCCACGAAAGGACCTGCCGGGCCACAGTAGTCGGGCGGCGTCCTGGCCGCCGCCGACATGCATCCAGGGTAGTCGCTCGGTGTGTGCGGGCCATTATCTTGCTGCTCGTAGTATCTAACGGGCTTGTGGTGCTCTGCTGGGTAGCTGGCCAATCTGCCTGGCTGGTTCACGGGCGGACCAGCCGGTGGGCACAGTGGCGAGCTCGAAGATGCCAGGGCTGCGTGGTCGTATGGCGGAGGGCCAGTTGCTGCTTGAGGTGCCGACGATGAAGACAGACCGCAGCAGCTCTCGGCTGGCCCCACCGATGGGCTGCTTTGGGCCTCCTGGAGGGCGTTATAGTTTTGATGGCCGCCACCTCGCTCGGCCTTGCTCGTCGGCGTCTTGCCAGGACAGGACACCTCGTCGCGAGGATAAAAGTTTGTCCCCTGCCCACTTCCGGATTCACCATGGCGCCCCAGTCTTGGCTGCTGCATCATTGGATTGATGGGCGGCGATGAGGTGTCGCAGGGGCCATAGAGCGACAAGTAGGCACCAGAGCTCATGAATTGGCCGGAAGGGGGGCCGAAATATGAGCCGCCTGGTCCATTGGGACTTGTGATGGCCATCATTGTAGATGGATTGTTGGCCGTTAATTGGATGTACTTCTCCATATAGCTCTCATCTTTCACTAGATTGTCCATGAATTTGATGTACATAATTGCCAATTTCAAAGTTTCAATCCTTGACAGACGCTTCTCGTAGGCAAACGAGGGCACCCTTTTGCGCAGCCGGTCGAAGGCAGTGTTCAGGTTGAACATGCGGCGCCGCTCGCGAATGTTGGCCGCCCTCCTCTGGGCCACGGTGGCCACTCTTCGCCGGGGCCTCTGGGCTCGCTTCTGTTGCTGCTGACCAACGGCGGACATGAGCGAGCGAGACTGCCTCTGGTTGGAGTTTGCATTTGGATTGCCCCGCTGGCCCTTGGCTCTGGCGCCCAAGGGCAGCTTTTTGCCCTCTGGACTGGTCTTTGCCATGTGGCCAGTTGCCAGTGGAACCTCGTCGGACGCGTCTGGCTGCTTCTTGGCCTCGATTGGACCCTCGATCATGCTGGTCTCCAGTCTGGCGTCTGCAGTCTCGGCATCAGCTGCGCTCGGCTGTGAGCGGCTCAGCCCTGAGGATGTGCTGTTGAACTCTTGCTGGTCTTCTTCTTGTGCTCGTTCTAGTTTCGGAACTTTGGACTGCTGCTTCTTGCTACTCAAGCGCCGCTTGTGGTTCTCGGCCCTTCTCAATAGAGATAGGCAAATCTGCGATTGCTGCGTCTCGCAACTCGACACTGGCTGACACGCGCCCTCTTGGGTCATTCTAGACTCTCTAAATCTCCTCCTTGTCCACCTGGTTCAATTTATATTTGACCCTCCTCCTGTTCTCTCCTCTTTCTCGGCGCGAGAAACTAGCTAGTTGGCGTCCGCCTAAGCAGCTTGTTCGAGAGATACTTGGGTTTTTATTCCACTTCCACCTGATTGCACGTGAATGAGCAACAAAACTGTTCCGATCTCTGACGCAAACTAGGGGCCCACTTATTCCCCTTGGCCCAAGATCAGACACCAACTCTGGTGACGCTAACTATAGGCTTCACGCGTGCGCAAGTGTTCAGGGAGGGCGCCACGCGCTGCGGCCACTTCATTGAGGGCTCCCTTGCGCCATCTTTACTCTTGTTGTTGCACACAAGAACGCACACAACAAGGGCGCCCCCAATCAATGGGGTGCTTTCCCATCTCATAGCGCAAGCGCCAACAGGAGTCACCCTTGATGGCATACGGCTCCGTATGGAATCTCTCAGACAGTCGCCGTCCCATCGACTTTCGGGGCCATTCATTCAAACGAAGCCAATTGTAACGAATAGCCGGAATGCTGATATGCATTAATTTCCCCCCAACCGCAACAAATGCCTAATCATTTATACAAGAATTCCAAACAGAATTTAGTATTCTCTAGGCTCGCTCATGCGAGCATACTGAAAATGTCATTGGAATTTTATTGTACCAGTTTGTAGCAATACTAGCTCGGTTTGCTCTTGATATCGCCAGAAAGTTTCGTCTTTTCTATCTCCAGTAGGTCATTATTCAGATCGTCCTCCTCGTCAAGTCCGCTCAGATCCCCGGAGACTAGCTCAAATTCGCGTTGTAGCTCCTCATCCCATTCGTCGTCATCGTCTTCGTTTCCACTCACTTTTACTGCTATTAGACATTTCAAATCAGTTGACGACCAATCCATGGCGAAAGGGAGTAAGTTTTAAGAATAACATTGGTTTCATTAGCACGAGGTTCATTTCCATTTGAGAAAGCTGGAGCAGCGGGTGGAGAGATAAAGAGAAGTAGATAGAGAGACGGAGAGAGAGAGAGAGACAGAGAGACAGAGAGACAGAGAGAGAGACAGAGAGACAGAGAGACAGAGAGACAGAGATCTAGACAGAGTGAGAAAGAGAAATAGACAGAGAGAGGCATAGACAGGGGAAAAGAGTTAGAAAAGATCGTTGGGCTATTTCATTAAGTTTGATGAAGCGAGTTCATTATACGTCTCTACTGTTGCGGCAGACAAAGAGATATTTTGCGGGTTCTTCTCATTGAATCACTATTGATGCGAGATTCTTGCGTTTCGACTCAGTTTGGAAAAGCAGCTCATCTCTCATCGTTTGCATTCAGTTGGAGATTACTCTCCTCGCTTTCTCTATCAATTTGATATGGCTTTCGTGTGACTAGGTGAAATTGAACTAACTAAAGTGAAGGGATCACTATCCTCTTGTGCAATGTGACAGAGGGTTGATATTTCTAATAGGTACGCTGTTGTCGAGAAAATGAATACGATTCTTTGAGGAATAGTTGGGTATGATAGTTTGACTAGAGTGAGATAGTTCTTCAGTAGTTGGATGTGTATAGTTGATGAGTAGAAATTAAACAAGTGTCTTTGCCTATGTATACTAACCATCCTGTCCCCCATCAAAAGAGCCAATGTTCAACTCCCTGAGCCGTTCTCTCAGTTCATCTTCGTCGGTAGTTTTAACCCCTTTCGAATCACCAGATTCATTCAACAACTCTTCAGCAGTGTTCGAACTTGAATTTAGAGCAGGATTTTCGCCTTGGAGAACCTGGACACCACCTATGTTACCTGTTTGACGAATTTCGGTTTGAGCAACAAAGTCGTGATCAAATTGCTGCTCTTTTGAGGCCTCATTCTTCATAAATGCCGTCTTGTTATACATAGTTCCGTCCTGTATCTGTGACTCCTGATTGATTGCTGATTGGCTTTCACCAGCACCCGTAAGATCACCCTGATTACTAGTCACCTCATCTGGGCCCTCACCACTTGAGCTTCGAGACGACGCCCAACTGGCTCCACCGGTTGTCAATCTACCGCCCTCCTTTTTAAGCATTTCGACTCGATAAAAATAATTGCACCAGAATGTATCTTCATTGACCAGTTTAGGTACTAGCTCGTATCTCATTTTGTTGAGATTCTGATCTTCTTTTAGTAACGATAATGCAATGGGATAACACTTCTGAGGTTCGAACTTGTAATCAGCATTCCTCGGTGGACTACGGACAAAATTTCTTTTATCTTGTGATAATAGTAGTATTTGCTCTTTAAGGTATCGTTGTTTCTCCTCGATGGATTCTGCGGTATCATTACTGGAACCTGATATTAGCCACGGTAGATCGCCCGCTTGCATAGAGCCACCATGTTGGCGAACGAACTCTTGCTGCTCTCTGGTAAAATCGTTTAATATGCTTGTATTCTCTACAGCCTGTTTAACTTGCTTGGCCGTCTGACTAACAGTTTGACCGGCCCTATTTGCCATGGAAAACAAGAAAGTACCAAACTTCTGTGCCCCTTTAGCGGCTTTCTGGGCGACTGCTTCGGCATCAGCGGCGATGGCAGCAAACTGTGAATTTTTGTCTTGGTCAGTGTTGGTGTTGGCGGATGGGGTGGTGGCAACATCAGGGGCACTGTTCTCTTCATTGTCTGGCTGATGACTATCTCCTGAACTGGAGGCAGCTTGTTTGTTAGCTAGCTCTTTATCGGAGCTATCGTTCCCCTCTTTGGTTTGTGATGTTCGATCCTGTGATTGATCTTTCTGACCAAATGGGTTGTTCAATCTCTCTTTCAATATGGCATTCGATTTATTCACAACACTATCGAAGAAGTCCATCTTGCAAGTTCCCTGCTTGAATAGCCTACCAGGGTCTACTTAAGAGTGATACTAGTCCAATGAGAGGCAAATCAATTTGTTGTCGCAGTGATGGACTGGATATGTTCAGTCGGGAAAGAATAATATGAGTGAAGTCCAGAACTAGACTAATATCTCATAATGCCCAAGTAGAGACTGGGCTCTCATGCGAATGATTAATATAGCTTCTGGTTCAACTAACATTCTAGAGCCATGTTGGTCGCTTTAAATTCTAAAGCTCTCCTAAGATCGTCTTGCGGGATCCTCTACCGGGATGAGCTAAATCTATTTGGTCCCCCAATAGGATTGCGGCGAAGAGATCTTGTAGGATTGATGTTAGAAGAAGTTTTTCGAATAGTTTGAAACGAAATTCGAAAGAGCACATGTAAACAAAGATAGAAGTGTTCAATTGGAACAACAACAAAACTATTGAATTAAGATTAACAAAACACTGCATGCTAGCACGCACTCCGCGGCGGTTGCGCCAAAAGCTAGTGGCAAGCCAAACGCGGCCGCGCGCGCGCAATACGTGAAGCATTGGCTGCGGCACGCAATCGGGGCCCATATACCCCTTGCGGGAGCACGATCTAGGCGACAGGAAAGACTCGCTACAAACGAGACCGGGACGACAATTGCGTCGCTTCCACATCGGCCAGACCCGAAGCGAGCTGCGCCCAATGGCCCAGAATCAAATTGAGATCGCACAAGCTCCCGCCAAGCCTGCGAGTTTGGTGGCGCTTATATCTAAGTCCATGCGAGTCTATTTGAGAGTGTCTCGTTTGGCAAATGGGCACGCAAACGTGGGTAGAATGATTCCTGTTCATCACAGCTACACTGCTGGCCTGCTTTCTGTTCAACTCGTGCAAGCCGATGAACCGGGGCCCGAGTGGAGACAAAACTGCAAGGAGGAAATTGCTATTGAATAGGTCACTGTTTTGTTCCTCGTGGTGTAGGCGCTGTGTGGGGGATTTATGTGAGTTATCACATGCGGAGGATTCCCGTTTATCTCAGAAACTACGAGACAGACTCCAACAAAAGTAACACAACTATGTACCCGTGTTCACTGATGGGGAACTCACGTATAGCTCATGGTCGGAAGGATAATAATGAACTTTGCTTTATCAATTAAACAGGAAAGAACAGTCGGCAACAAAGTGAAAGCTTGTCAATTAATAGTCGGCCCATAGTAGGTCGATTCCAATCCGAATTCTCACTCAATCTGGGCCCGGCCTAATCGTCCAACCTGGTCGAGTCAATTTTGTTGATACCTTACAAAGATCCAATCTAGTATCGATATCGGCCTGTCTTGTTATATGTAGATCTGAATAAGATCACCACACACGAAGACGTGTAAATCTAGGGCCTAGCTTGCACACGCCAAGCTAGCTCGACGACATCGGTGGCTAGCTGAGCTAGGCCCTAGCTCTCGCACACCGGCACTTTGTAGACGCGAAGTCTACGTGGGAGTACAGTAGGTGTATAGTTGGACATCTAACATACATATACATGAAGTTAACAAAGCGACCACCTTGTCCACCAAAGGAATTTGTTGAAATTCAATGCTCAAAGGTCGAAGTTCACCCATCGGAGTTCGGACCTCGACCGTATGTTGGATTTGTCACCAGCTGTTACTTTACCAATCATTTAATATTTCATACTCTCGGTCATTACTTTTGCTCGTTATCGTATGTCCATAACAAGCTCACCCCCAGAAAACGTGACGATTTTAGGAACGTGACGAGAACCGAGGGGCCGGAAAGAGGTTCCCTCTTGAATCGGAGGTCTCTGTCGCTGAATTCAATATATTTTGCGCCTGAGGCACACGGCTTAATAGGCGACATCGCCATTCCGATTGTGGTGATAATGGACTCAGCAGACAACCAGATCTCTAGTTGTCCAGGTAGAGATGCATGAGTTTGAATCACTGATCTTCTTCTCCACAAAGATACAGTTTCTCTACATACATTAGGTATAGGTAGAGTTGCGGCGTCTTCGATTAGATGAAGTTAATTTTCTCCTTACTTGGCCGACAGTTCAACAATCGGGATCGACGTCAGCCCCGTAAGATTAGCAGGCGGAGACAATCATGTAAGTCACAGATGGATCTTTCCAGAGCTTTAGACGGGTAACTGTTCAGCCTCGCATTTATCCTTCGTCTTTCAGGACGAACATGGCTCTTTCCAAACTTTGTTGCCGAGGAACTTTCATTTCCAAGCAAGCAAGGCTTTGTTGAGCCTAAATGGGTCGATTAGAACACTGGGCTGACAAGTTGGGTTGATACAGGCGAATTCTTTTCGCATCTGATCGCAGCTCCAAAGTCAACAGCTCGTAGGGGAAGTTCTGAGCGGAGCTGCATAGAAAACAGACTGTGCCAAATAAAACTCGAGTCAACCAGAGCCGCAAACTATTCTAGACTTCAATGCTTTGTCACCCTTCTAGGATAAGCAGCCACTTGGGATTGAACGCAAGAGTTGTCTATCCAGGGTGGGGTCTTTGACCAAACTTCATCACGTTCAAAACCAAATGATGGCCCGTCAGGACGTAAAAACACAACTCGTCATACCAGTTGCCTTATTTTGGCACTAAGAGGGAAGCGTCATGAGAAAAGTTTAGATTCTGTGTAATGCGACACAATATTTGGATCCAGAGATTTGAAAGGGTTAGCAGATGAGGCTTAAATGAGGGGCGATTAACAAGGTGACACCATATGGTAGAAATTTATAATTTCGATGTAGCATATGGTCAGAAGACGGCTTACACTCGGCGACACCCGTGGTGCCGCGTAGATCCTCAACCTCATCAGTTAAGTGAAGCCTCTGAGGAGCCATTGTCTCGTTATGTGGCGCTGGTCTTGACTCGTTTAGAGGCCGTTATTGCTTTCCTCAAGCCTCGACTCTCAGCAGTCGTAGGGCAGTTAGGGAGCTAGCGAGTCGGGTGGGCCCAGTTCCTGGAAGTTACATCGACACCCGCTAGCCTGTGTGAGCTGGACTATGGAGAATTTGACCACTTCGCGAGCTCAATTCGTCACCTAAATCATGAATCTGATCGTCACTAACAGACATAAAAGCCTCTTAGCGCCAATAGCATATCCTGCGAATCTTCGAATGGGGTAGGTTGAAGTTCTCGGAGAGAGAGAGAGAGATATCTCTTCTAACTCTAACTAACAACATGAGGGGCTCAGCAGACTAATAAGACTATCGACCATCCGGCAAGCTCGGCGTTTTCTAGTAATGCAGAACTCAAACCAATATTTGTTTTGCTTGTCCCAGAGCAGGTGCATCTGAGATCTGTACCAGCTCTTTTCGAGTCTCGACTCGAGCGCCCGGGGCATTCAAGAGACCCATAATAGCACTTAAGTTTCCGACAACTAATCCAAAACGTCTCACTATACAATATAGAAAAGTATACAATATCATGACCATATATGTTTTGGACACAAACTTCTTTAATCTATGTCCGGGATCTGATTGATATACTAATTTGTCCCTATTATTTTCTTATCTACCCCTTGCAAAAGTTTTGTTCTATGTTCTTGAACTATCCGATTGTATTGCTTGGTCAAATTTAGGCAATTCAGGGGCTGATGACCATTGTTTCTATAACACTGAATCAAATCTGTCTCGATATCCTCGAATACACTCTTGCTTTTTCCAGCTAGCTCAGCTGAGTTAGCCTTATATTTGAGCTTCATCCTGGTCGCGATCTCATCCGCCTCCTGAAGACTAAGCTCATTATTTTCTTTGGGTATGTTTTCGAGAGTTGATATTTCCAGCGACGGTGATTCGGAGGTTTCAATATTTTCCGATTGCTGACTGACAGATCCTACTACCGAATCCTGCCCTCTCTCTCTGACATTGTGTCTGACATTGTTGGCGCTGTGTCCGTAGGTAATATTCCCACTAGGATCGACTGAAAACGAGCTAGGACTTTCTGCTTGAGAGCTCTGATTAGAACCCATGTCTGACAAGATGTTGAGCTATAAAACGTTCCGACTTTTAGGTCTTAATAAGTGCAATATCACATCGTAGACATGAATAACCCAAGATATCGAGAATTATCAATAGGCTCAGCTTGGATTAATCAACTTTGAGTGCATCGTTGGAGTGAAGGGCACCCCTGGTGCGGGGCGCGCAGCCGAGCCTGGATTCAGCCACTGCATGGCGGAGGAGGCAAAATCTTTCCTACCCCACTACTTGATGCCCCCTTCTCTACTGGCCAGCAACAATTATGGAGGAATTTGAAAGTCTACAACAACTTCATCAAAGATTGATTGAGGTGACTCAGAATGAACTTGAGCTAATCGATAGCCTATTGCCATATCAACCAGATGTAGTCGATTACATAGTTGAACAAATAACGCACATGAAAAATGTGATCGACAAATATAAAAGTAGATGGTCACCCTTCAGTATTGAGCAGCATAAATTGGAATTAGAGAGGTTCAGTTATCTAATTAACACCTACCTCAGGACGAGACTCAAGAAGATAGAAGATAATGCACCATACTTGATAAATATGCTTAGAACGGATATTGATAGAGCCACCAAATATGTATCACCATTGGAGGCGAAATATCTTGATAGATACAACGATAGTTTGGAAAACTTCATGAAAAAAATTACGCAGAACCTACCGGAAAACATGCGTAGGTTTCGCCTCGCCGATATGAAACCGAGACAGAAATCAAAATATGGATTCGTTATCGGCACTGAAGTCGCAACTATAGAGGATGGTGATACAGAAGTTGTGTTGGAGCCTGACGTTTGTAGGATACTAACTGTAGCGACGATAATTGAGCTATTAGAAAAAGGTTCGAGGCAGTTCAGATTGATGTGATCTTGCTTCTCATCGCTCCGTGCAGATCGATGTCATTGTTCAATAGTTTTTAATGTGAATGTTTGTATAATAGTTAAAAATCATTATCTAATTGTTCCAATCCTTCTTAACAAATATGTATCAATATCCTCTCGACACTCTTTGTCGAACTGAGAGAAAACCAGTTTTCTCTCTCGGTTATCGTTACATTTGAGGCCTATGCTTCTTAACGCTGGCAACCTTAGGAGTAGTTTTCCAAACCTATTGGGCTGCGTCTCGAGGTAATTTTGATTACAATAGTTCTCTAATTCAGTGAAAGTTTCGTTTCTCATATCTTCAATAGGCCTGCTTGTTTTCAATCCCTGAGCTTCCGGGTTAAACAGTATGATTGTTTTCAATAAAGTTAATTCTCGCTGGTCAACTCGCATTTCTCTCATCTTGAAAACTATTTCGCGTTGTATGCGATCGAACATATTACTGATACCAGCCTCGACAGCGTTATAGTCGTAAATGATGACATCAGACCAAATGTTCAGTCCAATTATCTGGCGGTCTAATAACGACATCGATCTGTACGCGATATCGATGAGAATCAATTCATTCCAATTAGTTTTAAGCAATTGCAGTCTATCTGGAATTAGTAGAGATTTGAATGCTCTGATGCTTGTAGCCCATTTTATGAGTGCATCTATTTGATTAGCTGCTGCTTGAGCTAATAGGCTAGAAAAGGTAGTGCGGTTGGAAAAAAATGCGGATGTTCTGTAATCTTCCATCCTGAGTCCATCATTTAGGCTTTGCTGATAAGGATTATGATTATGAGGTTGGATGGGATGCTGTTGGGGGTGATGCCTCATTGAGGGATTGTGATCATCATTGTTGAAACAATCGTCCTGTGCACCAGCAATCATGCCACCATTATTTATTGCTAATGGGTCACTATTAGCAGAGGATAGATCAGCCGGAGTAGTTGTACCTGTGCTAACTCGATGTTGAACACTCGTTCCACCAATCACAGCAGTAGGATTGTTATTGTTCGGCAGAGCCGATCCGGTTAGTACGTTAATGGAACCAACTAAGGCGGCTTGATTTCCGAGTTTGTCTGAATGTGAGTCGATGTGAGAGTTGCTTGTGCTCTCAACCTCATTATCTTCGGAGTCTCTAGTGCGCTGTCTCTCTTCCTGGACAGCCTCACGTTTCATACCCATAGCGAGACATTTCTGATAGCGGCAGTATTGGCATCTATTACGCTGCCGTTTATCAATCAAGCAATTCTTCTCTTCACGGCAGTTGAAAGTTAAGTTTTTACGGACCGTTCTCTTGAAAAAACCCTTACAGCCTTCGCAAGAGTAGACCCCGTAATGTCTACCGCTCGCCCTATCACCACATATCAAACAAAGGTGCCTACTCCCGTTTAAGATTGGATGCGTATATCCATTTGTTTGGGGCTGTTGCTGAGAAGAGGTTGGTTGTAACGGCTGTTGAGATGAAGCTAGTTGTGAGGGCGGATTTGGAGCCGCAATACTTTTTTCTATTGTCGTGGTTACCTCGTTGGGTGCCATGAGTGGAGTATCTAGTTGCGGTGTAGATTGAGTTGGGTGTAACTGCTGCGGATTTGAGACTTTGTCATTCTCAATCTTGACTGTCTGAGTTTCTATCTCTGGTTGCTTATTCTGAGATATCATTGATTGCTGTCGTTGCTGGTGCAATTCGATCGAATTTGATCTTGGGGGGCTCTTTATGTTTGAACCTAACGGTAGGGTAGCCCTGTTATCACTTGTGATATCTTCGGTCTTTATGTTGATGACATCATGATGGCCGGTGGGCTCATCAGAAAGGTTGTGATTCCCAATATTTATTGTCTTATCGATATTATTACCACTAGGACCTACCGAATCTTTATCTGCATGCATTGTGATTGCTGATTCTAAATTCCATTGACAGGCTTCTAAAAGATCTCTTGCTTGTTCTGCATCAATCCCGGTGACACCGCAGAACTGGCTAATGGCCTCGTTGTGGCTCAAAGCTCCCGATGACATAATTTAATGTTCCTCTCGTGAGTTAAAAGTTTCTTGTGAATTACTGGTGTTGCGTGTATTATTGTGCTCTCGTGCTGGGTCTTGAATCTTTTTGAGAATGGTTCTGGTTTCTGTTTGGTTCATATAGAAATTTCCTGTTCAAAGTTCCAAGGTGAATTTCGAATTATACATGATCCAACCCATTCCCAGGATTTTGGTTTGATAAACGTCATATATACTTAACAACAAATCATACATAACTTGTTTTGATTGAGATTATCTGAGATAAAGTCATCGGATTTGAATGAAAAAGATGTTCTGAGGTCAAACATTCAGAGTTCTGTTCGAGTTCAGTGGCTGCTGTTTGGCTCAACACGTCG
>Ga0058701_10000774_pt1 | contig 21498 bp, 15 predicted proteins | sample AgamicOrMae_FD_97039 | JGI IMG/M metagenome (GOLD analysis project Ga0058701, IMG submission 97039) | Agave microbial communities from Guanajuato, Mexico - Or.Ma.e | ecosystem: Host-associated > Plants > Phyllosphere > Phylloplane/Leaf | place: Guanajuato, Mexico | collected 2012-06-04 | reverse complement strand
GAAGAAAACAGAAATGAACCTTTTAAGAGGGGTCACGTCGTCTATCATATTATATGCTGTGATATTCTGACATCAAACGGTTCACATCAGGAAACAGAGAATTGCTAAAAATAATTCAAAAAACAAATTTTTGCAGGGTTAATTAGTGTGTCACTGAAGGGAACGCGTGAGACCTTACGATTTACACAGTATTTTGAAAATCATTAAATACGTTAGTACACGGCTGTAAGCTTGAAAGAGTGGATTGATTTTTCGTGGCATACCCATTAAATTTCTTGGGGGAGAACTTATATCTTATTAGGAGTATATTGAGTTTTGATTAAAACCAAGCGAATTTCATTTGGAGTTGACGAGAGACGGGCTATTTGTTTCAGGTCGAAGTCACGGTGTGGATAGGAGCAATTGAGTAAGGTAGGCAACCGCAACACTTGCGAGTCAGGCCGGCTGTATCATTAAGAGTAGAAGCCCTAGAAAAGCGCTGTGAAGGCAGCTTTTGTGCAGTGAGTACTACGATTTTCATCTGGATACCTAAACTCACCAAAATGATAACCCTTTTCGTCTACAATTTTCATAATTTCGCATTAACGAACATTCAGAGGACCTTTGGGATATATAATCATTTGCAATAATCTGCAACTTTAAGGAGGAAAAAAGAAAACGGAGGAATAATGTTCATTTTTCAATGAAACGAGTGGGTTTTTGTGTGTTTGTCTTTAAAAAAATCATCTTTTCTTCAACGGCTAATCCATAGGACGTTACCAAAAGGGTTGTACTGTACGTATATATTGCTGTGATGTCTACTCGTGTGTATAGCCTAAAGAGATCGCACATCTTTGTCGCTGTAGCTGTAGTATTAATTTTCAAGTGTCGGTGAAAGGAAATAGATAATGATGAAAGCGATGAAGACATTGAGACGTATTGGATCCACTGGACCGCAAAGGAACCAACGTGGACCAGCTGTCCCTGAGGAAATACATACCCGGAAGAAATTAGCAGTGGAGCCACCGCGCTTGGCGCCGTACTTGATCACTTTCTGGTTGGCTAAATCCTCTACGTTCCTTATTGGCGAAGACAGCGATTCAACGGTCAGGAAAGCAGCCAAGTTAGCAGTGTAGGTCGAAACCATAATCAGTGTGAAAAACCACCAAATCGACGAAACCATCCGGGTGGACGGAGCACTGCAAAAATACAACGCGCCCAGCAGCGCACAGTCAGCGATAAATCTTGATGACGGTACTTCGGCCCCCAGCTACCGAAATGAACGCTCGTCATGACCCAACCGGGTTAACCTACGCTAAAGTAGCAAATAACTTTTTCTGGTGGGCTGGAGTATTTGCGCAAGAGCTTTCGAAAAAGAAATCAAATGTATCCTAAAATAACAGTTACAATTGTGCTGAGGACGAGAAGATATGCACTAACTAATGCGATTGACATGAGACGGAAAGACAAGCTTTCTTTTTGCGACAAGACTTTGACGTTCTTTCTTTGACTTCGGTGTCAAGAAACGTTATTGGGTATCATGGTGCTGAAAATATCACCATATTTATAGTCTCCAGTGCCACTAAACCAAGATAACAAGACGAACTAAAGTGCGCTAGTTTTTCAGTTTTTATACTAACAGGTTTTGGTCTAATACGGTAATGTATGATTGTACTTACATTGCTGCTATTTCTGACCCTTGCTGCAAAAACGCTCCTATCGTAAACCAGAAGGAATTGCCTAAGCTAAACTGGTTCTCAAGTTCATCTGGATCTTCTAAACAAGGATACGGATTTCTCCATTCTTTTGGCGTGATCCTGAAACCATAGTACTCATCAGCAAACAATGGGATCTCACAATACGTTTTACCAAGTCTAAGATTCGGTTTCGAATCCTTTTTGGTATCAGACGCCACATTCATGCATCCGTAGATGATTTAGACAGTTGACGTTTTTTCATCAAACAACTGCGGCTCTAGTCAAATAGGCTACCTCTCCACTTGAGACGACATCCGAGGAACAATATGGCGCCTCCTCAAAACACATACCTTGCCATTACGAAGATGAGGAGGGATACGCCTACATAAGCGGCGAACATTATATACCACACATCGTGGGAAAAGGGTGACATGAAAGAAAATAAACTAGGTGGTAACCGCTGTGGTCGTTTGTACAAAATACTAATACCTGTAAAGAAACAATGATTTAGACATTCCGTGAGGACCTGTCGTTGGAAAACAGCATCTCCAACTTACCTAAATTCATAAATGGATTCGTAAAATCAACGTTCAGCTCACGTTCCATAGTGATTGTCAAATCAGTGATTGCTAAATCTACACGCTGTAAAGATGATATACTGGTGAATATCCTCGATCACTCGATGACGAACGATTTAGATTAACTCAAACATTTATAGATAGCACTCATGGTATTGCCTTCTCACCTTATCAAGAAGTTGCTTCATCATACCGGTCCACTGTCTGGTGGTTTCGTTGTACGAACCATAATCATTGTCAGCTTGGACCTCGAATGTGTAATTAAAATTGAGCATCAAGCTTAGCTCATGAATCATCTCGATGGCAAAACCCTCAAACCGGTCATTTCCTGATAATTGGAGAGTATCTTCTTTAAGCATTCCATAGGGTTTTGTCTGCAGCAAAATGCATTTTTTTTGGAAACATGGTTTTAGTAGAGCTAGCATTCTAATAAAAGCAATGCTTTCCGCGTACTATGAAATAAGGGTTTCTCGACTGTTTTTTTTTCGCGTGGTTTTTATAATGATGATGTTTTATAATAAAGAAAGTGTAAGAATCTAAAAGTGGAAGACCTCAGCGTAGGCGAAACTGCCAATGATGGTCCACTGATCGGGGAATTATTCGCCTCACCCTCACTCTTTGGGTAACTTTGTATGGCAGAGCTAGCATTTTCATCCCCTCTGTATGTACCTACATCCCCTCTACCCAAGAATGGTGGGGGAATCCACACCTCCTGACTCTGCAAGCAGAACGTACCAACGCTATAAGTACGACAAGAGTCTTGTTGAATAGATTTTCTTGCCGGATCAGATCCTGGAGCGGTACCGGATGAACTCTAGTCACGTTCATTCCATCCACGGGTCTCCATGATCCAACCGTCCGAAGTCCACCTTCTGCGAGCTCGACGACATCTAACTCAAAATCTGACCGGAAGCCTTGGTTGTCAAACCGGATATTCCCCGTCAGCCCTTTGACTTCGCTCTGAAAATAGAAGCTCTCTTCATTGTCGCGATCGTTAAAATTTTATTCGATAAAATTGGCCAGTAGCCACGGCCTTTGAGAGGAGGTCATCATCCACACATGATTACCATGCGGATGTAGTTGATCAGACTCGAGCCATGTTCCCAGTTATCTTCCCCATCGCAACTTAGGTTCTTGAACGACAGCAAAGGGTGCATCAAGTTATGAATGGATGTTGCCAAAACCTTAACGCTGTCGTACATCAAGGCTGCTTGGAGCTGGAAACAAAACCAACGTTGATTCTAACGACCTCGTTCAGAGTATCCTCTGAGCTAACAACAACTCCAGATAATTCCACAAATCTTCTCTATATCATTTTTTAAACATTATCTTTGGTAGGGGGAGAAGAGACTTGGTTTTCAGGGTAACTCACATACAATCCGAACGTACACCTGAATGAACTAAGAGTGATTAGTGAGTGTAGGTTCAGTAAACCAAGGTCATGAGAGTCCAGACTGCGACTTTGGCTCGGCAAGGTAAACTAAAGTTTAGATTTATGTGATCTTCAGAGTCTTCAATCATTTCCGTCATGGAATGCTGCACAGAAAAATGCCGGGAGCCAGGCAGAGGAGAATTTGAACAAATGAAGGATCATATGGACATGGTAATCGTTTTTCTCCGTAAGTTGCTCCATTCGTGTTCGTAGCAAGTTGGTTAGAGAGTATGTCACCATGAGAGTAGGTCCTACTTTCATGATGTCACGGAAATATTACTTAAAACGGTTTTCCAATTAGCAGAGGATACTCTCGATAAAACGTTCATGTCTCAACTTCAAGGGTATCTGGACTTTCGGTTTTTATTCGACTGTGTTCTCTGTATTGCTTTGCTTAGCATAATCTATCGGTTTTCGCGAACTCTCCGCAGCATCATGCGGGTATAACAATTCTCCTCACCCGCATCGGATTAAGATCAACTAATGGAGAGATCATTTTGATATCGTGCCAGACCTTTGACCAAGGCTTTCTCTCTCGGCGGTCTGCCAACGATGACGACACGAGAAAAAAATATTTATCTACTTTCATGGGTATTTACCCGTATTGTATTCGGTACTCGCCCTTCGTAAGTTGTTATAGGAAGCTGGATAGCGACGTCTCTGGTCTCTTGGTCATCTGGATCGATTAATCGAAATCCCGTTATGTTGGTACCGCTGTACTGGAAAGGTTCTAAGTTCACTGTCCATAAGTCCTGGAACAAGGAAGGGCCGTCACAGCTGCGGTAAAGAACTTATTCAACCATCCAGGATGTCATTCAACGAATAAGATACCAGGGAGAAGATCCCATAAACTGAACTCCTTCAGTCAAACTATGTAGTCTTCCGTAACTCTAACTGATTTTAATCAAGGAACCCAACTCAACCCCATTGAACATAAACCTGACCGAAAGTAACGTCCCATAACCTGTTACTCGCCTACACTAACGTCTCTTAAGCTCATTAATAGTTTGTCCTATGTTTAAAAAACTTCCGAGGAAAGCTTCAGAGTGATAAATACTTTCTTCTTCATTCAGCAGCATCCGACTTACCAGTGAATTTACTATGTAACTATGTTGTGATCCCATCAAACCGACCTGCTGCAATTGTTTGAAAACTTCATAAAGTATTTCTATGGAACATTCTATGATGAAGCGAGTCTCACCCATCGCTTTTAATTCTAGAAAAAGAGATCTGGAACAAAAAACATAGAGTCAGTTTTCTTACACAGAATACCGAATGCCAAATTAAAAATTTTAACGCTGCCTTTTCTACCTCTTGTGATTTTTCTTAGCCAAGCTGTAAGGAATAACAGGGGAGCGAGGCACAGTGCACCTAACTAATTGAAGCTTGTTCAACTCAACACGACACGAGCCAAACTAACATAACCTAAGTTTACCAAACCTCACCTAACCTCGCGTAACGTCACTTGATCTCATTTAACCTCATGTTACTGCACCTCACCACCAAGTCGTTTCTTATGGTGGAGAAAGTTTTCATTATTGCCTGCGTTCGGCAAGTAAAACAATGTGTTGTCACTTTTATTTTTGTTTATTTTTTTTTAAGTTCCGTAAACCGATTGGTGTATTGGGGTTCTTAAAGCATCGTTAGTTTTTCACAAACTGTTGTGAATTAAAATGCGAGAGATTTTTCTTCGTTGTTTGAAGCAATCCCTTGGGTACATGCTCGATCATATTTAATCCCACCAACTATCCGAGATTTTCGAAGGTCTGTGGGGCGTATAAACTCCCGGACGTATCATATCCTCAAACACTGTGCCTTTTGAAAGCTGATAATACAAAACATTTCCAAGGCAGTTTTTTCACACTCCATCAAAGCTCAAAAGGAATATCTCAGTACATCATTTCTCTGATTTCATTAATTATCCGTTCGGGACGAAATCCCGTAATTGGAATGAGTGTTAACGTACCTATAACTAGGACTTGGTAAGAGTTGCCGCACCGTCACAGTAGGACCTCTGGAATCGTATATTCTTAAAAGATTTGAAACTTTTTTAAGAGCCAGGTAGTCATCGTATATCACGGTGAACGATGGCCATTCAAGCTCTTTTATTAAATCAGCTAAAGCCTGGAAACAATTCAAAGTCAATCATTTTATCTGGCAAAATAATGTAGCGTTATTCATCGTTTGACTCCCAAAGAACCAGTCCAGTTTTTAAAGGATTCTACCGTCACATGAATACACATCATATGACAGAAATGATTCTCTGAAATAAAAATCTCTTTTTGAGTTGACTTGCTAACCGTACGTGTCTGTATAAGATTATTCAAGTTAGATTAAAATACAGGTAGAAGACTTTCGTAAAACTTTCTCTGGCATGAAGGAAATATTCCGTATGGAGATTTCCATGCCAGAGAATTAATTCCTCGGTTCTCGTCCAGAAGCTCATCAAAGCTTCCCGATCTACGCCCTCGCGGGTTTCGTGTACCTCCTGCAGCATAGCTGGATACGGATACAAGTTAACTTGGAAGGACCCCACGGTTTGTCGATCGTCCCATCTACCCGTCAAGTGAGGCACCTCTTTATGGTCCAGGATGGACTCGACGTACTGCGCGATGTGCGGCGTCGCCGGGCCCAGAATCGCCGCTACTCCGTCGCTCAGCATCTCGCACACTGTCCATCAACACATCATCCACGTTTAAGCATCCGACACTTCTGTGCATCAGTCTGGAGTCAGCCCTCTTATTTTCTGAACATTCGCCATGTCGCACAGGTCAGCATCATTAGCATGGCATAGGCTCAGTCAGTAACATCCGTATAGGTCTCCACTCCGCTGACCCACTTGTCAAAGGAGAAACTACTTACCATTCCTTCGTGCTGAAAAAACGTCCCATTCAGGCACCTCCTGCGCGTGGATGGCCAGCGTATTATCCGGAAGGATGGCTTCATTTATCTGTACGTCATCTGCGGCTAAATAATACGCTTGCCGAGTTTCTGTGTCGGAGTTGTGGAAAAGCGAACCTGGAACAGACAAGCTATTCCTTAAAAAAAAGAAAAATGGAACTGGTTTAAGGTGCGTGAAAACAATTGGTCCTCCTCCGCTCCTTTTTTTTCAAAAGCAGTTTCTTGGTTTGGATGATGCGAATATGGATAAGGTAAGGGAAATATATAGCTCTAGTTTTCTTCCCTTAACAAGTCATTAGCGCGCAGCGCGAAAGATTATAAAACATACCATACGAAACAATATCTGGTGCGACCTCATTGCAGTAGGCAGGGCAGACTCTTGACAGTCGTGATTATTTTCTCCGTGGGTTTTCGTCAAAAAAATCGACTATGGTCTTTACTTGTATACATTTTCAACGTCATTGATTGTCATTGATGTTTCTACCGAAAATCATATGTCAACAAAAACTTTTCTTTATTAAAACAACAATATTAAGAGAATTCTCTAATCATTAATCACCTAAATCAGGAGCAGCAGCCTTTCTTAATACACAATAAGCGTATTTCAATCTCAATGAATCCTTTTTTTCTTCTGTAATTTCTTATTCTATCATGTATTTTTTTGCTTTTTTTGTTTTCTTTTTTAAGCGCTCTGTGGATGAAAAAAATCGGTTTTATACAGAGTAACGACCCTGACAATAGCGGTATCATTCCTGCGAAAGCGCATTAAAAGTTAGCGCACGTCCTCTTCTGACCCTATTCCACAGAGACCCTAATCCCGGCCACTTAGGAGTCGCAGTCCTGGACTTGCCATGCGTTTGGCCTCACTCATCCACTGCTGTTAAATAATCAAGTTTCCCTGAAGAAATCTTTGTTGGAAATCTTTCTTGGACATGGATAGTCGCAGATGGCACCTCTTGCCAGACTATCGGATCGCTCTGTTTGCATTTTCGGTGAATTGGGACTTAATGAACGGAATATTTGTCTCCGAAACAGTGAAACAACTGTTCTTGCGAGCACGTGTTTGGGACACTACCTGTCGAGGAATTTCCAGTTGTGGACAGAAACGGTTCGTCACACGTCAATTATAGACGTTACCTTTAAAGGAAATATACCTATTGTGGAGAAAAACTATGAGTTATGTATTTTATGGTGAGGGGAAAAGCGTGAACGTGGTACTCACCTACGTGAATGATTTCCTCGAGTTGAGCCGTGACTGGTACCACGAATGCTCTGATGATGAGAGCTATCCAAAGAAGGTGGAAGATCATCGTGAGTCCGCATGACGAGCGGAGCACCTGAGCTTGTTCCTCATTGCAGAACCTGAGAAACAATCGATATTTTCATTGAGGACACTTCTTACCACAATAGGAGATTCTGATTTTCACAAGTTTCTTTAAGTCCTCAAAAATGGAGTCTTTGTGACATTGGAACCCCTGTGATCTCATCCTTGCTGTGTATAATCCCTTGCAACCTCATGTAATTCTTCGTACCTACGCGAGCCCTTTATGTAACTTCCTCTTGCTATTCCTTGGAGTATTGAGAGTAGTATTTCCTCAAAATGTTACGAAACAGTCAATGTCCTAATCCTTGTTTTATCCTTTTTCCTTTTAGATAATAATAGTCATAAGATACATAATAGTTTTCATACTAACAGTCATTCCGTTTAGATACTAATAATAATTGTCATTTTTTACGGAGTCATGACAATATTGGCTTGCTATCGCTATTATTTAAAATACATTCAAGATAATTGAACTTTGTGTCGAATCTTTCGGTTCCCTTCAAACATGCGTAAGGAAATTGTAGTTGTGATTGAGATATAAGTTGATGTTTTGATCGATGCGAGCGGAATTAATCGTAAACGGATCTTTGTAAGATTAGCACGAACCCATTTGACCTTTCTTTTTCTTTCTTTCTTTTTTAATGGTGTTGCGTTCCATCTCCTTTACTCCAAATGGTTTATCGTGGAATATTGGTACGTTGGTTGAATGAAATAACTTGATATCAAATTTAAAATCAAGTTTAACCTGGACTTTTACTTGAAATCATGAATGTTGGTGTTCGTTTGGTCGAAAAGAGGATTTAAGCTTTGGAAGTCGTATCTGCGGGCGGCCAATAGCGTTACTCCGTTGCGATGTTCGGCCAAGCGGGCGAATCGGGGAACCGGTTCGTTATCACTAACTGTAAGTTGCACAATTGGCAGCTGTAGAATCAGTTATGCTCCGTACAATCAATCATGAGCCGACCGTGGAGCGAGGGCCGAAGCTCGCTGGTTTGTGGTTCATTCTTTGACTGTGAGGGGCGGGGAGAGCTCACAAACAGTGCCTGGCGCGTTGGCCGTGAAAAGATAGAGTCAACTTTACTGCTCCGCAAAATTTTGGCCCACGCCGGTCGAGGTTCATTTTCAATCCACAATTTATTAGCTCAAACGAAATCTGCTAATGGGATCAATATTTCGGAGGCCAACTTGTGCGATGAAGTCTCTATGTATATGGAGTCTCTCTGTGTGTTCTATTAGTCCGACAGGCTTAGTTCGATCAGGACTGAGGAAGTTTTGGGAGAATGTAAACAGGGGTTTTGAGGCCTATACTACGGAGTTATATTGGAAATGGATTCTGGAAACGAAAGAGGGAGTTCCGGTGAAAAATGTGAGGGAGTTTCAGAGGAAAGCGGGGAGTTTCAATGAAATGTAAAGGGGCTTCAGAAGAAAGAAAGGGGGTATTTGATCAGTGCAAGAGAGGCCAAGCAAGGGTTCTGAGAACGAGTGAGGTAGTTCCTGGGAAATGCGAGGGAGCTCATGGAGTAACACTAAGAGGCCTTAAAGGAATGCAGGGGGTTTCGGGCGCAAGGTGACGAGTTCCCGAGGAACACAAAGGAGTGCACGCACCAGGAGTTTCTATCCCTCCATAATTGACAGTCGATCAAGTAAAAATGCACGTTTCAAAAATCGATCAAATGAACTTACTAGATTGAAAAAGCGATCAACTGCTATTCCTGGTCGATCGATTTTTTCAAACGTACCCGTTCACTTGATCGTTTTTTTCTTTGGAGGGATCGATTTCGGCGAGTATCACAACAACTCAAGCGAGATCAACAAGGGGACTTCCATAGAAATGCCAGAGGTTTCTTGGAAAATTTACGGAATTCCTAGTGACTAAAGAAAGAGTTTAGACCAAGCAAGGGCGTTTGCTTACATCGGTGTGGTCTACATTCTCACTGAAATTTCCCTACGCAATGACTTACGTAGGCGCGTTTTAGGTCAACAGCCACACCCTTTCTGAAGTGTTGACGAATATGCCCTTTCATAACGCATATTCTGCCGGAACGTTTCCAAGGACTCTCTTTTCTTTAGATTTAAAAATAAATCAAGGAATCATCGTCGCTGACAGCAGAAAAGTATAAAATTGTGTGTACTTCATATTTGTTGGCCGATTTCGACCTCGGACTAAATCCCCTACCACTACGTTTGATAAACAAAATTATCTTTACTGAAAAGTTCTTTGGGTGTATGTTTAAATTAGCAGAGCAAAATCAGTTCCGAATTTGTATGATCCTAATGCAGTACACTTTCTCAATTGGTCTCAAACTCTGAATATAAGTGCGAAAAAAAAAGAAAGAGCCTCCTTGGGAAAAATTTGTACAGACATCCATGGGAAGGGGTAGCTGAAAAGGCTCCTGTCAAAAATTTGTGGTAGCTCTCATTGACTTTTGATAATGTTTGGTAAAATAACACTCCTCGCCGTGACTTCTCTGTGCTGAGCTAGGTAACTCAGCTTCTATATTGCGACGTTTTCCATCTCTCCAGTGAGGAGGGATACTTAGTCTATGGCATCTGGCCAGACACTTACAATTAGTGCCTCCACCCTTAGATCATCTATGTTTACCGTTCGTCAGAGTCATTAAGTAAAGGTCCGCTAATGAAGCTTTTCTCCTAGACAATATTAGCTGTCAGATTCTTTGCAGCCTCCGGCGCCTTTAATGATGCATTTATCATAAAAAAGGTTTGTGTTAGTCGAATGGTTGCCAAGACGAAAACACGTCTCGACTGGGAGGAGAGGGGAGGTTACATGACGCGGATATTTGGGTGCGAATTCTTGTACCGGGTAAATGGACTTGTTTTCTGCCAAGACTAAACATCAAAATTTGTCCTTTTGACAAGGTTTCAATAAATTTTAGAATTTGTTTCGCGTGGTTTCTTTAAACTGGGATTCAGACAAAGATAAATACACTTAAAATTGTGCGTCTTATTTTTTTTGGCAAACCAAGTTTTGTATGAAATAACTGTCTTATGAGAGGTCTTAATTTCTTAATCTCTCGCATTTTGACGTTCGTCACTAACAATAAGCCAAACGAGAGGTGGAATTACCACCTTCAAAACTGACAGCAAATTTTTACTCCTACAAACTAAGATTTTTGTCCTTAAATTAATCGAACAGGAAAATGTTGCCTCTGGTTTTCGTCTCATTGCGAATCGCGACAAACTACAATATGATTTCATGGCAACTGATTCGCAATTTTTCAAGTAGTTCTTCCAAACTGTTGAAAGAACTTGCCGCTGCTGTTGTTTCTGTGTTTCCGCAGCAAAAATCCAAATGAATGCCATGTTTACAAAGTAACAGTACTGTTTTGTGACGTATAGAGTAAAAATAACGTGTATTTTGAGTTGAAGGGTGCTCGTGGTTTTTACGACCTCGTAACGCAAATTCCCACTAAACCGCTTCGCTCTTATTGCATGACTCAGACGGTGTTTTCGATAATAGCTGTGTTATTCTCAAATCCACGACCTTTTTATCGAATATTTTCACATTTTTAGTATAAACGAAAGAAACAAGCTTTGCTTAAGGAAATTTCGGTTAGACTAACTAAAGTGAGATGAAGTGTCGTGTTCCTCGCTTCGCTCGACGTGGTAAAGAAAAGTGGAGTAAGGTGCAAAGAAGTCAGTGTCTGGAATTCACTGTGCAATTTTGTATTTTCAGGCCCTTCGAGTCTTTTCTAGAATGAAGTTTTCTGAGACGGCGGTGGACTTTAGTAGGGCATCCACTGCTTTTGTTTAGAATCCGACGTCGGGAAATATTAGAAAGCGCGAATGGAACCTTGCCAAATCGACCATTGTTGTCTTACATTCCCTCCCGCAAAAGAGTGATCTTTCAAGTTCCAGGAATATCTGGTTGGGTTCAGCCGCGAGACAGTCAGAGACGAGGATATTTACGCCCGCGGTGTTTGCCCATATTTGTCGTGAAAATAACAAAAGAGGACTTTGCAACAGGGAGAAAGCTGTTTCATTCGTTCTGTAAAGCCATTAATTTTTCTGTCACTGCCTCAACTCCTGCTTCGACATGAGAGAAAAATGGCAACTCTATAGCCATTCAATCAAGGAAAAATCTGAAAGTTCAAGAGTCGTTTGAAATCTACTAATAAGTAAAGTTCAGAGAAGGTGTTTTTATGGAGGCGAGGGAAGTTCTTCGACTCAAGGGAACTCGGCTAACCTATATTGACCTTGCCTAGATGTCGATCCTGGGAATAGGAGTGTAGGGATCTTGGGATTAAGTATAAAGGAGGGGAAGGAACCTCTCCTCAGGCGTAGGAAATTAAAAAGTTTGACTTCCGCACCGCAAACTTCTGCTCTCAGTTTTAAAGGTTGCACTTTCTTCATATTGTCACCAAGCCTTATGCCTTTTTAACGCCGAGAAATCTGTATCAGGCTTGGTTAATTACTACATATTTATAACAAATCGAGAGGGCATTTGATCTTCGCGGTTACACCGCTAGCCGCTCGTGAGGATAGATGTCTGAAAGGTCAAACCACCGGTAGAACACAAGATTTATTAAATGAATAAAAAAGGTCAGTTCTATTCGCACGCTTGCGTTAATACTAGGAAGACTTGAACGCGCGGAAACGAACATAATGCATTTTTATGGGAGATGACTTGAACGCACGGAAACCAACCCAACATTTTTTTATGGGGCAGCGTGTGAATAGTCACTTCGAATAAAAAAGTAATAACACAAAAAACCTTTAAAACTGACGATGGCGAGCTCCACACGGTGAACACAGGTCCTCCTCATCTCATGTCTTCCTATCACCATCTCATTCTATACTTCGTCCAAAAGTCATTGTGATAACATTTTTGGGAATGAACTAGCGCGCCTGACCAGACGATGAAACTGGAATAGGGCACATTGAAATGTGTTCCTAAGATATCATTTCAAAAGACAGCTTTCGAGTTTCATAATCCTCTTGTACCGTGCGTAAGATCTCGAGTGACCTTGCGTTCGCTATCTTGCATGTCAAAGAACGGCTAAATGCGTGATGAATGAACAGCACTGCCTTTGCAGACGTTGACACGGTGCGTGTTTGAATGAGCCAGAGTAGCCAACTAGAGGAGCAAAAGTTGGCAGTATCTTCTTCCGCTTTTGACTTGATGACGTCACTCTGCAGCCACTCTACATTTCTTGTGATTAAACCATGGACTAATCTAGTCCGATACTTAACTCATTTGCAATGACTAGTTGGAAGTATTCTTAATTTAGGGTTTCAGGTTCCTTTGTTTTATGAGAACGCATCCTAATTACAGTGTTCGTCGTTATTTTTTGTTTCAGATTGGCTGTGCTGCTACCCATGACTGACTGAGAGGACAGGACCTGTGAAGAACTTTCCAAAATAAACGAAGGTAAGTTTTATCTGATCCAATACTTTTAAAGTTTGAGCGACTTTGATGATTCAAGCCACATTTTAAGGGTATTCACGGGGTAACGGAAAACTTGTTAAAATATGTTCAAGTTTTTGTATTTTGGATTGCCCAGGGTAAAAAACCCATGGGCTAACCGGCTAGCCCATGAGCCATGGGTCCCCATGGGGAACCCTTCTGAACCGTCCCAAAATGGCAGAAGTTTCTGAAACCCATGGGTCACGAATTTCCTATGGGTTACGCATACTTATGGGTCTAGCAATTAAAAAATGAATATCTCTATAAACAGTGACATTTTGTTTCGGCGATCGCTATTTGTCCCGATATAAAAATAGCTTTGTAAGTCAGTCACTAATTACAAACAAAAGATACTTGCAATGTCCAGTAGATATGTACTTCCGTTTCTGCGCGACGTCAACATTGAAAGAATACGAAGTCAATTTTAGAATAACTTAACAATTTTGGTTTATCGAAACTACCTAAATTTCTGTGGATTTGGTCGATCCACATTCTACGTAGATATGATACGACGTAAATATGTTTATTTTTGCTTGCACGTTAGTCACTGCGTTAGAAGCAAGAGTTAACGTATCGTTTCTTAGCGCCAAAAACGCGTTAATATTCTTATATGTTTTTCCAAAATCTAGTAGAAGCAAAGAGATAACCTCTGTGAGAGATACGAAGGATATATTCATGTATTTTTTCCGTCAAGCCGAGCGGAATGAAACACAGGCACCTAACGGTGGTCAAGCCTGGTGCCGCGCGCAACATGGAATACCTCTGACAAGCGCCACGAGTAAAAAAAAATAATAAAAAAAAATTCAGCTGACAATTTCAAATAGCCGTAATTTTGATCTAATCGGTTTCTTATACAGAGGTCTGAAAAAGACAATTTCGATTGACAGTAACTAAAAGCATTTCCAGCTTATTTGAAATTCGTGTCAAAAGCCGAAGAATTATTTTTCCCCTTTTTTAAAAAAATCCGTAATATTATTTAATACCGTATACGGTCATATTTAGTACAGTCGTATTTGTAATGTTAAACTATAATTTTATATTACAAATACCCTACTGTCCTCAAAACAGAATAATTTTTTGTCTCTCTCGATGTGTCTGAGCTAAAAAAATAGTGAGCCCAAAAATTCACGTCGTCAAAATTAAAATAACATTTTTTTATTGTTATTCTAATTGTAAGTACGGTACAGCACGGACCTACATCCAATAAAAGTTTACGTAGTAGTTTTCTGTATCGACAGGTGTAAAACGCCTGCCTTATTGCATATTTCCTCTATCCCATTCAATGACTAATAAACTAATAAAGGCTGACATTCCAAAATATTAATCTAATTTCCCTAATTGTGGGATCTAACTTAGATGTAAGCAAAGCTCATACCTGCAGCATCCATTCATCCGAGTTCATCCATCATCACCTCATGCCCGTAAGAATATCTTCTTGAAAATCCATAGGAGCACAAGACGTATGACGCACTTCAACACCAATTAATAACATCACTCGAGAAACTTGACAAAATACCGGGTACGTTATTCCAATAGACCAGTTTCAACGGTGTTTTAGAGGGGACTGGCTGCAGCCACAGACCGCGCGCTGACTCGCCAAACGAATGCAGGAACCGAACGCTCGGGGTAAACACAACTGACTCTGCGCTTTTTTGCGTGGGCTTAAGAAGAGTAGAAGGTGAAAAGGAGAGTCAATATTTGGGTGTTAAACGGAGAAAGAGAGATGATGATTGATGATGACGAGGGAGACAAAGCGAGCTGAGGAAATGGGTCAAAATAAGGATAGTGCTAAGTGTGTTAGATCCGTCCTTCTAGGAGCTTGTTTAGGAACTGCGATCTGTAGACATGTGGCTGGCTATTTTCGGACGATGTTTGTGTGACGAGGGGTGCTGCTGGGGGGCTGAGAGGGGGGGGGGGCGTCATTGAGGCATTAAACCGCTCCGTCGTCGATCGATCAAAAGATATTTCGACGGGACAGGAGATAATCATTTTTTTGGGAGGGGGAACATCAAGTAAGGATAACACGAGCGGGTTAACTATTTACAATGTTAAGAGGTAGGACTGTACACCGACGTAACGAACAGCTCGACATTGTCGAACAGTTTCCCTCTTGAACATTTTCTGTGTCGAACACTCTCCTCCTTCCCAATTAAATTCTTCCTTTGATGGTAAGAGTGTATAGTTGCTTGCTTTCTTATAAATTTTATCCGATCAGAATTTGGAAGGTGGAACAAAGACACGATTTCGGCCGGTCAGTCACATCACAAACCGAACCCAGAAATAAAATTCTCACAACAGATGAAACTAGTTAGGTGCGGATTCACCTGGTAAATTGGTGACATCACCACCTGCGAATCTGACGAGTGAGTTCAACTGTAAATCTTGTGCGTGCTATAACCTTATCTGAGTTTGCCTACCAATTTTATCTGTTCTTTATTCTTGACTGATGAGTTTACAAATTCTAATATATCTTACAATTAGCCCTAACGTTTTGAGGTTATTTTCGGTTTTGAAGGTGAACAATGTGTGGAAAGCTCCTATACTCCACATTGTCCACCATTCAAGCAAAATCCGACCAAAAAATAACGAGACCCGACAAAACATCAAGAAACCCGACAGACGGCAAGTCACATACATTCACCTATAGGTGAAGTTTTCTCTTTGATGAAGGGGCACAGTTGTCACCTGTTGTTTACAGAAATAGTGTAAAGAAGAGTAAATCTTCTTTTCAACGCATTAATGCATCCGGCGTCCATGCTTGCAGTTTCGGGGAAATGCATGACAATGACCAGGATTATCGTTGGGTAAACAAGATGGTTCTGTTTTTGCATGCAAGTCCTCTATTATATTTATGTTCTCAAATATTGCCTTGAATTCCTTTTGTCTGTATTTTAAAGGCGAAAAAAATAATGATGGTAATAAAAAAAAAGAACTTAATTAAGCCACCGCATGGTGAAAATATGCAGTCCGTCATCCTACCTTGGTCGGATTGGCTTGCCGACTAACAGGTAGAACGCAATGTAGGAACAATCTCAACCTTTGAAATTCACAATAAGGACGCCAACATTGAGCAAGGAAGTGGAAAAGTATCGATCAATTTGCGACAGAAATTGTGTTTTAACAAGGTTATTAGGTCGCTTGTCGGCACTTGCGATGGAAAACTAACCCTATTATTACGGACAGTGTTGGGTAGGCCTATCAGCACGACACCCGCTGGGTACCCCGATACGCGATTTCCGTAAGATTATCACCCTTGTGTGCTTGCCAGCATAAATCCTTTGAGGTACGCTCCTCCGTCACTGCGATTCACAAGGACGCTGATGAAGTAGGACACGGTAGGTCCTTTGCAGCAATCAAGCTATCGACACCTACACCCACTTGAATGAGAAATCGAAGTTATAAATATATGATATAATGAAGACTTAAAAAAATGGTTGAATAATATTAGTCTACCGACTATTTTATCGGGAGCAAGTTTGTGGAAATAACGGATTACCTGAATTGATCTAACCTAACCAATGTGGTCGGATGTCACCAATCCTAACAATTAAATGATAGCTGAAGCAAGGGTTGATCGCAGATGTGAAAAATCAAATATTCAAACTAACTGCTGTGACATCCATTCCTAGCATCACTCAAAATAATCTTCGGAAGCTAATCTTAGAACACAGCTTATGTGAACTAATTTGCTTTCGATGTGTGCGGGCAAATGTGTCTGAAGAAAAGTAACATCATTTTGTATCGCCAGTTGTTTCTCTAAACCGATTTACTCGTTTTGCCTCCAAGATAGGCAACCTTTTCGACGCCGTCCCCCCACGGCATGTTTCTACGCCTCTGCAACTCCTCCTTCCGCAGGATTTCCCGCGCAGGTGTGATTTTGGCGGGACCGCAGTTCAAATATCCCGCCAAAACGCATCCACGTGGCTTGTAGATTTCACGGGGCGTTGGTCCAAAGGAGCAGTATAATCCGCTGTAAGCCAGGCCGGCCACTTTGAGTCGGGATGCGGCTCAAAATAGATGAACTTCAGGCGCAGGGACCGTAGTGCGCCCGAGAACTCGGCCCGACGTGGGACGGGCCCGACGTGGGACGGGCCCGAAGTGGGACGGGCCCGACGCGGGACGGGGGCGTCACGGTCGGCAACCCGAACGCCGCAGCGACGTCGCTGCGTGGATTCGGCGAGGGTGTAGTTTTTATAAAATAGTGCCGTCGAGAATAAACATTTCTAAAGCTAAAAGCGGCAGCAAGGTTCGCGTCGCGCTGCCGGAAGTTTGACACAACGAAACAGGAAGGCGTTGGAGTGAAACGAGACGTTTTTGTCAAGGGCAGTTTGCTCTTTGGTGGCGCGGACGGGGTCTTTTGGCGCGGACAGTGAGATCCCGGCTTTTTTCCGGTGACTTTTTAGATGAAACAAATAGTGGTTTGCAGTTGGGCGTTAAAGAGGCTGCCTGCCTGAATCCGGCTTAAAATCCTCGATTCATGGACACGAGACTCCACACAGAACTTCCTTTGCCTAAATAAGAAGTATGGGCGTAGGCGTCATATATTTTCTCTCAAGTCTTTTTCGTGAGCTTTTTGTTTGTTCGGAAGACTCTAACAAGGTTAGGCCAGATATGTTGAGCTTTGTAAGCCGGAGATGACAAACTTATTGTCTAGTTTGGATAAACGCTGGGTAGGTGAACGATTGTTAGTTGTGAATGTATAGACAGGTTTTTCCAACGCCCGTGCCCTGAAAGCCCACGACTATCATGAAATTCCATGGACTGAATTACTCGGAGAATGCGAACATTTTCGAGTCAAATGCACTATTTTACTTGACGAAAAGTTTCGCACTGTGATTTCCTTGGGAAATTATATCATTTCATGGAAGGTAGTTCTCCATTTGTGAAACATCCCACACAAGGATTTTCTTTTTCCAATAGATTTGTGTCCTTGGTAACGAATTTCATGGAAAGATTCCATTTGTAATGGAAGATAATCTCGTAACGGGAGAAAAGTTTTTATAACGAGAGATTTTATTTTTGTTGTATTATCTTTGAAAACCGAATATATATTTGGAAAACCATTTTCCTAAACAAAGTATAAAATTATTGGCCTAAGCTTGTTGCAGTAGTTTTTTCTCCCAGAAGTGCAAGAAAAGTTTAAAGATTTTCCGTAATCCGCTAACGTAGCAATTTTTAGGAACGTCTCCCAGAGCAAAGAGATGGGAAAAGGATACTGCTTGTGAAGGATACCTTGCATGTATGAGATTGATTAAGAGATACCTCGAAAGCAATCTGAAACTCCTTTGCGGATCCTTTAAATGGGAGAGTTCAAAGCCTGAGATTTCATTAATAAACGCTCTTGAAACATCACGTTTTATTTACTAACTCTAATTCTTATAATGTTTTACACCCACGCACTACTATACTTGGGGTTGAGGAGGAAATTTTTGTGATATTGGAAACTTCGTCTCCACAGAGATAGAACAGCATCAGCTGTTAATGGTCGTTAAACACTAACCATCTGACATAAGAAGAGGTCTTGCAACCCCCAAGTTCTTAATTCTCCCAATTTCTCCTAAAACTGTTTTCTCTCAAAATTGGAATATGGTGGTCGTCTTTTTCTTTTTTTACTTTTAAATTGTTGCCTTCTCATATTAACAATAATATGAGAATATTATTAATAACAGAAATAAACCAGTTTTTGAGAAACTTTTTGTTGCTCTCTCGACATTTGAATAGAGACGTTCTTGCTTTTAGACATAAATATTCAGTAAGAGCAATGATTTTCCGGCTGTTTTGAGTTATTTGTTCGAATAAAATAATAATAAAAATACGAGATCTGGAGGGTATCCTCTTTAAATAATAATTTTAAAGAGGGGCTGTAAGGCTTGCTTGATGCATAGATACCCTCTTCCTCCTTTTTAACTGCTATTTCGCTCTGACATATTATAGAGATCAAGCCCATAGCTTTGCTTTGAAAACAAGTCATTTTAGATAAAGCCCTACATCCAGTTACGGAGACGCCAATTGTGTTTTGCACTCTGATTGGCGGCGTTAGAGAGAGATAGAAGATACGAATTGCCGTGTGTACGAGAGAGACAGAGATATTCGCTTGCATAGAAAAAATGGCGGCCGTTCCTATACCGCCCGTGTATAGCGGCCATTTTCCCTATCGCCATGCGCGTTTCATTCGCGTCTCTTTAACTGGATCTAGGGCTTTAATTTTAGACAGGCCAAGATGGGTTTCATGCAATATTGTTCACCGAGTGAACCCGCATGCCAATCGGCGCTAATAATTTATGCGATTTTGCCGATAAAACACCCGTTATACTGCTCAGTTCTGGCGCTGACGGGACAAGCAGCATCAAACCATGCATCTGGCCGGCCCAGCTCAGCCCCTCTAGCATTAATATCAAACCCACAGTAATCTGTAAACCATACAAAAAACTAATCTCCGGACTCTACCCTATCAAAAACACCTGATCGCCTCCCGCCCCCCTCCCCTCTTCTCTCTCCCACCTGCGATTTTTCATCCCCTTATCCTATCCGATATCGCAGCCATCTTGGGATTCTTTTCACCCCCCTACTCTCATCTGTTTACTGGTGATGTGACCTTCACCCCTGCGGCGACCTACCCCCAACCCCCCATGTAGGACACCCTCTTAAGCCGCGCCCATACCCAATCTTTCTAGTGTCATCTTCGGATCACGCTAAATCGCGTGGCTGTGATTACAACCCCCCTGGAGCGTACGAGAAACTCACACAAGATGACAATACGTTCTTTTTATTTTTTCTCTTTAAACCACCAAGACGCGAAGGCCAGATTTTTCTCGTCGTCTGCGATTCTTGACAAATGTCTCATGAAGTGGGAGTATTGACGATGAGACGTGACCTTTTAGGAGTATCGTCAAGATTCTAGCTTCGTCTCTGTCGTAAAGATGAGGGCGAATTGGAGACAAAGCAGCTATCTGTGTTAGAAATCGTTATATTATATCGGCTGCTATGTAACTAGAAAGGAGAAGCCTTGAGCCAAGATAATAAGGTTTTCGTTTGTATTTTGAGAAAGCGTTTCTTGGTCTGATTTTTTTTCTGCGGGTACAGTCGGATCCAAAACTCTGCAATTCCACAGAAAGGCTGCTACTTTTACACGTCGGGGTCCGAGACTCTTATTGTTGGCTGTATTATCAAGATCTATGTCTAAATAAGCCAGAAAACAAAACATTTTTCGTCTAACATTTAGAGCCGTCTAAAAATTTACAAGTTGGTCGTTTTACTTTTATTACATATTTTCACCCCGTCTTGTCATCAACCAAACCTCATATTCCTGTAGCGCCTTAAAAACTGCAGGTGCGTGAACTGACGTTGATTTCTTGAAAGTGTTCTTCTCATCATAAATCTCGCGAAACGATGGTTTTGAAAATGTTGTAGACCAAGACAAAGTTTTTGGTTACATATTTAACAAAAAATGACATTTTGATTTATTGTTTATATTTCTGGACACGTTTGAAATCGGGAGACTCAAGGGAAATTTTGACTTGGCTGGATCGCAGGTCCTCGAAATAAATATTGCACCCCACGAATATTATAATACGGGCCATCAACCCGTCATAGACAAAGAAATACACAGGAACGGCTATCCATAAATCAAAGAGGAAGAATCGTATACCACTCATGTCCCTACACGACGGAAATACTGCATGTTTCAAGGGCTGCATGCCGAATGCAACGTCTGCCCCCAAAACGCCTGTTCTTCTCGCGGCTTCGCCAAGACAGTTTAACTTCCGGTTACCCGAAGTCCTTTTTTTGGCGCCATCTGCTTCCCTCTCTTTCTTTTGCACAGCAAGCTGTAAAAATCCTGGAAAAAGTTTGTTTATCTGAGAGGAAACTCCACGCCTTTTACTGAATTTTTATGAGTGTCGTTTTATTAGAGCTTTTCCCTTTTTTTCCGTGGCGACGTTGTTTAAAAGTGCGATTTTTTGAGGCGTAAAGATCTGCTGCAAGGTGTAGACATTTAAAAAACTGAATTTCAGGGGTAGCCACGTGCGGATAATGTATTGTGTCTAATGCACACATTTCAACTTTAGCATTTCAATGACGTAAATACCCCCACTTTTCTGATCTGATTCAAACTTATATTTGTCAGTATAAAACCACTTATCTAAAATTAACATTTTATTTAT
>Ga0058701_10000773_pt1 | contig 21518 bp, 19 predicted proteins | sample AgamicOrMae_FD_97039 | JGI IMG/M metagenome (GOLD analysis project Ga0058701, IMG submission 97039) | Agave microbial communities from Guanajuato, Mexico - Or.Ma.e | ecosystem: Host-associated > Plants > Phyllosphere > Phylloplane/Leaf | place: Guanajuato, Mexico | collected 2012-06-04 | reverse complement strand
GTCTCGGGCGGCGCAAGTGGCCTGGAGCGAGCCCATTTGGCGCGCCTGAGCTGCGGCCCAAGTGGAGAGCCAGCGGAGCGCAGTCAGTCCACTGGCCAGTCGCGCGCCGCCCAAAGCTCGGGGCACGCAGCAGCACCGGGCGGCCAACCTTGCGGCGCTCGTGCGCCGCTGTTGCGCGTCCGGCCAGTTCGTTCAACTTGTTGCTCCGGCCGGACGAGGCGGGGCAGCATTGGAAGCAGTGGAGGCAGAAGTAGAGACGCAGGCATAGGCAGAAGCAATTGCAGAGCCACACAAGAGCTGCACTACGCGCTGGCTGTTCCCTCGACGTGACGCGAGCAAGGCCGCGCGCCGCCGGCCACTTGTTGGCGCTCTTCTTTGTTGAACTCGGCGCCTGAGCCCAAGGCACGTACGGTGCGTGACGGGCGGCCGCGTCCGGGCGTGGCGCCTGCTGGAGCTTGGGCTTGGGCTTGGGAGCGGCGGAGAGTCCGCGGCGGACAGTTTGCGGCAGACAGTCCGCGGGGCTGCCCAATGGCCCAATGGCCGAGCGGCTGCTGGCTGGTGGCGCAACTGCGGCCACTTGTCGAGCTTTGGACTGTGCGTCGCGGGCGCCAGTTTGTCACCATCTGGCCAGTGGGGAAGCGAGCGCTTCCCTTGCGCCGGCTGGGCCCCAAATGGCCGCCCAAACGGAGGCTAAGGGCCGGCGGCGAAGGCCAAACAGGCAAGTGGAGCTGCCCATTTGGCCGCGTTGTGCAACTGGGCGCCACGCAGCAGTCGCACGGGCTCGTGTGGGGCGCAACTTTGGGACGCGTGTGAGCGCGCGAGGGCCGAACTCGAGCTCGAGCTCAAACTCGGCCGCACTGGCGGCTCTTAGAAGCAGCAGTTGCAAGCGGCACTTGCCAGCAGCACACTTGCCCAACCATTGCAACCGCCCAGCTCGCGGCCGCCCTAATGGCAAGCGCCGCGCCAGCCGCCAGTTGCGCGCTCTCTGCTCTGTGACGCGGCCGCCACGGAGGCGCATGATGAGGATGAGCAGGATGATGAGCCAGTAGTGCCAGAGATCCTCCCCAATGGCGCCGTGTCTGCACTGGAAGGCACGGGCCAAGCGCCAGCTAAGCGCCAGGCCAAAACGAGCAAGAGCAAGTGCAGTGCGTGCGACGTGCGGACGCGCCGAACTGCCCGGCCCACCACTGAAAGTGGGGGCGTGGCTCGCGCGGACAGTTCGCAGGCGGTCGCACGGGCGGCGCGCCCGAAGCGGTGCGAGAGCGCGCGCGAGGTTCGCGGGCCAACCCGAACGCCAGCGCTGCACGCGCTCTGGCCCACTTTGAGGGCGCGCTCTATTTGGTTGCACGCGAGCAACGCCGCCGCCACTCGCTCGCTCGCCCGTCGCCACAGCGCCGGCAACAGGGCTCAACTGGCCCGCAGACGAGGGCCGAGCGCGAGCCGCGAGGGGCGAGCAAACACTCCATGGGGCACAGGCCGGCTGGAAAGTCGCTCTGTGGAGCGAGTGCATGGCTCGCGCGCTCGCACTTAACATATTGGAACATCATCAGAACGGCTGAATGCCAGCAGTCTGGAGAGTGCGCAACTTGACTTTTGTTGTTAAATTTAGATCACGCGCCGCTCGTACAACGCGCAAGCCCCAACGAGCAACGAGCAACGCGCAACGCGCAACGCGTCGCCCAAACACACAAGCGCCAACTCAAGCCGCCCGGCTCAAGCTGTGGAGCTCGCGCGCCTCCGCCATCACGCCGACGTGCACGATGGCCGCCGACGTCGTTTCCTGTGGGCCAGTGGCGCTCCCCGCCCGTTGGAGCAGCTCTCCAGTGGGAGCGCGCGAGTTTTGGGGGCCGGAAAAAAAGCGACGCCCCAAGTGGGACTCGAACACGCTGCCCCCACACGCAGCCTGTTGGGCGCCGCTCGCGCGCGCCCCTCGGCCTCTCTCACAGTGCACTTGGCAGGCCAGCGTGTGCCTAGTGCACGCATTGCACACAGTCTCCGGAGCGCGCGCGCACACATTGCTGCAACACAGCCCCCACGGCTCGCGGGCCCTGCGCGAGCTGCCACGAGTCGCGTTCGCTCGCAGTGCTGCGCGCGGCGGGATTGCGGCCGCCACGCCCACGCGGGATGTGCGGGCGCGGGTCAGCGAGTTAGCACTAAATAGGCGCAGGGCTCCCGAAGGGCAGCCGATTCCCATTAGGGGCTGTTATTATCGGCGGTTGCAGGAATTTATATCACCGTCGGCGGCGGTTCACAGATGGAGGGGCCGCGTGCAGTGCGTGCTGTCTGGCCGTCGGGAAGGTGCGCGGGCCGATGATGAGCATCTTGGGGCAATGTCCCGCCGACTTGGGCCTCTTCCACTCTCGGCCGGGCTCGTGGCGGCGTGTGCGTCTTTGGGCGGCCGAGGCGCGAGCGGCGAGCGGCGAGGGGCGAGGAATGAGCGCGAGCCGAGCGGGAATGTGGGAGCGCGTCCGTGTTGCTGGCTTGTGCTTGTGTGTGCTTGTGTGTGTCTGCCGGGGACCTGGAGAGCGTGTTGGCGTTGGGCCGGCGGAGTGCGAGCCAACGCGGCCGCCAGCCGGGGAGCAGACGCCAGTGAGCGAGAGCAGAGGAGACGAGCGGCGGCGGCGGCCAGTTGTGGGCGCGCCTGGCCGAGTTGAGTCGCCGACTCAGCCAGCGCGCTCCCAATGGAGCGCGTGCTGCCGGCCCAGGAGAGGAACGCGCGACGTGTTCAACTGTGCCCGAGTGTGCCCGACTGGCCTGGCCAGTCCACTTGGCGCTCACTTGGCTCGGCCAGCGCCAGCCGGATGCGCTCGGCGGCCTCCCCCTCGTCTGCGGGCCACTGAAGCCGCCCGCCCGCCCGACGAGCGCGCAGCAGGTGAGTGGGCGTGTCTGTGCGGCGAGCGAATTGGGGCCCGCGCGCGTGCTGCGTCTGCGTGGGAGCGCGGGCAGTGCGGCGGGGCGCGCGCGCGACCCAGCGGGGAGGTGTGCGCGGAGGGGGGAAAAGAAGGGGGCGTCCCCCGCGCGGTTTCCCCCAGTCTGCGCGGGCCGAGCGGGCGGAGTGCGCGCCTGCCAGTCGCAGGCCACAGAGGGAGCGCACAGTGCACAGTGCACAGTGCAGAGTGCAGAGTGCAGTGGGACGGGGTGCGCGGGTCGCTGGGTTGCTCGCGCGCGCACGCTCTGCTCTGCCAGTGCAACAAGTTCACAGCGGTGCGCGCGCGCGCTCAGCCGCCTGCGAGTCAGAGTTGTTGTTGTTGTTGTTGTTTTTGGCCTGGCGCTTGCAGTGAGCTGCTGCGGCGGCGACTTGAGCAGGGCAGCAGCAGAGACTGTGTGCCGCTTCTGCTGCTGCACTGACTGCACTGCGCGCAAAGTGTGCCCGAGGACACAACTGTGTGTGAGTGTGTGGAGTAAGTTTGCGTTTGTCTGGCGGGCGCGAGCAGAAGCAGCAGCAGCAGACGACGACTGCAGACTGTGAGTGCGTTGGAGCAACAAGCAGCGAGCAGTAAGCAGAAAGCAGTAAGCAGCAAGAACGAGCAGTAGTGAGCAGCAGGCAATTGGGCGAGCCAGAAAGAGAGAGAGAGACAGACCGCGTGACACTAGGCAAAATTCACATTTTTCCACTTCCAAACTGATGGCGCCGAGCAAAACATGAAGCAGACACACAGAGACACTCTCCCAAGAGGCACACACAGACACACAGACAACACACAGAGAGAAACAACACAAGAGAGGACCATTTTAGCCCCCTGATTGTATTCTAATCATCATCAGCACAATAATAATAATAATATAGAACAACCAGCGGCAGAGTAATAACAAATCCAACTGGTGCCAGCAGTGTGTAGCCAAGCCAGTTATCCAGCCCCCAAGTTATCCAGTTATCCAGTTACTGTCCAATTATTTTGTCCAGCTAGTGTCAGCCAGTCACAGATTTACTTCATAGTCACATAGTCAAGTGTTGTAAGAGTAAAATAGAGCGTAGAAGCAAAAGGATTCTTGCGCCAAGAATTTCCTGCAAGAATAATAAGAACAACCAAGAATCTTGTTGGCTAATATACTGTCGAATATATCGATTCATAATAATAGTAGATAGTAGTAAATATAATAGTCTCCGTAGTATCTAATAGTAATAAGTAATAGTATATAATAGAATTAGATAATAGTAATAATAATAGCAAGCGAAAAAGCAACTATGACAGAGGCAAGTCTGAGGTTCGAGAACGAACAGTTGAAGAGGAAACTGTTGCAGACTCAAGAGGAACGCGATCGTGCAATGTCAAACTGCCACGAGTTATGGAAAAGATTGAACAGTTTAATCTCTTTGGCCGCAAGCAGCACGGCCAATTACAGCACATTGTCGAGCAGCAGCGGACTGCCAAGCTCGCCCATCGACTCTTATGAGTCGCGCTCCAAATCGACCTCGCCCAATTCGGCCGCAAGCTTCTCCTCGGCGGCCTCAAGCTCCAGCTCCACCTCCACGTCAAGCTCCTCTTCCTCTTCCTCCTCCTCTTCCTCCTCCTCTGCAACCAGCTCCACAGGCTGCACGGAGAGTCTGCTGGCGCGGGCCACCAGCAGCACGCAGCAGCAAGAGACAGTTGCCGGCCAGAACGGAATCTCGCAGTCCAAGAGCAGCTCGACGGAAAACAATAATAATAATAATAATAATCTCAAGCCGAACGCCTTCAACCAGCAGCAGCAGCCGAGCCTTAGCTGCGGCGCGCACCCGCTCAACTTGAAGTCGGTGAACGCCATCAAGAGCCAGGCGCTGCAGCACGCGCACCAGCAGAGCTTGGCCGCGCTCGCCAACCACCAGCAGCAGCAACAGTCTGTTGTGGGGGGCCAGCACAACAACGCGACAATTGCGCACCAGCAGCAGCAGCAAACTGGCAAGCTCGCTGCTCTCAGCCAGCCAGACGCCAACAACAACTGCCTCCAATCGAGCCAGCTCAATGGCTCCACAATCGCCCCAAGCTCTTCCTCTTCTTCATCCAACTCTTCCAACTTGGCCAGCCAGCAACAGTCGCCCGCCCACCAGCATTCGAACCAGCAGCACCCAAACCTCAATCAGCACCAACTGGCCACCAGCCTGAACCAGACCAGTGCCCACCAGCATCAAGTGCACCATTCGATGCATTCTCTACGCGCCACGCCCCCGCCTTCATCAAACCACAACCAGCAGCTTCACAATCAGCAGCAGCAGCAGCAGTTGGTGGACAATGGGCGGCCTCTAAACTTGAAGTCGATGAGCGCCATCAAGGAGCTGAACAGCAGCAGCCACCCGCTGATTGGCGAGGTGGCCAAGGTGACAGTTGTGGGCGAGATTGAGGAGATTGCGCCCGGCCAGTTCAAGTGTCGCTACTGCGAGAAGACCTTCGACCGGATATTTAGTGTCCATCGGCACGAGCGGGTGCACACTGGCTTCAAGCCGTGCATCTGCAAAGCGTGCGGACGCGGTTTCAGCGAGAAGCGCAACCTGCGCCACCACATAATCCGCTTCCACTCGGACGGCACTGGACGCGAGCTGCTCAAGAGGAACCGCAACAAGACGAGCGCGGCTGCTCCTCCAAGCTCATCGCAATTGGGCCCACTTGGGCCCACCAGCACCACCAGCTCGTCCTCCTCCTCGTCTTCGTCCTGCTCGTCGTCGTCTAGCTCGGCGGGGGCGCCGCCCAGTTCCGGCTCGACGAGGGGCTCCTTGGCGGCGGCTGCAGTGGCGGCCGCCAAGCAGCAGATGCGCCAGCTCTCGGCGGCCGCCAGCTTCCTGCAGAGCCAGTCGGTGGCGGCGGCGGCCGCGGCGGCAGCCCTGCACCAAGCTCAGGTTGAAGGGGCCCAGTCGTCAGGTGCGGGAGACAGTGTGTCGTCGAGGCAGCAGCAAAATGGGGACAGCAAAATGCAGTGCGAGCAGAGCAGCTCAACGCCCAGCCAGTTGGCCCAGTTGGCCAATCAGGCTTTGCTTGAGCACGCGCGCGAGCAGCACCAGCGCAACTCGTTCGCCGCAGCTCAGCAGCAGCAGAGCAATGGTGCGCCCGCATCACAGCAGCACCAAAAGGCAGACTCTCAGCAGCAGCAACACAACAATAGTCTCATCTCATCGGCCGCAGTTGCAGCAGCGGCCAACTCTCAGATCACAGCCACACTAATCAGATTGCAGCAAAACAATCAAATCAAACACGAACCACACCTCGACACCTCGGGCCTCAGCGCCCTTGGGGCAGCAGCACAAGCGCTCATCACAGTCTCTTCTTCCTCCTCCTCCTCCTCATCTTCTTCCTCTTCTTCCTCTTCTTCCACCTCAAGCACATCCTCATCCTCATCCTCAAACGCCTCCTCGAGGAGACGGAAGAGCAAGCCGAGCAAAAAGATCAACTACTAGCCCATTCAGGAAGACACACAAGAAGAAGCCTGCCGCAAAGAGAAACCCAAAATGCAATGCAACACATGATTATTATCATTTGAATTTGAATTTAAATTTAACAAAATCTACAAGTTTATTATAAATAACAAGATAACAGAGAGTACAAATATAAATTTATATATATCAAGAGAGAGTTATATATATATATGAAGAGACAGTTGAATGGAGGAAGAGAAAGAAAGAGAGAGTTTAGGTTGAGACAGTTTGCAGTGCACGACCAGTTTGCAAGATGGAGACTGAAGTGTACGAAACAATAATGAGCACGAAAAGGACAATCTTGCAGTGTGAAGAATCTTGCAACTCTTGACAAAACTGAAACTCTCTCAATCTCTCAAACTCTCCTCAAAACTGTCTCTCAAAATTAGGGCTAGCATATAGATATAACAATAGCAATTCAGATTATAATAATAATAATATATAAAAATGGCAACAAGAAAGAAGAAATGACACTAAGAAATCACACACACTTCAAGAGGCAATTGAATTCGAGAGACCAGAGAAGAATATCACCACCCAAACTGAATTGTGTCTATCAAATATTTGGTTTTCCATTATTATTAATTAATTAATTAATTGATTCATTATTGCTCTTTTTGCCCATTTGCTCTCTGCTGGAAATGCAAGCAAGCAGTGTGCAAACAGAAACACTCTTGGAGGAAATGCACATTTTTCACCAAAGCTAAGGAGTGGCACAAGAATCTGCTCAAATTGTGCCACTTTTTCTCTCTTTTTCAACTGAAATTCCTCCAAAACTTGACCAAAATTGCACCAAAATTCAACCAAAAGTTCCCCCTCAAACATCTTGCAGCGCAAGCGTGTTTGTCTCTTGGTGCAGCTTTGCACCAGAGCTAAGGGTGGCTGCTTGAACTAGGCGGAAAAAGAGGACGAGAAAGCGAGAAAAAAGGCCAAGACGAAGAGCAGATTGTTGCACGATTGAGCCACTGGAACTGGGAAACTGAATGCACAAAGTCCATCTGCTTACACTTAGACTTAGACACAAGGGCAAATGGAATGAATTGGCAACAAATTATGACGAAAAAGTCGAAAGATTTGAATAAAAAGGCAAAAGAGACAGTCTCGAAAAAGGAGAAAGCAGCTCGCAGTGTTTCAATTTAAATCGGCCACTTCAAAGTGTCCAATTTCGCACTATTTTAGCATTATTTTTGCATCATTTTTTGCATCATTTTTCCAATTTGTCGCCCCAATTTGTCCAAATTGCAAAACTGCAACATTGACTCCTTTGAATTTTTCTCCTCCGCAGTGCCCGAATGCTAAGGTGTGGGAAATTTGATGCAAAACTGCGTCCAAATTGCTGAATTTCGCTCCAAATTTTGGTCCAAATTTCACTCCAAATTGGCTCGTCTTGGCCCACAGACAAGCTTTGGGTCCTCGACAAGCACCGAGCACTAAGCAGTAAGTACTAAGCACTCAGATGGCCCCCATTTGGCCTAAGCTGCGGGCTGGAATTTGTGCATAAGAAAAGTGAGCAAAAGGCAGGAGAACGCCCACTTTTTGGCCCGCACCACTGGCTCCATTTGAGGCCCTTTTGAAGACTATTCACTGGCTTCTCTGCTCGTTTTGGGCTTTCTGAGAGTGTAGCTCGCGTTTTGCAGCCAGTCTCGTGCGAGCGGCCAATCCTTCACGAAGTTGTTCTGTTGCGCAAGTTCCAGAGAGCGAGCGAGCAGAGTGCATTTTGGAGGAACACGCGCGGCTCTTCCAAAGAAGGCCGGGCCCAACTGGCGCCACTCTCAGACACCGAGAGCTGTGGGATTCTTTTGGGACGCCTTTTGGGAGCCTTTTGGGAGGCCTTTTGGTGGGCCCGGCCGGCTGGGAGCGCAGTTTCCATGCAGTTTTGCCGCACTTTTGCTGCAGTTTTCGGCCAAAGTTTGGCTCAAGTTTGGCCACAGTTCAGCTCAGACGAGTTCAGTGGAGGCCAGAGAAGAGTCCAGTTGAGAGTGGGGCTTAGCTGGGCCGCCCTTTTGGCCGGGCGTGTCCCCGCGGCGAAGTGGCCGCGTCCTCATTGGTTGGCTCATTGGTGGGCCTGTTGCGTTTTGGCGGAGTTTTGGTTGAGTTTTCCCTAGTTTTGCGCACACTTTTTGGCCCACTCAGTGGCCAGTTGGAGGCACAAGTGTTGTGGCCGCAAAATAGCCAAATGGAAGAGCCTGGCGCGCGTGTTTGCCGCCTCTCGGGCTACCCTTAGGGCGAGCAAGCCGGAGAGGAAGCCAAGCCAAAAGAGGCAGAGGAAAGGCCGAAACGAGTTCAGCCGAGCGGCCAGTTGGTTCAGTTCTGCGGGTTCAGTTCTTCTTCTTCTTCTCTGCGGCGGACTGTGTGCAGTTCGAGTAGACTGTGTGCAGAGTGTGCGAATTGGGCAAAGTGGGCAAAGTGGGCGAACTGTGCGCAGTGTGTGCCACTTGCTGCAGTGAGCGGCGCGCTCACTGCAGACTGTGCCTAAGAGGCGCGCGTACGAGTTGCGAGTTGCGCTCTCCACTGGCGCTCTCCACTGGCGCTCTGCAATGGCGCAACTCGTACGGGCGCGGCTCAGGCCACGCAGAACGTCGCACACTGGCCAGAAGGAGAAAGAGAAAAGCAGACACAAGCACTGGATAAATACAGACGACCTGCAGCAAGCCGCTCGAACGGTGCTCCAGGCCAGCAGAAAGCAGAGAGCAGAGAGCAGGGGCAGCCAGAGGGCGGCTTGAGGAGAGACAAAAGTGGGCGACGCGCAAAGTGCACGCTCTCCTGCCAACTGGCCCACTCAACTCAGCTCGGCCACTGGACGCCGCTCGAACTGGTTGGCCTGAGTCTGTCTCTGAGGCTTACATGCTAGCCTCTGCAGTTTGTAGCTTGTGGCGCGCCTCTGCCCCCCGAGCTGCGAGCTGCGAGGGGCGTGCTGTTGCATCAATTTGCAGCGGCCTTTTGAGTGTGGCTCGAGCGAGTGGACGGCCAGCCAGGCGGCCGCATAACTTTGGGCGCGCGTGCGAGTGCCAGTCGCCCGGAGAACAGTCTGCCCAGTGTGTGCACGCCGCAACCTCTGCCCGTTTCTGCCTGTTTCTCTCCATTTCTGCCCGTTTCTACACACACTCACAAGCCAACTGACTTGTGAGCGCAACAAGTGGCCAGCGAGCGGCGAACGGCGAGTGGACGCTGCAAGTGCGCGCTCTTCTCGCCGCGGAGAACGCGCTCCATCCTGTTGCGCAACAGCAAGCAGTTGCGCGGCGGCCAAGTGAGCGAGAGGGGCGAGCAGGCTGGCTGCCAGAAGTTGGCTCTCTCAGTCTCTCTCTTTCTGAGCCCATTCGGCGCGCCTCCAGGCTGGCCGGCGCGGCTCGGACCCTCCTTAGGGCGGCCGCGCTGACCTTGAAAGGCGCGTCTCGTGCGCTCGGGCCGCCCGCTCACTAGCTCGCTGGCCTGCGGGCCGCCCTAAGGCCCACTTGTCGGCCGGCGGCAGAGGCAGAGGCAGCAGAGGCGCACCGGCGCTAAGGGTCGTCTGGTGGGCGCTCGGAGGCGAGAGCGCAGTCTGCAATGTGCGCACAGTGCGCATTGTGCGCCGAAGACTGCCAGTCGCCAGTTGCGAGCTGCCAGTTGCGAGCTGTTAGCGAATTGGGCACACACGAGCCGCGTCCTCGTTGCAGCACAAAGGTTCGCTGGCTCTCACAGTCTCTGCTGTGCGCACGCTTTTGGCTCTGGCAGTTCGCCGCAGACTGTGTGCGGCAGACTGTCTGCAGGAGACTGTCTCTGGCGCACTCAAAGCGCCGCACACAGTCTCCCGCGCACTCACAGTCTCACAAGCAGAAGCAGAAGGGCCCACTGAAAGCCAGAAAGAAGGAGGACGCGCGCGCCCATTAAGCGCCCGCAACTGGCCAGCTCTCTCCAGCCGCCCTGAGCACCTCTTTCCTCCGCGTTGGGGCGTTGCAATTGGCGCGCTGGCCAGAGGGCGGCCAGTGGGCAGTGGTCGCTGACTGGGAGCTGTGGAGCTGTGGAATTGTGGAGCTGTGGAGCTTTGGAGAGCCAGCAAGTGGCCGCGGCACAGAATGAGCGAAAAGGGAACGCGGACGGAGAATGCCCAAGCACAAAGAGCCGCTCGACGACCAAAGCAAGCTCCAGGCCAGCCGGACGGGCAACAAGTGCACGCTCGCTGTCCGGCCGCCACTCTCTGGCCGCGGACAGTCTGCGGCAGTGTTTGCCGCTTTCTGCTCTCTGTTTGCTGCTTGCTGCTTGCTGCTTGCTGCTTGCTGCTTGCTGCTTGCTGCTTGCTGCTTGCTGCTCTCTGCTCGCTGTTTGCTGCACTAGCCCCTAGCTAATGGCCGTGCGCGCGGCCATTGCAGAGTCCAGTTGCCAAAGAATCGGGTCGCAGTTGAACTTGCGGCCCGCTTTGTTGCGCAACACAAGCGTCCACTCGCGCGGCCGACTTACCGAGGCAGAGGAGCCGCTCGGAGTGCGTGCGTGTGTGCCCATTGGCGAGCTTACGTGTGAGTGCGAGCTTCGCTGGGGGAGCCGCTCGAGTGTGGGACGAGTGGCGGCCAGTTTGCGAGTTGCGCAACTCGCAAACTCAAGCGGAAAGGCCACTGCAACGAGCCAGCCAGACGAGCCTCAGACGAGCTAAGGGCCGCCCGAAGCAGCCCAAACACAGTGGCCAAAGGGCAGCTCTGGGCACAATTCTTCTTGCAGCATGAAAACGTTCGTCCTCGTTCTTTTTCACTTGGAACTGTGCGCACTATCAGCCAAAAGTAAGGTGATAAATTTCAATGCATTCTAACGCGCAAATGTAATCTTATTTTTCACGCGGAGTGCGCGCTCTCCGAGCACCGAAGAACGAGGACGCGCTTCTGCGGGCGCACCTAGTCAGCCGCACTGGTCCACCAACTCCACTCAATGCGGCAACTCCAGCAACTCCTTTGCACCAACTCAAAGCCGCCACCCACTCCCACCGGGCGCCAGTTCGCGGCTCGCCCCAAGGCGCCGACTGCAACCCTCCAACTGGAGTCGAGCGGCGCCGATTTGGCCGCTCGAGCTGCGAACTGCGAGCTGCGAGCGGCTTCACGCCCTCCTGGCGGCCTCCTGGAAGCCTCTCGGCCCAGCAAGACGCCGCCGAGACGCTGCCAGGAGTTGCCGGCCTGAGCAGCTGGCCGCCGAGCTAGTGTCTAGGTCGAGTGCGAGTGCGAGCGGATTTCTCGAGCCGATTGGGCGTTCGCGAGCGCCGAGCAAGTGGGCGCCGTGCACTTGCGGGGCTGCACAGTTGCCCGTTGTGACAGGGCCCAGCGGAGCACTGTCTTCGGCTGGAGCGCGGCCAATTGTTGTCGCGGGTCGGCGAGCCTTCCAGAAAGCGTTGCGGCAAGACTTGCAGCAAGACTTGCCGCAAGAGTTGCCGCAAGACAGTTCCAGCGAGCCTTGCGGCCAGCGTCTCGGCCGCTTCGGAGCGCTCCGAAAGCGACTCGAGGCTGACGGACGCGCAGACAGACAGACAGACGGGCGGGCACGCACAGTGGGCGCTGGCCGGTGATTAGCTCTTGGAGGCGGGCGGGAGTTTGCGTTGCGAGTTGAGCTGCGAGTTTTTGCTGCGGGTTGTGCGCCAGCTTCAAAAGGCAGTCTGTAAAGGCAGTCTCCAAAGGCAGACTTGAAAGGCGCACTCCAAAGACTCGAAAGACCTCAAAGGCTCCAGAGACTGTCTGTGGCAGAGGAGGCGCACTTGAGAGGCAGGTTGGCGCTTTGAATTGGCCGCGCGAGTGCTCAGTGCTTAGTGCTTGGGGCAGAAAGTGGAGCACACGCGAAAGAGCGAACGAGCCGCGCACAGAACGAGGCCGCGCGCCCAATTTGCAGCCATTCGCTGCAGACTTGCAGCTTACAGCTGGCAGCTCGCAGCTTGCAGTTTGCAGCTCACAGTTTGCAGCTTACGACTCGCAGTTCGCAGTTCGTCAGTGCGCGCGGCCCAAAGCTCGTCCTCAGTGAGCGGCCACTCTGCTTTCAGCCTCAGTCTCAGACAGTCGCTCTCTCTCTGCGCGCAACTGGCCGCAACCCGTTTGCTTCGGCCCGCAATCGGCCAGAAAGACGCCAGCCAGACGCCGAGCTCGCCAAACGCTCCCACCGAGACGCCGTCCCGCTCGACGCTCGGCCCGCGCGCTCCATTAGGGCGCCGCCGCAACTCTTCAGACGCGCGGCCAGCCCTTAGGAGCGGCCGAGCACGCACGCCCGGCGGCCCAGTTTCGGCGCAACAGGTGCCAGTTAGTGGCGGCCCGCTTCTTGCCCAACCTGCAAACACTCCCCCTCTCAGCCTTTGGAGCCTTCTGAGTGAGCGCGCATCACTTGGCGAGCTTGGCGAGCTCGGCCAGAGCTTAGCGCCGGCCGAGCAGCGCCAAAGGGTGGCCACCGGCCACTTGGCGCTCGCAACTCGCCACTCTTCGCCGGCCACTTGCCCGTCGCATTGCTGCGGCGTCCCCGTTTCGCGGCGACGCTCGCGGACGCTTAGCCGCCGCGCCAGCGCCGCAATCAAGGTTAACTGCGCCCAGCCATTGGCGAGCTAGTCTCTTGGCAAGCTCGCCAGTGGCAAGCTCGCAGCGCCAAGCTCGCCGGCGGCCCAGATTCAGCGCAAGGAAGAGAGAAGAAGAGCGGCCGGTCGCGTTTGGGTCGTGGCCGCTCGTTCGAGTTTGGCTTTCGGGCGAGCTTAGGGCGCGCGCGGCCAGCCTTTGCCTTGCCTGAATCGATGCTTGTCCATGGGGCTAATTATGCTCTCTGGCCGGCCCGCACACAGTCTGTGGCCCGATTTTGCCCATTTCCAGTGCGCGCGGCCAGCCCTCTCAGTCCGTTTGGCGAGCTTGCCAGCGGGCACGGTGAGCTTGGGGCTGGCAAGCTCGTTGGTGGCGAGCTTTCCAGCGTTGGCGAGCTTGGCAATCGGGCCGCAGTGGCGCGCAGTTTGGCGTGCCATCAGTTTGGTGACAAAGAAAGAGAGAGAGAAGAGGCTGACTGGCTGATGCGAGTGGAGGAGGAGACGCAGTTGCGCGTCGGCCGCACACAGTCTGCGGCTCGCGCGCACACAAACCCGCCAGAGACTGTCTGCGGGCGGCCGGCGAGAGAGCACAATTGGGCCCAATTGGACGCTGTGCAATTGGGCCCAACCGACGATCAAACGGGCGACCTGTTCGCCTGCAATTGTTTCGCCCAAGTGCGCGTGTGAACTACCGCAGACTAGCTCGGGCGGCCAACTGGCTCGAGCTGGTCTGGCTCGAGCGGCCCACTCGGCCTGACAGGTAGCCCTTGCCCATTTCAAGCTCGGTTTCAGTTTCAGTTTCAGCCTTTCTTGCAGCCTTTCTTGCAGCCTTTTTGCCGCCTCCCTTTCAGCCTCTTTCTGCGTCTCGCCGGCCGTCTTGGTGCGTGCGTCTGGGCGAGCGCGGCCGCCCCAACGGAGAGCAAGCGTGTCTGCTGACTGGCTGGGACTGACTGGGACTGGCTGTAACGGTGCTTTGGTAGCGCGGCTTTGGAGCGCGCTCTGCCCTGCGCTGTGCTCTGCGTGTGTGCAGCGTGCACAGTCCAGAGTGCAGAGTGCAAGCTCCAGCGCGCAGGACTGTGTGCGCCAGTTGGTCTGCGGGCAGAGCTGCGCTGGTTGGCAGCGTGCGTGCCGCAGCTTGGGACTAGACTGGTTGCACGATGGCACGAAAACTCGGATCGAAGCCCGGCCAAATTTTCCCCCCTTTTGCTTCGTGCGGGCACGATGAAACGAACTCCCGCACGATGGACTTCGATCCGAGCCAGGCGATCGAAATCGACTTCGATCATCGTGCTGGCACGATGATCGAAGATGCTCTCCATCTATCATGGTTGTCTATTTATTATAGACAACCATTTATCATAGCTGCATATTTATCATTGCTGTATATATATCATTGCTGTTTATTTATCACTGCTGTTTATTTATCATTGCTGCTATGTTTGTGATATGGAAAAATTGTCACATCGAATGGGGTACTCATGATCATGGATTCACTAGAATCACCTGAATACCAGGAAAACCTGGAATCATCTAAATTGTTGAGTTTGGTTGAAACCATCTTATTCACAATGACCAATGATTATATTCAATCAATTGTCTTAATCCTCACCAATGAGGAGGTACTCTTGATTCAATTCTTCGTCATTAATAAATTTCTGCACTAGCCTATCGAGATCTAATTTTGGTTGTAGTTGGTTGTCATCGATGTCACTTTCTTCTCTGAGTTCATTTATGATCGCGAAATCTATGATCCTCTTGAAGTTTGAGAGATACATTTGGTTCTTTGTTTCTAGGGACTCAATAGGTAATTCCGGAACTGGCGTGCTTGATGCGATATTAGCGATCGGCCGAGGATCCCTCTTCTTCACTTTTCTAGGAATCAAAATATCGCAAGGATCATAAGAAGAAGGGAGAACCTGTGGTCTAACGATGGAATCATAAATGCTCGAGTCCCATTCGTTATCTACCATTGATAGCTTGACTCTTGCAAATGACGTGAGAGTGTCCATTTTATATCTTGTCCGATTCAAGCCTTGTGTTAGTTTGATTATTGAAAATATTCGCTCTATACCAGTGGATGAAGCTCTTAAATGAGCTAATCGCAAGGCCACTACCTTCAAAATGCTGGTTTCAGAATCGATGCGGCTCCACCATCGAATCGGATGTTCGTCATCTCGAGCAACACGACTAAATTTACCCTTCTGTTTGCAGAATGACTTGAACTCTTCATATAATATCTTATGGATCGCCTCATTGCTGAAGCCTGACCAAGATGCTAGGATTCCAATCGTTTTGAGCACAAGAACTTGGCAATCTTTCGTTGTGAAATCCATCTTAAATCTGCGGTCCAAAAAATAGGCTGCAAATAGCATACCCCATTCGAACTCGCCTATCCTTTCGCAATTGAAGTATCTGAAGAACGAATTTCCGGCTGAAATCCCCACCTCGTCGTTCCGATTAATGTTCATCAGGCTCTTTGAGTAGTCTAATATAGCACGGATTGTTTGGCTCAGACTTGAACCTTCATTCTCTGAAACAGCGATACAATTCGCAAGGGGGCGAAAGAATAGTAAAACTTTGTCGATGTCATTCCAGAATTCTTTGTTGTTCATGATTTCCAGTGATTCCATGTTTTTCTCCTTGTCTCTCTTTTTAGTCACTTTGAAATGTTCAATCGCTTTATGCTTCACATGAATGAGGCTCTCTAACATATTCACAGTGGAGTACCATCTTGTTTTGCATTGAGTCTTAACACGTCTGATTCCCGCTTCGCGCAATTTAGCCAACAACTCAACATCACCTGAAACATAATTAGTCAATTTTGAGGCGGTTTTAATTGTGTTGCATATACTATCGCGGCTTCCAAAATCATCTCCAATATTGTTCAACAAATGAGCAAGACACCTGTGCTCAATTAGGTGACAATAATCAACGTCGAGCGATATCCTCTGTCTCGCAGCTTTGACAGTTGAAGCTGAGTCACTCACGAGTGCATTTATCTTCTTGTTTGGCAATTTTGATAGACATCTTTTCAAGGTCTTAATTATTTCACTGGCATGATGACCTGCTAATGAAACATCTTCGAGGTCGAAAAGGTATCTCGAGCCATCGGACTTAATTGCTGCAACGCCAAGAACTGATCGATAGCTGATATCCTGCCAGTGGTCGAATGCGACTGTTAGAGAGTAATCTAGCTCACTTTGAAACTTCAAAAAAAACTCCTCAGTTATCTTGTTTGACAATTGCCGTACATAGTCTTTCGAAAGGATGTCTCTGCTCGGACTCGAGTACTTTGAATCGAGGTCTGTAATAAAGTCTTTAAAAGTTCTACTCTCAACCATTCTCAGGGGAAGATTATTCTCGATAATCATCGATGCAAGTTTTAGGCTCCTACGATGGGTGATTGGATCTTCTATTGAGTCTTTCGAACTCTCATAAGAATCCATTATTTTGATTTGCACTTCTTGGTCTACCATTTTACAGTCACGAACATGATCAACAAATCGCCTGGGTCGACTTGATATAACTATAAGATTACAATAATGACATTTCGCCACTCTTTGTCGATGTTGATTCCAGCGAGAGCTCGGGAAAACAAGTTTTAGTAATGGACATGTGATGAACGAACCACTTGAGGTGGAAGATTCTGTTGATATCACGCTCTGTTGAGATTGACTTGACAACACGACACACTGACGGGCGAAGGAAGAGCCTAATTCTGACTGACTCGAGTCGAGAAGGGGGGAATCATCGGAGTCACTTTGGGGGTCAAAATTTTCATCTCCCTCCATAGCATGTACAATTCCAGGGTTCAGTTATGCGGTTATTGGCCGGAAAATGTCATCGACATGAAATTATCACAATACTGTGAATTCAATGAATTCAATGTTTTCCCAATCTTGTAATTATTGGATTATTTAATATTATCAGTATGGTTCGAGCAGGAAGGATTGTCAACATGCTGGCCGGTCTCAAATCTTCGTGCTTGCACGAACAAATCCAGCTCAGCTTCGATCGGGCGGCCGAAGCTTCGAAACTTCGTGCTGGCACGATGATCGAAGCCCTCTTCGAACTCGAAAATCTCGCACGAACAAAAAACTCGCCATCGTGCGGGGCGATGCTTTCCCCCCTTTGCACGATATCGTGCTGTCGAAAACCAGTCTACTTGGGACTCGCAGTTCACGGCTCAGGACTGGCAGCTTTGGACTGGCAACTCGCAGGCTACACCTTAGGACTGGCGGCCTGCACCTTCCAGCTGGCAGCCCCAAGCCTCAAGTTGCCGCCCAACGCTCACAGGCAGCCCTCTGGCCGCCCGCCAGCACTGGTGATCGACCACTACCTGTTTCTCTGTCGCGCTCTCATTCCCGTTCCCATTCCCATTCCCATTCTCGCGCGCCGCCAATCTCCGCCGCTTCCACTGCCTCCGCTGCTGCTTCCACTGCCGCTCGCCCTCGGCCCTCCCGTTCCCATTCTCTAGCTGGCGAGCTTGCTGCTGGCGAGCTTGCCACCAGAAAGCTCGCCAGCACCAAGCAACGAGCAACCAGCAACGAGCTCAGACAACTCTTGCCCGCGCAACAGCAGCAGCACAGTGGCCGCCCGAGCGTGCCGTTTCTCCTCCTTTTGCCGGCTCTTCGTCTTTTATGAACTTTGTAGTTCAGCGGCGGCCAATTTTGCGCCAATGCTTATTGTCATTGTGCTCCCTCTGGCCACTTGGCGCAGTTCACAGTTGTCTGCCTCTGCCTCTGCTGCTTTTGGCGCCGCCGTTTCCAGCTCGCCAGCTTTCAGACTTGCTCGCTTCTGGCCAGCTAGAAGCCGCTAGCCTCTAGCTTCCAGCCTCTAGCTCGCCTCCAACTCACTCGAGGCGGCCAATCAGTGTCTGTTTGCGCGCGGCCTGTCCTTAGGTGGCTTCGTGTCTGGCCCGTTTGGAGCTCGCCGTTTGGAGCTTGCCAATCGCCTTTTGCAGCTCCCCGTTTGCAGCTCCCAGTTCGCGGCGGCAACAAGTGGCAGACAGGCGAGCTAGCTGGCCGGCGAGTGGCCGTTTTTGTCGCCATGCGTCGCTTGCGTAACTCTGGCAAATTGGTCTGCAGGGCACACAAAGTGAGCCAAATGGAGCCAGCGAGCCGTTTCTGAGGCTCTGCTTTCTGTGTGCCGCTTTCTGTTCTCTGTTCTCTGCTTTCTGCCTAGTCCTTAGTGCTTGCTGCTTACTGCTTGCTGCTTGCTGGTGCACGCTGCCTTCTAGCTGCACTCTGGCTGCTTTTCCAGCAAACTTCTAGCTAAACTTCCAGCAAACTTGCGGCCGCTCGTGCCGCTCGCGTCCACTCGCCAAGACGCTGTGCGTTTGTCATTTGTTTGCCTGTCAGAGCAGAGAGTTGCCGGCGAGCTGCTGCTGGCCACTGCTGCCCGCTCGTTCAGTTGCGAGCGCCGCAAAAAGACACCACTTCTGGCCGCCAGTGGCTCGCAAGCAGCCAGTCTCAGTCTCAGTCTCTAGCCGAGGCAAAAGTTGGCTGAAAAAGCTGCAAAAAAGCTCCTCTAAAGCCAAGTGCAAGCTCCAGCGAGCGGCCATTAGGCGGCCACTGCGCGCGAGCTTAGCCCCTCGGCCAATTGTGCCGCTCGAGCACCTGTCCTGCTCTCTGTCTCTCTGTCTTACTGTCTCTCCGTCTTTCTGTCTCGCCGCCTAACCTCAGCTCCCCCCGAAAAGAAGTACAGAGCAGCCCCCTTTTTGCCCACTTTTCATTGTCCGCCCATGCAGCACTCGTGAACAGTGGACCCAAACACAGTTAGACGCAATTTGTGTCGCCACCACTCCAGCACGCACGCCCAAGAGCTGCCCAAGAGCTGCCCAAAGGCTGCCCGAAAGCGCCGGCGAACCTGAGCCTCGAACACGGCAAGCCAGCCACTTGCCCTCCTCTCTAAGCGGCGCGCACTTCCAACTAGCTCGCCCGCACTTCCAACTAGCTCGCCAGCGCCCTCCACCAGCGTCGAGCTCACTCGCACGGCGCCCACTCGCAGGCCGCCCATCCAGCTCACTCGCTGGCCGCCGCTTAGCTCGCGCAAAGCTCCAACTGGCAAGACCGTTTCAGTAACTCCAATTGGCGGCATCCATTCGAAACCGGCGCTGCTCCATTGCAGTCGCCGGTGGGCTTCATCTCGCGCGCACCCAGCGACACCTGTCGGGGCCCCAGCGAGTTGCGCGGCGGTACGTCCAACCACTGTATTTGGCCCCACGCAGCTTTCACTCTTCGCCACCAGAGGGCGCTGCCGGCGTGGCCAGAGCTCGTCTGAGGGCGCGCTGTTTGTTGTTTTGGGTTTTGGGCCAGTTTTCGGGTGGGAGACAAGCTTGGGCAAGGTTAGTTAAAGTCTTGCGAAGAAGAGTTTATCTCGTTCAATAATTTCACACATGGAATACCCATCGGACCCCTGAACTTCTCACTCACCTGCCACAAGGCGACCAGATGGCGTCTCCGTTCGGCTCGCGTGCAACTGGCCCGCTTGATGATCATCAGGCCGGGCACGAACTGGCCCACCTCCTCCTTCTCCTCCGGCCTTTCCACCTTGGCCTCAACCCGATCCTCAGGCTCCTTCTGGCCTGCCGAGTCTTCTTGGTCAAGAGAAGTGTTGCTGTCGTTCTTGTTGGCCGAGCTGGACATGTTTATCGAATACTTGCGCAGATAGAAGGCCCGTTCACTTTCGTTCAGACGCTTCTCTAGGGCAAACAAAGTTCGCGCCCACTGGAAGTTCCAAGCTCGTTCCGATTGGCTAATTATGGAGCTGTAGGTGTTGTTCATCATGGCGATGAGCCTGAGGGTGTTTGCAATTGCAATTCATTCGGCACAATACAATTGTCAGAGATTTCTCTTTGTCTCTTTCGGCTCCGGAATGACGAGGATAAAGAAAATCATTTCAAAATCCAAAAACACTTACATGTTGAAGAGTATTGGAACGAGGTACATGAAGAGCAGGAAGAAGAGACGCGCCAGAACAGAGTGACGAAATGGTTCCAAGTCGTAAACTCCCAAGGTCATCTTGAACAGTTCCAGACACAGTCTCGCGTACTGCCCAAAGAGTTGCTCCAACAACTGGCCCCTCCAAATCTCTCCCTTTTGCTCCAGACTTTTGTTCGTCCCCATTTGGCCACTCGATTGGGCCAATTCTGTGCGCTCAACAACAGTGAGTGGCCCAAGTGACAGACTGTCTGAGGTGGCGTTTCGGGCATCCTGTCGGCTGTTGAAGTTGATGAAGAAGAAACACTGGGCAAAGGCGTGCAAGAAGACCAAGTAGATTGCGCTGAACTGAGTGAGGTCGCGCACGAGCATGAAACGGATCATCGCCACAAATGGGCCAGTCACCCGGAAGGCTCTTCATGGTGCGGCGTTCCAACGTCAATTGGGAAAATTCTGGATTAATTTCTATGTATGCAAAGTATGCAAAATATGCAAAATGTTTCCTTTTCAATCAAATTGATCATCATTTTTTCTCTCGATGGCTTCATATTGGCAGCACTCATCCATTTCTTGTAAATCTCTAGCAAAGTCAACAACTGTCTCGAGCTTGGAAGCTGCTCATTTCAACTTATTTTAGCTTATTTTAACTTATTCTAACTAATTTTAACCCAAACTACTTACGCGACATGGAACAACAAGGTCGACCAGAGAAGTGGGGCGGCGAAAATGAGCAAAGTGTCCTCGACCTTGTCCAAAGTGTTTCGCTTGCCGCCGCTCCTCGACGATTGAAGTATTTCACCAAATGCGGAACAAATCCAAGCTAGACTAGAGCTGGTTCCCCTCGAGACAGTTGGCGAGCTTTGGCTCATGATCGGCTCTTGCATCGTCGAGCTGAAAAATCGGGCCGAGCTTGACGACGACTGCTCGCCGTGCGCGCTTGTGGCAAGCTTCTTGGCAAGCTCGTTGGCCTTTCTCACCAGGGGCGCCAATTCGCACTGGGCCGTCCAAATGGAGCGCAACAATCTGACTGGAAGACAGAGAACAATGAGCAGATTTGCGGCCAGCGAGTTGAACATTAGTGGATTGTAGATCTGCCCATTTGTGTGTTATTTTTTCCGGAGTTATTTGGCCGCTTCTGTGGTTAGATATTTTGGACATTGTTTACTTCATTTAAAGCGGCGGAAAAGTGTCAGCGAAATACTTGCCCATTGCTGCGAGAGACTGTCGTAGGCAGTTCGTCGTTGTTTCCACATGGCGAGCAGCTGGCGAGCTGCAATGCCAACGCAGACTAGCTCGCAAAAGTAGCGCACCTTTGGGTTTGAGTACCATTTTGGGCATCATTAAGATCAGTATTATTTTGGGGCAAAGGAGACACTTGGCCTGAGGGTAACTTGGCTTGACTTGAGCAGCCGCTCGCCGTTTGGCTCGAGGCAAAAAGAGCCAATTTGGAATAGTTAAATAAGTTGGAATATTTAGATAAGTTGGAAAACTCACCACTTTTTCGTGCAGCTTGCCCCGATCGAGCGAGTGGCCCCGCAGTCCAATGGCCACCGTGAGCAGACTGAGGTGGGCCAGCGAGAGGGCCAGATCGCGCAGGAAGAGCCGCCTGGCAAAGTGGGTCCACTTCTCGTCGAGCAAACGCAACACCACCGTGCCAGAGAGCAGGGCCGACTTCTGTTCGTTGGTGGAC
>Ga0058701_10000772_pt1 | contig 21536 bp, 7 predicted proteins | sample AgamicOrMae_FD_97039 | JGI IMG/M metagenome (GOLD analysis project Ga0058701, IMG submission 97039) | Agave microbial communities from Guanajuato, Mexico - Or.Ma.e | ecosystem: Host-associated > Plants > Phyllosphere > Phylloplane/Leaf | place: Guanajuato, Mexico | collected 2012-06-04 | reverse complement strand
CGAGTATGATGTATTTTCTAGTTGCCAAGGATTCCCAAGCTATCATTAAAGGGAATATATTTCGGGTAATGGCTCAAAATGAGAGATAAAACCGCGGAAATTGAGATGACTTCTGACCCTGTGATGATTAGTATGGCATAAGTGGTCTGATCACACTTGAAATTTTAGAGGTTGCATTGCCTTTAACTTATGCATTGTACCTTTGGTCGCCAAGAGCCGAGCGTGCGTACAGCGGAGCGGGCCAGAGGACATCTAACCTTTTCGGTTACCAACATAATGGAGATGAGAACTGGCGGAATAGAACGGAATAGCTGTACAGATCAATGGGCAGCTCTCTTTGAGCCGTTTCATTTTTTAGAGAGCTGCTTAGTGCGTATATGATATGGAATGTTCATCTCGAATGATGGCAGGGTTCTGACGCGAAAGCTTGCTCAGCTCATTCGGCAAAAATCGCTTTTTTCCTTCGCATTTTCGGGGTGTTTGATCAAATTATGAAGCAACCGGAAACGTTTTTATTATTTTTTAGCATCCCTCGATGAATTTCAATCGTATAAACCAGGAAAGTCAAATACATCTTCTTGGCATAATTTTTGTCATAGATGGGAAAAAATCTGTGTTTATTATGTAAAACAACGTAAAACGCGATTTTCAAAGAAAATATTAAAAATTGTCTTTAAATAGACTTAAATTGGCCTGACGCAGTTAAAAAAAGGTAGAGCCGATTTTGCTTACGTCTATTTAGGCGGGACTGAAGCCCCGGTAAAAAATGCTGAATAAAGCAAAAGGGGAGTGCGACACAATGGCCTATTAAGGTAACCTAGACCTACAGACCTGTCGGTGCGACTGCGAACTCAGCAAAGATTTATTTCAGAATAATTCCTAGTATTCTTTCAGAGATTAATGATCTGTCAAAGTCTGCTGAAAGGAACGATCGGACGAGTCGGCAAGTTGACTTCAGATTTTGTTTTGATTTTAATGCGGTATGAAGCAACCGGCAACGTTTTTAATCTTTTTAGTATCCCTCGATGAATTTAATTCGTAAATACCAGAAAATTCAAAAATAATTTTTTGGCTAAAATTTTAAAAAATTGCCCTTGCCTTTTTTCAATTTTTAGCCCCAAAACTTTTTTTTTAATTTTCTGTTTTTTACGATTTGAATTCATCGAGGGATACTAAAAAGATTAAAAACGTTGCCGGTTGCTTCATAATTTTATTGAACGCCTCGAAAATGCTAATATAAAATGCGATTTTCGCGGAATGAGCTGAGCAAGCTTTCGGGTCGGAACTCTGCCTTCTTCCAGTATAAGATTTTTAAATCATATACGTTCTAAAAAACTCTCTAAAAAGATGAAAATCGTTTCATATCAAACGAAACGGCTCAAAGAGAGCTGCCCATTGATCTGTATAGCTATTCAAAGGCTTATCGCAAACAGTAACCCGGCGGGTTAAACGATCTGCTCATCTTAAACCCATTTCATCCGAGCAGCCATTTCAACCCTCCGTAAACATTTACATAACGATCGAAACCTCCACTGAAACCGAGTTTTCTCGTTTTCTCGCTTGCAATTGCAATCCGTGAGCGCGGCTAGGCAGCTCCCGTCGCACCGACATAATGCGTGTTGCCTAACATCAAACGATACCTTCAGGATGAGCTTACTTTTGTAAACTATCTCGAAATAGAAGCCCTGTTTGGTTGGTTGGCTGCACCAGCATCTGTCCTCGCGGTGTGTGCTTCGTATGAAAACGTTTTTTTAAATAATTAGTTTTGCACTTATTAACCCGTCAGTCCCTAAAGCACATTTTTCGCGCGACGCATCTGTGAAAGCGGAAGCAGAACGCATTAGGCGATAAACTTTGCGCCAACGGCGTCAATTACTCTCATTTTCTAATCGATTTTGTTTTGGAAGAGGAAAAATCCTATTTGCGAATGACTAGGAATGAGGAATCCCGTGGAACATATTGTTTTGCGTTGTTTGTCTATGACTCGCTAAAAGGCCATTCATAAACTACGTTCATTAGAATACATTCTGACCCCTGTGATCCACACCAATCGGGATGACTTCGTTTTCAATTAGGGGAATGTAAGTTTACTGCTTCAATGTCGGCGTCGAATGTTAGCCAAGGAAGTAGATGTATTGTGAATTCAGATGAGTGAATTTTAATATCTTGCAATCTTACTGGATTACATAGTGACAAATGTATGTGATTTTGATAGCTCCACACCTGTTTTGGACATGAAGTTTAAACGGGTCTAGTATTACGTAATTTGGTTCGACATGAGAATAGGCGCATAAATCGAACGAGCCCGGCGAGAGCTATTAAAAGTTAACCAATAAGCGATGATTACGCATTTTACCCGCATACTCAAAACAGGTATGAAAACTCACTAAAATAGGTAGGTGCTCTGTATCAGCGGGTGCTATTCCATTTCTACTCTAAATCAAAAGGTATGAATTCATAGAACATAATACTGCGTGAAACAGGTATTTTTCCTGAATCGTTCAAACCGCACTGGTAGTTAATCTCACAATCAGCCGGGGAACTTTGATTCTTAACAGTTCACAGGAAAACGATAATAAATTCTTCAATAGAACCATTAATCGAGAAGTATCAAGTCCAGATAAATTTTCCTTGATAGCTTTGTTAGGAAGTACCGACTTCAGGAGGCTGACGCCTAACCGGAACGGTTTTACGACTGAAAAGAAGGAAGATACTTCAACGGGCACATCGTGCAGTTAATGTTTTTAAGGTTACACTATCTACATTTGTTCGCAAAGCCGAGCGGAGCGACAATGGAGGGAGGCACAAAAACAAACTATCTTTGGCAAGCCCTGTTGTTTACCTTCGTCAAGCTTACCTGCCTATTCCCCTCTTCGCCATCGCTTTGCCTAGCGATGAGAAGGCAATGTTTATCAATCAGGTTAAGTTCCGGTTCACCCGGGTTATTTAATTAGGTTAGGTTACGTGTCTCCACCCACAAGAGGTAGAAAATAAAACGTATGGACGAGATTGCGGTTTCCAAATGAAAACGCAAGAACGTTAAAACCGCTGGGCAAGGTGCTTGAAATTACATGATGGGTGTTGGCGTCGCTGTTCTCTTTTGAGATCATGTTCAACTAGGTTTCATACTGCCGACTGTTTGTTCCGGATAATTTTGTTGTCCTCTCCGCGCCGCGCGTAATAACGGTTCTTCGGGGTTGATTATCGATTCAACAGGAATTACCGGTTGCTTTTCGACGGGTACAATTGGTTGCAGAACGTATGATTAGGTATTGCACCCATAACTGCGGTTATGCTCTAATGAGGTCATCGAGAGCGGCCATTGACTCAACTATAACCCACCAACGTAACCTAACATCGAATCTACCTAAACTAACATAACCTAGTGGACGTGAAGTATGGACACGAGAGATTCACTCGCCACTGCAAAGCAAATTTTAGGCAATCAAGGAACAGATAATTTGTTGTCAGCCAATCAGAGGTCTGTCCGCTGGTCAGATTCGCACTTTGCGGTCATCCTGATTGCAATCAAGTCTGGTACGTTTTGCTAGCAATAGTCCAGTCTACGTGGAAAATCACCGGAGGTATAGGAACCTGTTTATGTAAAACGTATCAGAATCGATTTCGCTAGCCCTGCCTGATCAGGTCGCAGGGTGTCACAGTACAGGCGAATAAAGCGACTTCTCTAGTTTCCTGTGAATAAGGTATCAAGGGCTTTCCGTTTCCCGTAAACCTTTTTAATGACCTTTATTTCTATCTATGGTTCGTGAGGCATGATTTGCTTTTGCAGGTTTTGGCCCACATTCGTTCTTTTGGTCTACTCTTTATTTACCTCATTTTACACAAAATTTAAAGTTCTGGTATTCTTAAAACAATAATTGAAGCTGTTCCAAATCATTATATTACAAATTTTTAATCTAAAAATCTTTTTCGTAAAAATGATAATAAAAAAATCGAAGTTATTCTTTGGGGGAAAATTCGGCTGAACCTGCGTTTCCTTTCAACATCGGCTTAATAAGCAACACGGTCCTCTATCCGTACGAACACCGAGAAAAATCCTATCAGAAATCGCCATTTTCCTTTGTTTTAGAGCAAGCGAATCAATATTATTTCTAGAACTGGTGCGTTGTCCTTGAGCGCCTCTCAGCAGTGATAACTCGCATCTGACATTCACTCGGAGCGTCTCACTTGTCAGTGAAGAACTATCAGTGAACAAAGAGCGAGCGAGCTGCTTCGTATTCCCTTTGTTAAGTTGGCAGTGCCCCCTCCCCCCGCCCCCCTCCGCGCGCTATGCCGCGCTTTTGCCGCGGAATCGTGCCGATCTAACCGCAATGTCACTGTTTCTGTGTTGTTGATTCACTTTTTTTTCTTATTCTTGCGAGTTTCGGGATCAGCAAGTCAAGGTTGCGCATGCACTTCGTTACGTAGTAACCTAACGGAAGGAACTCCATAATGAAAGGGCGTCGACAAGTTTGGTTTTAAACGTGAGCGGTTGGTACTGCGCTCGCCTTGGCCTCGCGCCGCTTCTCTCCTCTAACGGGCGTATTTGCACACTTCAACTGGATTAGAGCTCACTTTAAAATTTTGAACTTTCATTTCCTACCTCTTGTCTTTCGTCGTTAAGCCAAGCGGAGCCAGGCTTAGCACGTATCCTAGCTTAGATGAACCAATCTTTAATGTTTCTATAAATTATCAATACAGAGGTGTGGGCCTGAAGTCGATAGTTTAGTTCCTGGCGTTAGAATCCGAATAATTTTCTCAGCATCTTTTTCAGCTGAGACGCTCAACAGTCAAGAAACGATGACACTTGATCAATCGCGGCCAATCGAACCTGACCCGCCCTTTTCTAAGCAAATGCCAAAATATGGAGGCGGAGGGGGTCCGGAGACTTTTGCTCATGCTGCACTCGGCTTGAATCGTTCACTTTACCCCATGTTTATTTTGTGTCCGAATTGTGGACTCTGAAACAGCGATGTCTTTGCTTACCGGTAACCGCCGTAACGGTAAAAAAGCCGTTTCGCGAGGAAAACTCAACTGCCAAAAATCTTCGCCTCGTTTTTCCGTTTTTTCCTCCTTTGGCTTTTCTAAGTGGAAAAATAATCAAGAAAAGTCTGGAGTAAGGAATGACTTGGAAAATATTTGTGACTGCGCATTCCTTCCTCGAAAGTGACATTTAGTGCCCTTCATCACGTCACTGGTTACGCGCTTTCCAGAAACATGGAATTGGCCTTTGCGTGCTATATGCAGCGCTCGCATTTCGCAACTCATTCAAGTAATTTTATGAAAGAAACGTTCAAGTAAAGCAACCACGTTTCATAATTTTCGCTGCTCGTGTCAAAGTATTTAAAAGTTTTCAACCCGGAAACCGGAGCCAGACGAGTCAATGACCATTCGACTGTTTCGGATCGAAGGTAGGCAAGGCAACACGCCTGCCGTTCATATCGTTGTGGTTGCGGACCAAGGTTTCTTTGTTCCTGTTTCTTAGATCTTGACAGGGAGTCTCTTAAGCTGATGTGCCCATTATTCCACAAAGGTTCTTGCCTCTGGTTTGGTTAAGCTATTCGTTTTGGTTTTGTTAAGGGTTGGTCAGCTTACGTTCGGTTTGGCCAGATATGTTAACCCATGTTAAGCGGATGTGCGGCGGTTTGGCGTCGCATGTTCCGAAAGTAAAATGAGATTCGCTATGATGTCATCTATTCGGACGGCGTTTGAGGCGTGACTATTGTAGTAAGGCGTGACCATGGATTAGATGAGAGCAGATTCTAAGGACGCCACGGATAACGGCGCGTTCACCTTTGGAAGGAAAGGATGGAAAGGGAAAGTGGAGTCCACTTCGCCTGCCGCAATTGAGTCTGGTTAGTGTTAGTAGTGTGTTCCTTTATCCAGTTTCGGTGCGGCTACTTCACATCACATCGCGTGTCCCGGACCGAGACGGTCCGATTGGCCAAGCGTGCCCGTGCCGCGACCGCGACGGCGGCGCCGTGCGTGCGGCCGTGCGGCCGTGCCCAAGCGAAGCGTCAGCGTCAGCGTGCACAAAGACGGCGACGGCCTCCCTCTACTGCGACGTCCACGTCGAGTCCACGGGAAGCCGCAAGGTGGCCCGCGGATCGCAGACACCAGCTAACGCTAACCCCGCAGTTGCTGCTGGCAAGTGGCGCGAGACGGTCGTTTGAACTCCCGCCGTCGTCAGCTGCGCCCGCTGCGCTCACCGTCTTCCGGGTGTGTTCGTTTCGCGGAGCCGAGTCGAGCCGAGTGCAGCCGAGCGAACCCGAGCCGAGGCTCGTCAGCATCAGCTGAGCGAGCTGAGCGATCGAGTGCGCGGGATGTGTTGACGGACGAGGCAGTCGAGTTGACGGCAGGCGACGGCAAAAGTGCCTCAGTACCGATTATTTTGCAGGCGGACCGCCGCCCTCGTATGCCAGTGCCCGGGTACTCCAGTACCGTTTTCGTGTGCAGTGCAGACATGCGGATAGGTTAAGGTACCTTCGTCAAAGTTAGGTTAAGTGTCACTTTTGGAACGTTTTTAGAGCCTGGTCTGAATATTCGTCGCCATGCCGAACGTACTGTCACGCTATTTGGATCAGACAGCCTCCAAGTACAATATCCGGAAGGACCACTTGTCAAAAAGTGTTCTTGGGACAGTGTTGTGCTTGTACGGGATTAAACTCAGTTACCCTTACCTGCAGCAACTGTACAACTCGTCCAAAGGTGTCAGCAACGCCAAAGTAGTGGTGGTGAACGGCGGCTCAGAACTGCTTTTAACCAACAACAACAAACAAGTGTCTAATGGCAAAGTATCGAATGTTACCAAAGATTGTCAACGGACTAGAGAGGAAACTCCTGAAACGCGACCTCGCAGCGGGCCTGCGGTCAACAAAGAGTTTCTCTTGCAATTAGAAAAACTTATTCGGTTGATGATCCCATCATTATGGTGTGTGGAAACGGGCTTGCTGTCGGTGCACACCTTGGCGCTCTTCACCCGTACTTTTGTTTCCATTTATGTAGCTTCTATGGAAGGACAAATTGTCAAATATATTGTGAGGCGAGATGTGCGCAATTTTGCCTTTATGCTACTGAAATGGTTAGCTGTGGCAGTACCTGCAACTTTTATCAACTCTATGATTCGCTACCTGGAGAACAAACTGGCCCTGGCATTCAGGTTTGTCATTGCTTCTGCAACCAAAAAGTTTGATTCCTTTGTTCTTAAGTTTCATTCCATACTTGTTAAAATTTCTAAGCATAAAACTGATTTTAGGTAATTATACTGTCGTCTACTACATGGGGAATCTATCCTCTTGATAAATGTAAATTTGATTGATTTTTTTATGACTTTTTTTTTATTGCTGTATGTTACATTGGGTTAGGGAAAGCTCATGCACCTTCCATGAGCTTTTTTGACATCATATAAGTTAAGATTTGAACTTTTTGTTTGCTTTGAAAATCAGGAAAAGTTTACACTTATTCCTCCCTCCAAGATGTTATTCAAGTGGGGAATATGCTAATGGTATGAATGGTTCCCCTGTGCAGGACTCGACTGGTTGACCATGCTTATGGGCTATACTTTAAGGATCAGACTTACTATCGAGTGTCAAATTTGGATGGTCGCATTGAAAATGCTGACCACAGGCTGACAGATGACATCACTGCATTTACCTCTTCAGTTGCTCATCTTTATTCCCACCTCACCAAACCGTTATTTGACTGTGCACTTATTGGATTAGCTCTGGCTCAGTCCAGCCGAAGAATGGGTGCAAACATCATACCTGGTGAGTGACAATATATTTACTTCATGCTCGAGGAGAGTAAAATGCGGATGAAGATATTCCAAGCTTCTTTCACTTTCTATAGAAAGGATTTTTTCAAAATTAAAAAATAAAAGGAGCTGTGGTCGTAAAGCCCCAGGAGCGGGTTTTGACAGGTAGCTGCGGTAGGTGTTTGTTTCAAGCGAGCTGATTTATCACGCCGCCACGTATCTTTAACCGTCTTTGAAACATAGGCAACCCGCATTGCAAAAAGAGTGCCAAAATGGAATCTCTCAATGCGGTTGAATATTTCCCCCCTAAAATATTTTTTATGACATTATGAAAATTTATTAGAATAAATTTAAATTGGACTAATTTTTTCCCTCCTTGTGTTATTCGAGATATATCTTAAATAATTACCATTCAAATTCGAATTTTTCTTAGTTTTCATATTTTTAAAAAGTGAATTTTTCTTTGCTTTAATGATCTTAAAAATTGAATTTTCCTCTGCTGTAATAATCTTAATAAAAATTGAATTTTTCTTAGCTGTAATAATCCTAAAAATTGAATTTTTGCTAGCTTTGATATGATTTGCTTAGAAATATTTGCTTTAAATTTTTCAGAAAGAATGTTTTTAAATTGATTCAAACTTTACTGTTTAAAAAAGACAATCATCATCATTAGCCATAGATTATCTACAACTAATTGCTCTTTAAACTTAGATATTAAAAAACGATCGAAAAAAAAATGGCCCTGAAGTGTATTTTGCATTTGTTTCGTGGGTCAAATTTTAGTTAAATATCTTTCCGTTGCTGGTCCCAAGAAGTCCCAAGAAGGCTATTTCAAAATAGCTTATTTATCTTAAAAACAAGCATTTGCCTCGATTAAATCTGCCGAGATTAGATAAGAGGCGGTCAATAACGCTGCCCCCGGCGGACGTCAAATGAAATGCATTACTCCGTAATCATGAAGAGAAACGTGCGCCCAGCAAGATGACTCACCCCCTCCCCTCCACTCCCCGCAACTCTCTTGAATACTGAGCCCTCGCAAAAATTATTCGTCGGGGTCTTGAGAGGAATTATCGACTCAAGCATTTTGCCTTGGACATTGTTGAGCGTTGTACTTCTTTGTGTTCGGGTGCAAAGAGCGACAGCTGTAGGTGCAGGCCACCTTGAGGCCACCTGCCCTAAGGAGCACTCGATCTGCCCGACTCAAAGAGCGGAAAACACTCTTTCTCTGTAGTGGGTAGCGAGTTGCTTAAGTCAATTTTGCTGGTGAGGAATTCAGAGTAGAAACCTAAAAAATTCTCGATCTGGTATCGTGGCGGATGAATGGCCCTAGTGGTCCCAGAGAAAAGGGATGACATGTGGAAATTTCTTATTTCAGATGTGGAGTGTTTTTTTTATTTATTAATTTTTTTTTTTAGGAATAGTATCACCTTGAAAAATTTGTTTCAAATTGCCATCAAAACAAGGAATTTACATCGTCTTTATCGTACAAAAATCAGAAAACTGCTTTTTTTGGCTTTGCATTTCGCTGCAAGATTACGGAAGAAAAAATAATTTCATTCTAGAAACATAAGAAAATACTATCCCTTGAGCCAATACAAAATACCAATAAAATCTACTTCCTATAATGGTGGGAAAAAATGTTATGCCGCACATGATAAAATTAATGAAAAAAATATCATCATCCTGAGAAAGTCGGAAAAAATGTGATTCAAGAAAGCTATCCAAGGAAAAACACTGTTAGAAATTTTCACAACTCAAGGAAATTCGTCGTAGAAAAGCCTCGTTGAAAAAAATCGGAAAATTCGCTTGAAAATCAAGGAAGGCTGCCGATAAACGCAGCAGTCCCCTAAAATGTTTAACGCTCAACATTTTTTTTCCCGTTGTTAAAAGTGAAATGGCATTTTTTCCTAAGTCATAACTTCCGACTATTAAAACTCTCTCGGCGCTCTGAAAGGGGAAGAAGTACTACCTTGTGTCACGATCGCGACCCAACACGGCGCTTCCGCTTCTGGCGATTTTCTGAAATAAACCTTTTAAAAATAGTAGTAAGAAAAAAAATGGAGCTTGGATGTATTATGTATTTTTTTTTTTAGATTTTTGTGATAGGTAATGTACAGGTTAGTTTCAGTGAACATGCTGCATCGGTTTTACCTTAATATTTAAATCGGGTACCAAAACCAGGGATTCCGTTAGGGTTGTTTGTTTACCACTTGAGTTTTTCGTTGTGTGTTAACATTGAAGCGATGTAAATGGGAAATTTTAATTGTAAATTTTTGATGATATCTTTCTTTGGAGAGGGGGTGCCTTCCCTGTCTTTGCAACCAACGAGGTATTTGTTAGATCGTGCGTGGAGATACCAAACACGTTGCCGTGTCTGAAAAAAAGAAAGAAAACACGCTAAAACAATTTCTCCTACTTTGATCGTCCCTATGATTTTTCCTGCTTTTATGGGATATTTGATCGTAAGTTTTAAATGTTGCAAGTTGGACGTCTTTCACTCGACCTTTGTTATTAGCGGAGCGTTGGCAGACCCAGCCTAACCTCGTTTTAGCGGTATAAAGAAGTGCCTAAATAGGTTATCATGCTTAACCAATGTCAGATCTTGGCGATACAATTTTTTCGGGTCTGATTTAGATTTGGCAAAACTTTTTGCGTGCAGTGTCCAAGTCGGGCCTTTTTTGTCGGGCTATCAACATTCCATATAAAGGAAATTAATCTGTTTTTGATGTGTGATTTTTGGGTCGAATTGAGTTCGTCCACCCTTTTATGCTCGGTTTCAACATCCAGTCGTCGGAAAGGAGGACGGATATCGTTATAATAGGGTACTTCTGTAGCGAAAACGAGAGGATATAAAAACGATTCGGTTAAGGCTTTAACTACCTTGATGACGTCAGAGTGACCTGCAAAATAGGAAAAAGGAAATAAGAAAGCAGAGTGTCATAAAGTCCTTTAAGCACTCAATACAAAACGCTACAGAAAATGACGATCTCTTCATAAAATGTCCAAATGGCATAACATTAAACGGACGGTATTTATCGTGTGTATCGATCAACGTGGTATATCACGTGCGTAACACTCAACGCAATAATATACACAAATCATTTTACTTAAATCTCGTGAGTTAAAAGCGCTATTCAAACTTTCCTGCAGTATAGAAAAATTGAATCAATTCCAAAACGCCCCCATAGGAAATTTCTAGCCAAAAATGTTCGCGTCTTTCTCCAAATTATATTGTGCTTTGTTGTGTGGTCCCTAGTTATTCTTTTTGCCAAAGATTGGTCGATTAGCAGTTGGCTATGCGACCTGTTGGCGCTTAGCGCTTGCGTCCCGCTTCGCTCCGCGCTGCCCCGCGCCGCCCCGCGCCGCCCCGCGCCACGCCGCTTAAGGTCACACTTGTCATATTTGACGTCCTCGTGGATCTGAAAACTCGTTTTGCCTTCTTTATTTTCCTCGGGAAGAAATTTCGTGGCAACTAATCCAAGTGTGTCCAGAACGTTGTTCGCAAGCAGCGCGGCCCGCCGCTCGCGGAATTAAATGTCAATTTGGTGATTTTCATTTATCACAAAGAGGAACGCGATTTCCACGTGGATTTTAGTTCTCCGAACTGTTAACGCCGCTGGCCGGATTTTAAACTAAAACTAACCGGGTTGTGTTTCAACGTCAACGATTTCTCTGAGGGATTGAATTTTCCACCTCTGGTATTCCACCTTTCGACGCGGTGGATCACTTAATTCACCTTTACAAGTGTGAGTGACCTCTCCCTATTCCAATCTGTATATCTAAGAATAGAGCCTATACTTTTAATTCTTCGAAAAGCTTGCCTTGGTGTTCGATTCGAAATTCGTCCAATTTCTATCAATTAGAAAGATCTCCTTGAAGTGTACAAAAGTAGGTCAAATAGCCGGCATTCCGCTAGTCATGACGGCCAGCAAAACTATCTTGAAAATTCAATGTAGCCGAGGATGATTAATTACGACTTATTGAAGGCGAAAAGAGCCTGGAAGGATGTGATCTCTCCTCGTTGTTTTTTTCCTTTGAAAGGACAGAGGTATTTGAAAGGACTTTGTCACCGTCGTTGGACACCTATTTGAAAAAGTTTGAAAAACTTTCACCGTCTAGTTTGTGTGTTAACGAGACTCGGCTGTCTGAAATGACTATGAGCACACAGTTGTAACGACGTTCGATTACAGTACAAAATCGAAAATCGTGGTTAGAAAGACGAACATGTCGAAGACTTCCCCGCGCTGATATGAAACATTTAAGCCCAAGAAAACGATGCCAGCGTTAGCGTCGACGTCGACGAATGTTTTGAGAAAATCACTCAAAACACACGTTTTATTTTCTCCCTTTTCTTCATTTTTTCTGGTAAAATGAGTAAAATTAACATTATCTTTCTCTGAAATGAAGAAAGGAAAAGAGGGCGTGCCTTGAAAATTTGATTTCACGGTGCGGTGGTTAATGGTTTTACATTAAAATCGTTTATGAAGGAATTTAACACTGTCGAAGCATTGCTATATTTTTGGAGAAGTAGAGTTACCAGTACTCTGTTGCTTTGCAAGCTGAACATTGTCAATATTAAAGCAACGCAACGCGCTAGTAAAAGTCTCAAACAAGTTTAGTTGTTGCAACAGTATTACAGCGTTCAACTGTCTGCTCAGTCATCCCCCATAAGAGGCCCGGGCCCGGCTCGGCCAAGTGTCCACGAAGCGAAGCCCTCATCAGGTCCGTTTAAATTCGACCAATTGAGCCACACACATCGGTTCATACCATTTTTAGTTTCCCTCGATCAGATCCAACCGTGAAACAATTAAGATCATAGAAAAAATTTCGGCCCAAAAAATTGAAAAAAATCAAGGGGCACCCCTTTCCTTTTTTTAAATTTTGAGCCAAAAACTTTTTGTTGAATTTCTATCGTTTGATAGTTGGAATTGTTTATGGGGAACTAAAAACGATGTTTACCGTCATCGGTTGTTCATTTCGTCGATTTATCGCGTCAAAAAGTGGAATATGAAATGTTCGCCTTTTCCCTCCAACCTCCCGACCGTTAACTGCCCCCTCTTCCGGGCCGTTTAAAACCGACCAATTGAGCGACACACATCGGTTCTAACCAATTAGAGTGTCCCTCAATCAGAATCTGTCGTTGAAAAATGAAGATAAAAAAAAAATCGGGCCAAAAAATTGAAAAAAAACTAGGGCTACCCCTTGCTTTTTCAAAAATTTTAACGAAAAACTTTTTTTCTGAATTTTTATTGTTGGATAGTTGGAATTGTATGTGGAGAACTAAAAATGATGTTAGCCGTCGTTGGTTGCCCGCTTAGTTCATATAACACTCCTAAATTGGAATTTCAAATCCCTTTTCTTGAACCGTCCGAGCGCATGATTGAGGCTTAGTTCGTGGTCTCCTTTTTTTCCTTAGCGGGTTTTTACGTAGCACTGCTATATTTTTTCCGAACAATATATATTTTAGTGACTTTCACAATTTCTCTTTTTCCACGATTTTCTATTTGTTGGAACCCAGGAAAGCCATCCGATCATTTTCCGTCGTTGAAACAAAAATCTGGTTGCGCAGAGTTATTAATATATATATTTTTAAATACAAGCACAGACTTGAATTGTTTGTAAAAGCTTACTTTTGGGCCACGATTCGAAATTTTTTCGTCACTTTTGCCTGACTAAAATAGCGAATCTTGTCTTGTTTGCGATCGGCTTAATGTCTACATCTACGCATAGATGACTTTTACTTGGAGACTGTGTCCCTCAAGTGGCAAGCTTGTTGCTTCATTCTCAGATAACGATTTAATCAAAACATATCTTGTTTTGAGTTTCATTAGGAATAGACTTAAAAAATAATATGTTTTATGATAACTGGGACGTTTCTTATCATTACAACTTAAGTCCAAGGGTTTTTTGTTAATTTTTTCCCAAAACCTTTTTTAGGACTCTCGTTGCTTCTCACGTGCGGGTTGCCACTCACATCAGTACGATATCACCTTGCAAAACGAGTTTTTGAAAGTCATTATTTAATGTCATGCTTCGACCTCTGGGGAATCAATTATGAATTATGACATCAGACGTAAAAACTATACGAATTTTGATATGTGACGCAGTTTTTTAAGCCAATCCGGAAGCGAGGAGCCGATCGAGTCACGGGCGCGGTTCATGATTAGATATTAAGTACTGGAATAGTCTTCTAGATAAACGCAGAGATGAGTGCGCAAGGAAGCATTGTTTTTGTAAGCCCTTTAATGTCTCAATGGCGCTGGAGTTGCGTTGCACATTCACAAGCGATAAACTATATCGCGGTCATAAATGTTTAAACAAGGCCCGCTCCGCCACGCCACGCCGCCATCGCCACAGTCAACGAGGTGCTTTTAATTTAACCCGTTTCTCAGGAAGGTAGCCAATTATATCAAGGTAACCCCCGCTCGCGCTCGGCCGGCGCGCCAGCCTACCGCCGCCACCGCTGCTACCGCCGCAGGCCCGATTAATGGAAACAAACTTCACTGATTCAAATTCATATGGTGGCTAAATTTTAACACATAGGAATAAGTTTTTACTTCGACCTCAACCGAGCCGTTATAAAGAATTTAAGTCCGCTGAAGCTTCACCTAATTTTAAAACCAGATAAAATTAGCTTATATTTTTAAAGTTGATATTTGAAGCACTCGCTGTTTCGTCAAGGCACTCTGGACTGCGCGGGATTATTGCGAGCCGATAAGGAAATGGGATTTTGTGCGACGATAACGAGGCGGTATCGGTGTGGCGTGGTGTTGCGGGTGAGGGCCAGTGCAAGCGACTTGCAGTGGCCGAGCTCACCTGTGCAATGCGCTCAAACGGCGGGCGCCGGGCCGGCCAGCTGACCCACCACTGACCAAACGGAATGCTTTAAACGGCACCACCTCGGCTCCCTTCGGCTAAACTCGGCTCCACCCGCGCCTACAAGCCGATCTTTAATCTCTTAACCGATACAATCCATTCACTTCCGCTAAACACTGCAAAATACAAAGAGAACAGCGAACATTTATTTTAATTTACTCGTTCGAGAAAAAAACATTTAATGTCCAGTACATTCTCGAGAGAAAAAAAAACGTAATTTTCACATTCCAACTTGTAAGATTGAATTTCACGCGTTTTAGACCGAAAAACGAGTTTGACAAATCCCTATGTGCTGTTATCTCTGCTTAAAGCGAGTGAATTTTGGAGGGAGATTCAGAAGGGTACGCCTTGAGAAAGGGGTAATGAACATCGGTGCTGGTGCTAAATATATTTCATGTTCATTAATACGCTACATTTGTAGACTTAAAATTTAGTGAAACTGAGTGGTAGAAGCGGTGAAATTTTTGCTTGGAATACAGCTAAAGTATAGTATTTGTTCTTACAATACACGATTCATTTAGAAGTTATATTGATTGAGTAAATATTTGTAGTTGGTTTCTACAAGCCCACCAGGTGAACGCGCTCGTACTTTGAGGACTCTTAAACCTCAGAAATATGACGGAAAATTTTCGGCGCTTGAAACTTAATTATAGCTGTCTTTATTGGCTTTCTACAGTGCAAACCTCTCCCATTTTCTTCCTCATAGACATCGTAGTTTTTTGTTCTACCGAAACAAATTAGCATTGACAAGCTGTATTTTCCCGTATTTTTTTCTTTCGATTACAGCTATGGCGAGTTAGCCGTAATAGCCCGGGTAGACTTATCATATCTCAAAGTTGGCGGTTGATATATACCTTTTGATATGGAAAATAGATCATATTTTGGATAAACGGGTATGTCACGGTTAGTTCTCTAGATAGACCTTCTAAGAAATAGCCATTATCAAAGCGGAACCTTTGTGATATGATATGATTGTGATATGATGTGATTGTGTGTGATTGTGATATGATGTGTGATATGACTGGCGTAGTAGCCAACGAACCCAAACCCGCGTCATTCTAGTCGAATAGTTATGAATCTAATGAAAACCACTAGTCTATTATGAATGTACCGTAGCTTCATTTTAAAAACAAATTAGTTGAAAAACGGGTCAGTGAATCTGTCGATCCTCTTACGGACTTGTGATTCCTTTCTCTGATTTCTTCTCACAGTGTACACTTGCGTTCAAGTCTCCGCGTAAATGAAAAGGCATCGACAAACATTCTCCAAAAGGCATCAGGCTGTGCTGTGGTCTCGACTCGACTGTAGGCCTACGGAACGGAAGACCTTGGCTTTGCGGTTATCAGTAGACTAAACCGGAGATGTGAGTGAATTCGCTACGCGGAAAATGCTTATGATAAATTGGACTTGTTGCTACTCTGCAAACTTCACTCAAGAACTTTCCTGCTCTTAAATTCCACCCAGGCTTAATCTTTCTCTATAATTTAATGCCAAGCTCCGTTCGGATTAGCAATAAACGGTAGTTAAAAAAACCCAGCTCCTAAATTTACATCGTAAAAAGATTTTTCTTTTGTTGTCGACTTTGAGTTGTAAGAAACAGACCTAGCACGGTTTGACGTCACGCCTATCCGCGTATATTTCATTTTTTTCCGTTATGCAGACTTACAAGAAATTCAAAGTGGCTGCCTCGTTATTATATTTTTTGAGTTATGTCTATTTTGTGCACGTCATATTCACACAGAGAGGAATGATTTAACTTTATCGCTTAAAAATTATTGCTGCGAAAACAAGAAGATAGTCGAGACCTCTTAGTGACCCTCACTAATATATTTTTAGTCGTCCTAAACTGGAGAATCATTATAAGTTGCTGAAAATTCGAAGGTAGGTATAAATTGATATGAGCAGCGTACTCTCAAGCTGTTCCGAGCTTGTTGACGCTTCTTACAATCTCGGTCTTTATTGACTCGTTCTTTGAATGAAATATTTATGTCTGCGCTAAGAATGTTTCCATTCGCGAATTTTGCCGTAACCAAAAAATTGTATGGAGTGTCTATTGACCCGACTGTCGTATTTCAAATGTGTTAGGTTGGGTTTCGTGCGTCGAAGTCTCCCTATATTAATGCACGTTGGGTCATTAGCAACACCCAAAATTTTCTCTCCCCTGGTTTTATTGCCTGTATAGTTTCCTGATCCCAGTGTAAGGAATAAATATTGATGTTCCTCAAGTGAAATCACATTGTTGGACGTCTCCATCTTACTTATGTTAATGATGTGAAAATAAGAGACAAATTGCGATGCACGAGGAATGGCCAACTGAAAACTTTTCTGTCTCGTGACCCTGAAAATTACATTTCTTCCTCCGTCCAACTCGTGCTATCGTAAAAAAATTCGGCCAAAATTTTGGTGTTCAACAGCGAGTCTTTTTTTGAGTCTTACGGGTTGGTTAGGATCCCACAAAGCTGATTTAACCCGGCATGTATATCATGGTTTACATTCCTTTCGAGCTGAACACCCCATAGAAATAATTTGGGTCAATTTCTATTTTTTCTCGTTCGGTTAGAAAATTAATCATGTTTAAATGGGGCGAAGTTCGAAAAATCTAATAAGCTCCTTGGTTCGGGAGAAAAGCTGGTCTTTTAATGCTGCCCAAAAACAAAATGAAACAAAACAAGGAAAAGTGTTAGTTAATGAGATGTTTATGGCATGTGCGCGCTGCGCGCTCGTGCTAATCTCCGATTACTAGATCGCTAGCTCTTTCTGATTTTTTGTCAGCGAGGCAGAAGCCAGCAGTTGACGACCTTGAATTGTTGTCGATTCGCTCTTGTTTTATTTCCCCTTTTACGCTTACGTACGCGAGTCATTGACATACTTCCACTTCACTATGACTTAAATTCTTAATGAAACTTTCCGATGTGGACCCTTATTTCGCCGGAGTTCGCGTAAGAACATAAATTAAGTCCATTTTTTGCGGTCAAACGAATTAAGAAGCCTTTTTGAATGCGCGAATTCATCTGAAAACCTTAATATTCGATTGAATACGCTGATGAAACTCTGATATAGTTGATATTTCAATAACTAGCTAGATTTTTGTTTTTAGAAGATCTCTACAGAGTAATCCTCCGGTGGGGTTTGCATTATAATCGTAACGAAAAAAATAATTATTTGTTTGTTCTAGCTAGAAAAGTAGCACACGTGCCCGTTTGAAAAGCTGAATTTTCCTCCTTAGTGATTCCCCCTGGCTAATCTCAAATTACAATAACAGGATTAATGGACGTGATGCAAATTCGTAGATGGGGACTTTGCTCCCAGTTTACTTAATTTGTGAGATTATGCAACCGTCCTTAACTAGATTCCGGGAAATAATTGGCGCACTTCCAAGATGCACGTGGAGCGCTGTGTCATCGTTTGTGTTTAAATAAAGCAATTTTTTTAGACCCGCCGAGCGTCCGGTCATCTTATCTTTCCGACGATGCCGCCGACAGACCAAAGTCCCTTTCAGACGATATCGGTGATTCTGAGTTACAAAGGCACCAAATTTAACCCAGCTTCCCTTCCCTTTGCGGTCGTTCTTCGTTTTCTTCCGTAACGTTACAATAAGAAAATATTCAACCTTAAAAACGGGGAGCACATCGAAAGTGTATGTCGTGGGTAATGTCTTTTATTTCCGAGCACAGCCTCCTTAACGCGAGTTACGTTGTTGGAAGTGCAACAATGACGCGGCGCCGTACTTTCTCCGGCGCGCTGCTGCAGCAGCTATGCGCCCGCCCGCCGCCTTTGTGCGCGCCGAGCACTTTTGTGTTCCCTTAAATAAAAAGTGACATAACTAGCAAAATGGTCGTCTGGTTGTTATGGCCGGCCGGCTTCGTCTTTGTCGCGCAGAATGGGCCTCTGTCGCTCTCTTCCGGGTCGCCGCCTTCTCGGGGCGCTGCGCCGGCTTTCACCACTAACCTTGGCGGGTGATTTACCTCCTTGATCGTCATTAGGACAAGATAAACTAGCATCTCCGGGAGGTTTTCGAAACCCAAGTACGTGTAAGGTTACGAGGTGACCCCTTTTTAGCTGAGTAACTGCCGCCGAGGATCAGCCTTGCTCCATTCGCCGTGGAGATGAAAGGTTGGGGAAATCCGACCCTTAACTTACCTTGACCTAGCCTCAGTCCGTGCCAAGTCAAAACTGGACCCTGCGAGAGTAGTGTCTCCGTGCTCCGCTATGTGCGTAATGTCAGAGAAAGTTGACGTAATGGTTGCCGTGATTCGCGCTACGGAGGGACACAGTACATCGGCTAGGGAGTCGCTCTCCTTACACCTCCAAGTCGCTGCCGATTAGAATCGGTGCATAAACACGCTTTCTTATTCATCTCAAGAACGGCGACTTATCGATCTTGTCGAAGCTACTGACGACACTTCTCGGAAGCTTAGCATATTTTCAAGAAATGGGTCAAGAGTGGCGAGCGGCCGAGAACAAGTCTTTTGCGATTGAACGCCGAGACTGTAAAACGCAACTGGGACCGGCGTGCATCAAAATGCGTTAGGTGCGGTCGGGGGGTGAGAGGGGGTCACTCTCAGGTTTTCCCTTCTCCTTCTTTATTGGAGCGAAATCTTCCACTATTGTTAGGCTTGGACATTTTGTCTTATGAACAAAGGAAGTCGTTTGTTAGTGCAACCGCTGCCATGTGGAATGTACTCTTGAGATAATGGGAGGTTTTGCAAGCTGGATGCCGCTTACCTCTCGGCGGCAATCACTGCCCCGGAGGGGATTCGGGCTTAATGGAGGTTAGGTGTCGTGTGCGTTGCTTCGAAGTCGCTGCACTCGCTGAGGCGACCCAGGGAAGAGCGTTGATGGATATTTGGATTCTGTTAATGTGTGAAACGCCGACCTGAGCTCACAGTCCCAATGAGCAGGCGTTCGTTTTACGCGGAAGTTTTGCCGTGAAGCAGAAGCAGAGTGAGCCAATGCGGTCGCCTTGGGATCGATTGCTGGCATGGGCGGCGTGGTGGCGGGCGAATAAGCAAGGCTAAGGCTGTGTGGTGGTGGTTGCAGGTCCGTTGCTGGCGTGCGTGGTGATCGGGCTGACGGGGCAGATCCTGAAGGCGGTGTCGCCCAAGTTCGGCCTGCTGGTGGCCGACGAAGCCAACCGGAAGGGCTACCTCAGGGCGGTGCACTCCAGGGTCATCGCCAACGCTGAGGAAATCGCCTTCTACGGAGGACACAAGGTAAACGACCTCCTCAAACCTAACCTTCTCTAACCTAACCTAACCTCACCCAACCTAACCTACCTTAACCCTACCCAACTTAACCTTACCTCACCGAAACTAACCTACCTTAACCCAACTTAACGTAACCTAATCTAACCTAACCCAATCTAGCCTAACCTCACCTAAACTAACCTACCTTAACCAAACCTAATGTAACCTAACCTACCTTAACCTAACGTAACTTAACCTAACGTAACTTAACCAACCTAACAGAACTTAACCTAACGTAAACTAACGTAACCCAATCAAACATAACCTAAATTAACCCCCAACCGTCCAGCGATCACGTTCGCAAACAGAAAAATTAATTTTAGAGTATCTCTCCAGTTCAGTATTGTGATAATTTAAAAAAATATCACCCCTCTGTAAACCTGAAATGTAATAATTGAGGCATTTTCCAAAGCTTGAAATTGCGTATTTTAATGGAAACCAATTTCTCTTGAAATACTTTGAGCTACCCCAACGCGATGACTACTCTTGCATCTTCTCGTCTAACTAGCGTAAAACTCATTACATATTTAGGCGATTGATGGAAACCGTAACACCTTAGCCGGACATGTAGATGAATAAATATAGCGGCGTCCCATGCAGAAGCCATTGTGGGGCAAGCCAACGTTCACGCTTCTTGAACTCATCCGGCTGGCTTTGGTGCACCGATCTCTGGTAGCCTACTGCTATTAGCACTTACGACCTACATAGATGGAGTAACGAGCCTTATTTGGGACGAGCTTCCAAGGCAGCTCAAGACGCTGATGGCAGCTCGCCTCACAATCACTTCTTTCCTATGCAATTTCGGCTCTCAGACTCGCCTTCCTACTCTGGACTGCGTAGAATAGGGTCCGTGGACTCGTTGCGTTCACAAAGCTCGTTTTCTTAGTGTAGCTCATCGCTCTCCTAGGTGTTGAAATATTTGCTTTCAATTCGGAGGACGGCACTGTCTTTCTCCGCGTGTTCCACCTGTGTTCCCTTCGTAAGCCTAGCAGAACACCAGCAGCCTTCGACGTGCTTTCTTTCTTGATATGCTATCAAATAATGGCGACAGTAACTGCAGGGAAGACATAACCTTTCACAGCCGCATGGAGGAAAAAATTAAAAAGCATCACAGCTGAACGTATCTGTTGACTTAATATACCATAATCGAAAAAATGACAATGCCTAAAAAAGCGATATTTTTAAAATTTTGGTTTCGAACAGTTCCTGAATATCGGTATGCTATAAAGTATGCCTATTCTTGGAGGTCTATCTCAGTATTTCGGCAGGTATTACTTCCAAGGGTATGTACGTAGTACTATCAGTCTCAAAGGTATTGTCCAACGAAAGGGGCCAGTCGCGCTGCCATCTAGCGGGAGAAAAAGAACTATTTGGTTCTCTCGTGTATATGCATCTCCTGAACCGATAGATACTGCCGGTAAGTTTGGTGTAGTGGTCAAAGTGTTGGACTTGCAATCATCAGCTGGGTTCGATCGAGGATCGAACCCGGTCGGTCCTAAAATTTTTTTGGGGGAAAAAAAGGTAAAAAAAAAGCCGCTTCACTTCTCTGCCTTTCCTTTTCCCCACAAAGAGTTGCCAGATTGTCGCCAGTTTGTCACCAGCCTCACATTTAAAATGGAATCAAGGGAAAGAATCATTTTTGTGGACTCGAACCAAGCAAT